>Ga0326728_10003466_pt1 | contig 48864 bp, 52 predicted proteins | sample MB3enrmetagenome_FD_207602 | JGI IMG/M metagenome (GOLD analysis project Ga0326728, IMG submission 207602) | Lab enriched peat soil microbial communities from McLean, Ithaca, NY, United States - MB31MN | ecosystem: Environmental > Terrestrial > Soil > Wetlands > Peat | place: USA: New York... | reverse complement strand
ATTCTTTCTTTGATTGTGTGCCCATAATTCTGCTTTTTCTGCCGGTAAGCATAATTATGAGTCAACGATCCCTTCCCCCCACACCCCCCTTCCTTTCTCTGGTCACATTTAACTTGAGTCAATTCGGGGTCATTTCCCATGCCAAAAACCGCTTGACCAACCCTTCCATCTGGCGTATGTTTGCCTCCATGTTAATTGAAACGCTGCAAGTTCTGGTGGTAAACGGGGTCGTCGTCGCCGGCGGCCACGCCGTTGGGTCTTGTCGCGTTTAAGGCAAATTTCGACAAAACTCCCACGGCTGGAAACGGTCGTGGGTTTTTTATTCCCAGTCCGGCCAGCCCAATAACGATATGAAAACAGTCAAATTCGAAAAACGGAAGGCAACATCGCCCAAGGCGGAAATCGGCCAGCCCATGATGGGCCGCGACATCCTGGTCCGGGCTTTGGAGCGGGAAGGCGTGGAATGCATATTCGCCTATCCCGGCGGGGCCAGCATGGAAATCCATCAGGCCCTGACGCGCTCGACCATTCGCACCATATTGCCGCGCCACGAACAAGGCGGGGGCTTCGCCGCCGGCGGTTACGCCCGGGCCACGGGCCGGGCCGGCGTGTGCATGGCCACGAGCGGGCCGGGCGCGACCAACCTGGTCACGGCCATCGCCGATGCCTATATGGATTCGGTGCCGGTGGTCGCCATCACCGGCCAAGTGCCCCAAGCCATGATTGGCAAGGGCGCCTTCCAAGAAACGGACATTTTCGGCATGACCCTGCCCGTAGTCAAGCATAGTTATTTGATCACCGACGTCAACGACATCCCGCGCATCGTCAAGGAGGCTCTTTATATCGCCACCACCGGGCGGCCGGGGCCGGTGACGATCGATTTCCCCAAAAACCTGCAAACCAGCAAAACCCAGCCGGTCTGGCCCGCCGAGGTCCGTTTGCGGGGATATAATCCCAACAAAAAGGCCGATGACCTCGCGCTCAATGAAATCATCGGTTTGATTGCCAAGGCGGAGCGCCCTGTCCTCTATTGCGGAGGCGGCATCATCACCGCCAACGCCGCGCCCGAACTCCTGCAATTTGCCGAGGCCACGGGCATCCCGGTGGCCACCACCATCATGGGTTGCGGCGCGTTTCCTGAAACGCATCCCTTGTCCCTGCGCTGGCTGGGGATGCATGGCTGCGCCACCGCCAATTGGGCCGTCAGCGGCGAATTCAAGCACCGCAAAAGTCCCGACGAGCCGCTGGTCAAAATCAAACCCGGCGCCGATCTGCTCCTGGCTTTCGGCGTGCGCTTCGACGACCGGGTGACGGGCAAAGTGGATGAGTTTTGCAAAACAGGCACCATTGTGCATGTGGATATTGACCAATCAGAGCACAACAAAAACCGCAAGGTCCATCTGGCCGTCGAAAGCGACATCAAATACGCCCTGGGCCGGTTGAACGAAATGCTCCGCAAACGGCCCATGCCGAAAAAATTCCCGGCCTGGCACGCCCAAATCGAGGAATGGAAACAGCGCGCGCCATTCCGTTACGGGGTGACGGAGGAGGTCATTCGTTCCGAACACATGCGCGACCATCTGCAAGGGCGCGAATCCGAAGTCATCCTGCCCCAGATGGCCGTGGAGATGCTTTACGAGCTGACCGGGGGCCAGGCGCTGATCACCACCGGCGTGGGCCAGCACCAGATGTGGGCAGGTCAATACTATAAATTCACCGCCCCCCGCCAGTTCATCACCAGCGCCGGTTTGGGCGCCATGGGCTTCGGCTATCCCGCCGCCCTCGGCGTCAAAGTCGCCTTTCCCGACCGGCAGGTGGTGGACATTGACGGCGACGGCTCGTTTCTCATGAACGTGCAGGAACTGGCCACGGCCCACATCGAAAGGATCGCGGCCAAGGCCATGATTCTGAACAACCAGCACCTGGGGATGGTCATGCAGTGGGAGGACAGTTTTTACCAGGGCAACCGGGGCCACACCTACCTTGGCGACCCCGATCATCGGCGGGGGATTTATCCCGATTACGTGGCCATGGCCCGGAGCTTCAACGTCCCGGCCCAGCGCGTCATGTATAAAAAGGACCTGCGCGACGCCATGCAACAGATGCTGGATTCCGACCAGCCGTATGTGCTGGATGTCATCTGCCCCTACACCGAGCACGTCATCCCGTTCATCCGGGCGAACGGGACGGTGGCGGACATGATCTATTGAGCGCGCCAGGCGCTCCTGATCTTTCTTAATCCTAATCTTAATCTTAATCTTAATCCAGAGATTAGGAGTAAGATTAAGATTAGGATTAAGATTAGGAGCAGGAGGGACAGCACAAAAAATGAAATGCGCCACGCATCAAAGTTGTCGCCAGGGCAGACGCATCTAAATTTCCGCCACTCATTGCAATTCATTGCAACTCAAGGAGGGTATGGCCCGGAGTTGAGGATGGGGCGACGGAATGGGATCGATTGTTTTTGATCATTATTTTTGATTATTTTTCCTTGACATGGAGGACCGATTCAATATGCACTGTGAATTGGCGCCACCCATATTGCGGCTTTCAATATGGGTGGCGCCAATTTTAATTACAGAAAAAAACTGGTTGCACTTGGGTTTTTGCGGCGGAATTTAGATGCGTCCGCGCTGAAGTTGTCAGCAAGCAGGGCTTGCTGATGGCGGCGGGTTTGTTATTGTAGGTGTTCATGTTAAACCGGATTTTTGTCATATTCCCCGCCCTGTTCCTCGCCGGGTTCGCCCTCGGCGTTTCCGCGGCGCAAATTGAGTTTGACTTCAGCCAGGACGCCGTGGACCAGCCGCCGCCGGGATTTCTCAGCCTGGTCACGGGCCGGGGCGAACCGGCGCGATGGAAGGTCGTGGACGTACAGGTGCCGCCGATTCTTGCGCCCCTCGAACCCAACGCGCCGGGGAACACCGCCCAACGCGCCGTCCTTTCCGTTCAATCCTTCAACCTGGACGAGGACCATTTTCCCGTGCTGCTCTACACCAATGAAATCTTCAGCGACTTTACGCTGACCACCCGTTTCAAGCTGGCGGGGGGCATTGTCGAGCCGTCGGCCGGCGTGGTGTTCCGCGCGCAGGACCAAGGCAATTATTACGTGGTCCGGGCCAGCGCGGAGGGCAATCTGCTCTGGTACCGGGTGGTGGGCGGCCAGAGCTACACAGGGCTTGGCATTGGCGTAAAACTGCCGATGGCCAAAGATGTCTGGCGGGAATTGCGCATCGAATGCGCGGGCAGCCACATGCGCTGCTATTTGGATGGCCGCCTGGCCATCCCGCCGCCCCGGCCGGGAGCGCCCACCAATGAGCTGGCCATCAATGACACCACGTTCTCGCACGGCAAAGTCGGCTTTTGGACCAAGGCCGATTCCAAATGTTATTTCGTGGACGCGCGGGTGCAATACACCCCGCGTGTGCCGTATGTCCAGGTCGTCGTCAACAATATCGTCAAAAAATATCCGCGCCTGCTCGGCCTGAAAGTCTATGCCGGCAAGGAGGCGGGCCTGCCGGTGGTGGTCGGCGCCATGAATGACCATGACGTTGGCGCGGCGGGAACGAGGACAGAGGCGGATGTGATCGAGCGCGGCTCGGTTTATTATCTCAAGGCGGGCCGGACGGTGGAGATCACGATGCCCCTGCGCGATCGCAACGGGGACATAGTGGCGGCGATCGCAGTCAAAATGAAAACATTCCGCGGCGAAACCCAGGCCACCGCGGTGGCCCGCGCCACCATTGTCAAGAAAGCGGTCGAACTGCAAATCCAGACCCTGCAGGACATCAACGGTTGAGGGCGGATATTTTCCTTCCCATTTGCCCGCCCCCTTTCTATTATCCTGCCCCGGTCAACGCGCCGCGCGCGTTGGCGGGGAAAATATGCCATTGACACATACCAAAGATCTGTTCGCCAAGGCGCTCAAGGGCAAATACGCCCTCGGCGCTTTTAACGTCAATAACATGGAGCTGCTGCAAGCCATCGTTGAGGCTTGCGAGGAGGAAAAGGCGCCCGTCATGCTCCAAATCTCCAAAGGCGCCCGCCAATACGCCAGCCCCGTCTATCTCAAAAAGCTCATCGAGGCCGCCGTCAGCACCTCCAACATCCCCATTGCCGTCCATCTCGATCACGGCGATTCTTTCGAGTTGTGCAAGGAGTGCATTGACGAAGGGTTTACCAGCGTGATGATTGACGGCAGCCATGAGCCGTTCGATAAAAATGCCGAGGTCTGCCGCCGCGTCGTCGAATACGCCCACAAGCACAACTGCGTCGTCGAAGGGGAATTGGGCATGCTGGTCGGCGCCCAACATGACGATGGCGAACCAGGAGGCGGCTACAGCAAGGGCGGCGTTTACACCCATCCGGAGGAAGCCGTCCTGTTTGTCAGGCAAACGGGCGTGGATTCGCTGGCCGTCGCCATCGGCAATTCCCACGGGGCCTATAAATTCAAGGGCGAACAGCGCCTGGATTTGGACCGCCTGCGCGCCATCAAAAAGGCCCTGATGGACGCGGGCCTGGGCGACTATCCCCTGGTCTTGCACGGCGCCTCCAGCGTTCCCAAGGACCTCGTCGCCGAGATCAACAAATACGGCGGAAAACTGGGCGAGGACACCGCCGGCGTTCCAGAGGGGGACATCGAGGTCGCCCGCCGCGTTGGCTGCGCCAAAGTTAATATTGACACCGACCTCAGACTGGCCATGACGGCGGCCATCCGCAAATGCCTGGCCGAAAATCCCAAGGAATTCGACCCCCGCAAATATCTCGGCCCCGCCCGCCAAAGGGTCAAGGAACTGGTGCGCCACAAAGTGCGCGACGTTCTCTGCTGCGCCGGCCACGCCTTCGACTGACGGCGTTGCGCCGGCGGCACAAGCCGTGGGGGCCCTGCGGTTTTTGGCCCCCAATCCTAATCTTAATCCGAATGAATCGCTGCTTCGACCATGAAAAAAAGGGGGAGATTAATATAAAGACGCAGCCGTAGAATAGCTCGTCGGCGAGACGCCGACGAGTGCGACCGAGACGGTCGCGCTCCCCAAGACCGAACAGCATACGGCTGCATCTTTATTTAAAATGCTCTAAAGAGGCGGGTAATGAGAAGCGTTGAAACGGGTTGTCAATCAGAGCATGGCCGCAAAAGGATTTCATCGCATTCAAAAAGCGAGACGCGCCGCAATTTGTTGTCCGGCACGCAATGAAGGTTGCCAAGCCGCTCCCCGCCTCGTTACATTTGGCGGGTATGAGATGGATTGCAATCGCGGCGTTTTTCCTCGTCTTGACCGGGTCCGTCCTGGCCGCCGGATCGGACGAGCAGTATCTTGATATTTACAACGAGGTTCTCCAGGCGGACACTTTGATGGAAAGCGGCCATTCGGAAGCCGCCGCCCTCCGCTACCTTCAGGCACAAACCGATTTGCAGAAACTGCAGACGGAGCATCCGACGTGGAATGCCGACATCGTGAAATTCCGGCTCGATTACCTGGCGGAGAAACTTCAGTCGCTCGGGAAATTCCCGCCGGCAACCAATGCGCCGCCTGCCGCCGCGCCGGCCCCGCTTCGGCCTGCCGCCGCCGCCCAGCCTGCCGTCGTGGTTCTGGCGCAGCAGGTCGCCAGCCTTGAGGAACAAATCCGCTCCCTGACCGCCGCCAACGCGGCATTGCAGGGGAAACTCAAGGAGGCGCTCTCGGTGCAACCCGCCGCCGTCAGTCCCGCGGAACTGGCCAGGGCGGAGGCAAGAATTATCGCGCTGGAAAAGGAAAGGGATTTGCTGGCCGTTGCCCTGGAGCAGGAGAAGAGCGCCCACGCCAGCGCGGTTTCCGCGGCCCAGGCCGCGGCCGTCAGCCAGGAAATCGCCTCCTTGAAGGCCCGCGCCGCGGCCGATGAGAAGAAATCCCAGTTGGAAATTGCCCGGTTGAAAGAGGCCGCGGCTGAGTCGGAGAAAAAACTGGCCGCAGCCAATCAGGAACTGGAGTTGTTGCGGGCAGCGCGCCCGCCAGGAGTCCAGCCTGCGGAAGGCGCGAAACAAATTCCCGAGGAGCGCGACCAATTGAAGCAGCAACTGGCCGAGATCTCGAAAGACGAGGCGGAAATAGCCCGGTTGAAAGAAGCTTTGGTCGAGGCGGAGAAGAAACTGGCCGCCGCCAACAGTGAGCTGGACTCGCTGAAGGCAGCGCACCCGGCGGAAGCCCTGTCTGCGGACAGCGTGAAAGCGGGCATCGAGGAACGCGACAAATTGAAGGAGGAATTGGCCGAGCGCTCGAAAGACCTGGCGGATACCGAGGCGCATAGCAACCAGGAACTTTTGCGCTTGCGCGCGGCCCTGCAACAAGCCGGGCAGCAGCGGGATGAATTGGAAAAGAAACTGGCCGCCGCCCCGCCGGAACAACCCGCCAGGGAAACCGCCCCCGCCACGGCTCCCGCCCGTTCGGAAAGCCCGGCACAGGCCCAACAAGTGGAGCAACTCCAGGCTCGGATTGCCGTTCTTGAGGCCAATCCCGTTCCTTACACCGCGGAGGAATTGGCCCTTTTGGAAAAGTCTCCCACGCCCCTGCCCGCTGTCCTGCCCGCTGTCACGCCCGCTGTCACGCCCGCTGTCACGCCCGCTGCACCGCCGGCCGTCACGCCAGCCGTCACGCCGGACGAACACCCGGAGACCACGCTCCAGGCCAGACATGTTTATTCGAGCAAGGATTTGCCGCCGGGCGCGGGGGCGTTGTGGGCGGATGCCTTGCGCGCCTCGATGGAACGCGATTACGGCACGGCCGAACAAAAATTCGATGAAGTGCTGCGACAGGATGAGACAAACGTCTATGTCCTGGCCCATCTGGCTGAGGCGCAATTCGCCGCCGGCCATCTGGAGGATTGCGAGAAGTCGCTGCGACATGCCTTGGGGGTGGATCCCAATGACCCGGCCAGTTTGTATTTGCTCGGTCTGTTGCGCTATCGGCAGGACAAGCTGGATGAGGCGCTGGCCAACCTGAGCCTGTCGGCCAAACTCAATCCCACCAATTCCGCCACGGAGAACTACCTGGGTTGCGTGTTGGCTGACAAAGGATTCCGGCCCGCGGCGGAGACGGCATTGCGCAAGGCGTTGCAGAGCGATCCCGATTACGCCGATGCGCATTTTAATCTGGCGGTGGTTTACGCCGGCAATCAACCGCCGTCGCTGGAACTGGCCCGCTGGCATTACAAAAGAGCCATAGCGCTGGGCCATGCGAAAAGCGCGACCCTGGAAAAGTTGCTGGAGGAGAACCGGTAGTTCCCGCCGCCGGACAAAGAAAACACCCTGGAAAAACTTGCGAAAACTTATGAAAATTCATGCGCCTGATTTGAACCAACGGCCGCCGCGCAGCCCCCGAGTCCGGCTGGGCGGCTTCGCCATATTGCCTCGAATGCTGGACAAAGGCCGCGCCACGATCGCGGGCAGGGCCGGCGAATACCATTTCAATTGCCCGCTGGACCAGCAGTTTCTCAGCTTTGCCGGCATCGCCGCCCTGCCATTGAAAAAGCAACTGGCGCGGGACAAAAGCGACGGGGAGATGCTCGATTGGATCCAAGCCCATGCCAAAAAAAAGCGGTCCGCGATGGAAATCGCCGCCTGGTCCGCGGCGCAGGAGCAGCGTGGGGCGACGGATTTGGAATCGCGAAAATACTTCAACGAAAATCACGCCAAAGTCGCCCCCAAACGCAAGGATGTCGGCACCTGGTTCGACCTGTTGGACATCGACGATTTCGTGACGTTCGGCGGCAAGGCGTGACAGGGTTCTCTGGCATTCCCCAATCCTAATCTTAACCTTAATCATAACCTTAATCTTCAGAGATTAGGATTAGGATTAAGATTAGGATTAAGAGTAGCCGTTAAGCCTGTTCCCCGGCGAGGCGGCGCAGGTACTCGAAGGAAAAGAGGCCCGAGGCATGGCCGTCGCCCCACACCGGCTGAATGGCATAGCCGCCCACGTTGACCAGGCGCTGGAGTTGAAAGGATTGGGGGGAAAGCGGCTGGTCCGGGGCTTTGTGGAGGGTGCCCATGACGTCGCGCTCGCCGACGCAGCCGGCGCAAGGGCACGCCCGGCGCAGTTTTTCGATGGGAATGAAGCTTTCCCCGCCATCATCCCATTTGATGGCCAATTCGGAGCCAATTTGTTGCAGATCAATGGGTCGCATATAAAATGCCTACGGGGACAATTGGCGGCGGTAATCGGTTGTGCCGCCAAGTTGTTGATAATTCCGCAAGGCTTTCTCAAAGCATTGACGGGCGGAGGCAAGAGCCTTCTGCGCGTTGGCGACAGCATCGTCTTTGGCCTTGTATTGAGCCAGCACGCTTTGGTAGAGGGCTTCGTTCGCCGCCCTTCTGACATGCCAGTAGGCATGCAGATTGGCGCGGTTTTGTTCCGCCACGGCGACCGCGGCGCGGGCCTTGCGCACGGCCTCCAGTTTTTCCTGGACCAACTGCTCGGCCCGGGCCAGGTCGGTCATTTTTTGCCAGGCATTTGGGTCGGCCTGGATGGGGGCCGCAACCGGCACGGCTGGCGCGTTGCCAAGCTGCCTTCTAACCACCACTGCTCCAGCCAGCAGCGCGCCCACAATAATAAAAGGCACAAGACACACCAGAACCATGTTCCAATGCTCGAAGCGGCGAAGGGGGGCAAGGAGGCCAAAGAAATCGAAAGACCATTTCGCGGCGCGAGGCGGCGCGGGACGCTTGATGCGCAAGGACAGCCCTTTGCCGGCCGGAGGGACGGCCGGAAAGGTGACGGTTTTCCCGCAGATCGGACAAACCATCTGTTTTCCACAGTATCCGGCTGTGTACTCGATATGCTGCCCGCAAAAGGGGCAGGAATGTTTGTAGGATTCCATGATCGCCTAACCAATGCCATCTCCCGGCCCTTCCACGGGATGCCTGCTTGCAGGCGCAGAGTCCCCACTCTCATGCTTAACACCTGAATTTTACACCAAAGAACTCCATAGCGACAGCAAAATCTTCGGGCAGCGGAGCTTCAAAAGTCATGCGCCTTTGGGTGCGGGGATGGAGCAAAGCCAGTTTCGCGGCATGAAGAAGCTGGCGGGGCGCAACGTAGCCGCTCGCCTCTTTGAGACGGAGGTTCTGGCGTCTGCCATAGACCAAATCCCCCAGCACCGGGCAGCCGAGATGTTCCAGGTGAACGCGGATTTGATGAGTTCGCCCTGTGTGCAGGCGCAATTCAACCCGCGCCACGTCCTTCAATTGTGCCAGCACCCGATAGCTGGTGCGCGCTTCGCGCCCGCCAGTCCGGGTGACCGCCATGCGCTGGCGCCGGGCCGGGTGGCGGGCGATGGAGGCGATAATCTCGCCCTCGGCCCGCGGCATCCGGCCGCAAACAATGGCCTGATAAATCTTCAGCACCTGGCGGCCGGCGAATTGTTCGGACAATTTCAGGTGGGCGGCGTCATTCTTGGCCACGATCAGGCAGCCGCTGGTTTCTTTGTCAAGACGATGAACAATGCCGGGGCGGGCCACGCCGCCAATGCCGCTGAGCCGGCCGGCGCAGTGATGCAGCAGCGCGTTGACCAGCGTATGCTCCGGGTGCCCGGCGGCGGGATGAACGACCAGCCCGGGCGGCTTGTTGAGCACGAGCAAATCGTCGTCCTCGTGCAGAATGTCCAGGGGAATCTCTTCCGGCAAGGCCCGGTCCGCGCGAGCTTCGGGCCAGCGGACGGAAATGGTTTCCCCGGCGCGCGGATGATGGGCTGGTTTGGCCGCGCGTCCGTTGACCTGGATGCGGCCCTCTTCCAGCAGCCGTTGAATGGCGGCGCGCGAGACGGCGGGAAATTTTGCGCGCAGAAATGTGTCCAGTCGTTCCAGGGGGAGCGATTGGCCAACGGTCAAAATCGTTGGAGGCTCAGTCGTCAATGGACCTCTCTCAGTGCCCGGCCCGGAAGGCGTCCGGCGCGGCTTCACTGCGATCCGGCGCGCCATGGCCTCCATCCGCTTCGTGTTTCCAGGACACCAAAACCAACAAACCGACGCCGAGGCAAATCGCGCTGTCGGCGACGTTGAAGGCGGGGAAGCCGATCTCCTGGCCGCTGCGCCGGATCAAATAAAAGCGGAGAAAATCGATCACTTGATGATAGTGCAGGCGGTCAAAGAGATTGCCGGCGATGCCGCCAAAAATCAGCCCCAGGGAAAGCTGGCCCAGTGGCAAATGGATGTAGAAATGACGCCGCCAGGCAAACAAGACGATCAGGGCCAGGACGGAAACCGCCGCCAGCAAATCGTTGCGGCCGTGGAACAGGCTCCAGGCGGCGCCGGTGTTTTCCCAGTGGACAAATTTGAAGAAGCCCGCCACGACCACCCGCTCCTGGGTAGGGCCGAGGAAGCGCAGGACCAGCAGCTTGGCCGCCTGGTCAAGCACAAGGACAACCAGCGCGATCAAAGCCATGCGGCGATTTGCGGTCCAGTTCATCGTTTGAAAACCACCTTCGTCCCCGCCAGCAAATCGTGCAGCGCCCGTTTGTCGTCCCGCAGGCCGATTAAAAGATAGCCGGAGAAAAAAAGGAATTCGCTCAGCCGGGACGCCAGCCAGCGCAGCAAAGCCCGGTTGTAACCAATCGGGGAACCGTCCAGCCTCGTGATTTTCGCCCCGATGGCCATCTTGCCCAACGTGGCCCCGAATCGGCCGTTGAGCAGCACATCATAGAGCAGAAAGATGGGATAAAACACGGGCAAGGCCTTGTCCCTCCACAGGCTGAATTGTTCGAGATACTGATGCATGGAGGCATCGGTCAGCGTCTGGGGCAGGTCGGGTATTTGCCAATGCCGCGGGCCGGCGATGGGACTCCAAACGGCAAGGAACATAATGACGAGCAAAACATGATCGATCATATACGCCGCGAGCCGCACCCAAAATCCGGCTGGCGGCAGGGCGCGGTCAGCGGCGGCGGCCACGGACGCATTCAGGCGCGCCAGTTCCTCGTGCAGTTCCGTGTAACGGTCCGCCGGCGTCCAGATGGACAGATCACTGCGCCAGACTTTCGTCATGGCGGCGACGCGGCCATCGCGGATCCAGTTTTTCAACTCCGCCAACGGGGCCGGCCCATACTCGACGCCATCGCCCCCGATGATTTTGTATTGGATGTCCATTGTTGCCAACAATGGCCGGTGATTTAAGCGGTCAGCCCGCAAAACACAATGGTAATCTGCGCTCTCAAATCCTCGCCCAAGAAATTTTTTGAACCGCACGGCGAAATAAGATTGATTCTTATGGCCCGCCCGCCGACCGTATCCGCCAGGATCGCGCTGGAACGATTTGCCGCGCGAAAACCTCCGACAAAAAAATATGAATGCCATTGCTGAAGAAAGACTCTCACCGGCGCTGACCACATTGCCCTCCGACGACCTGCGCCAGATCATGTGGCGCTTTGCCGACCGTTACGAACTGCACATGCTCGTGCAAGCCGTTCGTGGCGTCGCGCGCGGGCCGGTCGCGAGGCTCGTCGCCAACGGCGGTCGCAACTCGCACGACTGGACGGCGGACAAAGCCAGTCTCCTGCCGCACTTCGACGATAGCGGCATCACAGCGGCGTACCTCGATCCGGAACAGGGCGGGTTCATCGCCGGGCCAAAGAATCTGGTGCTGGCGCTGACCGCGTTTGAATTGTCCTGGGTGGACGCGGGCGCGGCCACGGGCAGTCTGGCGGGCAATCTCGGCCTGGCCCCGATTCAGGAGCGCGGCACGCCGGAGCAACGCGCCAAATACGTGGCCAACGCCGCTCCGCTCAAGCTCGGGGAAAACCGCAAACAAGTTCGCGCCGCCTTCGCGCTCACCGAACCCATTCCGTTCGTGGGCGTCGAGACCGGCCTGTTGGCCGGCAAGGTGCGCATCGCCGAATGGAAGAACGGCTCGGAACCGCTGCTGCAAGTGGACAAACGCGGCCGTTTCATCACGAACATGGGTTTCGCCAACGTCGTCACCGCCGCCGTCCAGTCCGACGACCCGAAGCTCAAGGGCAGTTGCATGGTGATTTTGGAAGAAGGCGATCCGGGGGTATGGGATCGCGGCACGCCCACAAAAAAACTCGTTCACCAGCTTTCGTCCACGAGGGATCCGGTCTTCAACCTGAAAGTGCCCGCCAGCCGGATCGTCGGCGGCTACACGATCCAGGATGGGGTCCTCACCCCGAACTACTCGCACAGCGAAATCATCGAAGCCGTCTTCCGCCGCACGCGCGTGACCGTCGGCTTGATGACTGCGGCGAAACTGCTTTCCGCCATTGAGCCGGTGATTCTTTATCAGCGCCGGCGCTTTCGCGGCGGCCAGGGCGCGCCCGGCACGCCGCGTTACGAATTGGGCATCCAGCAAAAGGAAGACGCCCTTCACCGCCTGGTGGACATCTGGGCCACGGGCGAGGCCAGCGCGTCGCTGGGCTTCGAGGCGGCGCGGTTGTTCGACCAACTTGACCCGCTGGAAAAGGAAATGGACCGCATCCTCTCCGGGAAAAAACGGGCCGGCCGCGGCGCGTTCAAGGAAATGGCCAAGGCTCAGGAGGAAGCCTTGAATTTGCTTGACACGCACAAGCCGATTGAAAGTCCGCTGGCCAGGTTCACCCAACTCGATTCGCTCGCCAGTGTGCTGTGCCCCGCCTGCAAGCTTTGGAACACCGGCCACGGCGCGAACATGATGCGCGAAGCTGTCAGCCTCATGGGCGGCTACGGCGTCACGGAGGATTGCCCCGGGTTCCTGGGCCAGAAATGGATGGACGCGCAACTCGAAGCCACCTACGAAGGCCCGGAGGCGGTGCAGCGATTGCAGCTTTCCATCACGATGACCAACCCGCTGTTCCTGGCGCAGTTCAAGCAATGGATTGCCGAACTGAAACGCATCGCGTCCGAACGTCCCGGCACCGGCGCCTGCGCGCTCGGCACGGCGATGAAACTCTGGCTTTGGACGCTGCAACACGTCCAAACCGCCACGGATGCCGACGGGGCGAAGCTTTACCACAAGACGCGCCAGGGCGTGACGTTCCCGCTGGCCGACGCGCTGTGCTGGTTGCTGGCCGCGCGGCAATTCATCCTCGACGTTATTGAGTTGGAAACAAAGGGCGCGGAAAATCCCGCGCTCGCCGACGGACTCGCGGGCACGGTGGCGTTCTTCACCGACCTTTGCCACGTGCAAGCGGCCCGTGCCGCAGGGGAAGTTGGACGCATCTGTGCCGAAATCGTTCACGGCTACAATCGCCATCCCGCGTGGGACGAAGCGAGCTGCCACACCTGTTACTCCGACGAGGAACTGACGGCGCTCGAAGGCATCATGCCCGGCATAGACAGCTCGGCCCGCGCTTATTCCGACGTGTCCGAATCCGGCCAGACGCATCCGCCCAAAGCAGGCCCGTGCGTGAAATGCGAAGGACTTGAAGGGTTCGTCGCCCTCCGCGCAAAACTGGACACCTGCCTCACCGGCTGCCGCCTGGCCAAGGACCGCGCCGCCGAATCGCTGACCAAGGTCATGACGCGCGAGGCGCTGGATTATCCGGCATGAAACGCCCCACAACACTCGACACCCAAACCGTTCATTGGCTATCATTCGCACGATGATTGAATGGGCCGAGATTCAACGTTACTGCGACGCGATTGCCCGCGAGTTCAAGCCGCGGCGCATCGTGGTGTTCGGTTCTTATGCCCATGGCCGGCCCACCAAGGACTCCGACGTGGACGTGATGGTGGTGATGCCGTTTTCCAAAAAGCGTCGATCCCGTCCGTCGCTGGCCATTCGCCGGCGCATTGCGGCCGGATTTCCGGTGGATATTCTGGTGCGCGAGCCAGCCGAGATTGCCCGGCGATTGCAGTCGGGCGACTCGTTCATCACAGACGTGATAACGCGCGGCAAGGTCATGTATGAAGCCGAGCACATTGTCAACAAGAGTCACGCCCGCCGGGCACTGGCCGACTGCAAATCCATCCGCCGCGAAGTACGAACAAACCTGGGCCTGCCGGTCTAAACTTGGGACAACGCCATGAAACAACGATTTTCTCAAGGGCCAGCCAAGTCGCTGGTGGAAAAGGCCGAGCACGCCCTCCGACGCGCAGTCGCAAAGCTCATCGCAGAACACCAACAAACAGGCGAGCCAATCGTCATTGGCCGTAACGGACAAGTTATCGAATTGTTTCCCCGGGAAATGGCCCTGCGCGAAACCCCTGTCAAATACCGGACGCGCCGGAAGTGAACTTAAATTCGCGAACCATGTCTGAAATCACATCTCGAGAAATGGCACCGCCAATCACACGCCCGCGCCTGGACGCGGACATCGTTTGCGTCGGATTCGGCCCGGCGACGGCGGGCTTTCTCTCCACGCTCTCCAAACAGCTCGTCCATGCCGACGGCACGCCCGCCGTGGAGAGCGCCGTCGCGCCCGGTCTGCCGCTCCAGGTGCTTTGCTACGAACGCGCGGACGACATCGGCTTCGGTGTTTCCGGTGTTGTCACCAGAGCGCGCGCCTTGCGGACGAGCATTCCGGATATTGACAAGGCCGGCATCCCCATGGCCGCGCCGGTCGGCGAAGAGACAGTGCTTTACCTGCTCGATCCCGTCGGCGCGAGCCGGCGTTCGACCCTGCTGCGGCTGGCCGACAAATTCGTTCACGCGTTCAAATGGGCGCTGCCGTTCGAGCGCGACGCCTTGAATCTGCCGTGGACGCCGGATTTCCTTCACAAGCACGGCGGGATGGTGCTCTCGATGGGACAATTCATGCAATGGATCGGCGCGCAGGCGCAAAACACGGGCACAGTCCAAATCTGGCCCGGCACACCCGTCTCGCGGGCGCTCATCGAGGACAACAAAGTGGTTGGTGTCCGTCTGCTCGATCAGGGCGTGGACAAGCAAGGCGCGCCTGCTGACGGTTTCACACCGGGCATGGACATTTACGCCGCGCTCACAGTCGTCGGAGATGGTCCTGTGGGTCCTGTCGGCCAACAACTCGACGAGCATTTCGGCATGCCCGAAAACCATCACAAGCGCGACTGGGCGGTGGGCATGAAGTTCGTGGTGGATTTGCCGGGGGACACGCCGCTCAAACCGGGCACGGTGCTGCACACCTTCGGCTATCCCGAGCCGGAAATCTTCGGATTCCTCTACGTGCATCCCGACCGCATCGCTTCACTCGGCATCTTCGTCCCGTCGTGGTTCGACAGCCCGGTGCGCACGACCTACCGCTATCTTCAGCATTGGATGATGCACCCGTATCTCTGGCATTTTCTCAAGGGCGGCAAGCTCCGGTCGTGGGGCGCGAAGACCCTCGGCGAATCCGGCCGGCGCGGCGAACCGCATCTCGCCGGCGACGGCTACGCGCGCATCGGCGAAGGCAGCGGCAGCACCAATGTCCTCACCGGATCGGGCGTGGACGAAGCCTGGGCCACCGGCGCGCAACTCGCCGAAGCCGTGCTGGAATTGATCAAGGCGAAGAAACCGTTCACGAAGGAAAATCTCGAAGCGACTTACGCGCAACGCCGCCGCGCGAGCTGGGTGGAACAGGAAGCCCGCGCCGCTGAAAAATCGCGCGACGGTTTTCAACGCGGCGTCGTCACCGGCCTGATCGGCATGGCGCTGGCGGGATTGAGCGGCGGGCGGCTCGTTCTGCCCGGCAAACCATTGCGTCCCTGGGAACGCATTCCCCCGCTCGAAGATTATTTTCGCGGCCGCATTCCTCCCGGCGAAGCGCGGAAAATTCGGGACGATTGTTACGCGCGCGGCGTTTCCGCGCACGCCGCGCTCATGGAACGCGCGGGCTGGCCGGCGATTCCGTACGACGGCCAGTTGCTCGTCTCGCACCAAGACGCATTGCTGGTGGGCGGGAAAGTGAGGGCGCCGCACGGTTACGCCGATCATGTCGCGTTTGTTTTTCCGAACGAATGCCAGCGATGCGGCACCAAGCTGTGCGTCGAAGTTTGTTCCGGCCAGGCCATCACGCCCGGCGAAAACGGCGCGCCGAATTTCGACCGCGAGAAATGCGTTCACTGCGGCGCGTGCCTGTGGAACTGCGCGTCCGCCTCGCCGGAAAACCCGGAACGCATGAACATCGCCTTCCGCGCCGGCACGGGCGGATTGCACTCGGCGGAGAATTGAAACCGTGGCAATTGCTGCATTGCGGGAATGGCCGACCGTTGGTAAATTAATGACGCTATGAGCAAAAATGCGTTGATCGCCAAATACGAAGCCTTGCCCGTCACGGCGCAAAAGCAGGTGGAGACGTTCATTGAGTTTTTGTCGAAAACGACTTCGGCGAAATCCACGCCCCCCGCGAAACGCCGATTCAACTTTGACTGGGCGGGCGGTTTGGCGGATTTGAAAGACCGGTTCAGCGCCGTTGAGTTACAGCACCATCTCAACGAACTGCGATGAACTATCTGGTGGACACCAACATCTTTCAGCCTTTTCACTACGTCGGAAGATAGATCAATTCCAAATTACCTCCAAAGATTTGTTGGGGGCACACCGTACCTAAAACCGCTTGAGAAGCTTTGGATAAAGTTGGCCGAAGCTGGAGGGACTTTCGATACCCAGATAGGGCCGTTTCCTGCTGATCACGGCATTCGCCACATAAGAAACGTGCTCGACATATTGAAGAACCTTCTGGAAAAACCGAAGAAGGAAGTGGGTTTTCCCCTGGGAAATCGAGACTATGCACTCATGTTTGCCTCGGCTATGGTTCACGACGTCGGAATGACTCGCATGAGAGCGTTAGGAGCGGATGGACAAAAGGCTACCCAGAGTCGTTTGGAGCACGCCCGCCAAGAGACCATTCGCTCTATAGCCGGGCCAATCCTCAAGAATTTTTTTACTTATCAAGAGGATATTAACCGTATAGTTCATGTCGCTGCGGCGCACGCGGACGATGACCGGGAAACGGTTGAAGATAAAATTCAAATGGCAGTTAGTAACCATCCCAATGCCGATCAGGCGAATATTATTTTGACAATTCGTCCTTTGGGTTTAGCTGATTTCCTTGACATTGGTCCAGATCGATTGACTCTGGACGCAGATGACCAACGATGGGAAAACGCACAAATGGAACATCTGCAGAAGCACCGATTTCTTAGCGCCCCCGTAATTTGCGAAAACATCGTGGCGCTCTATTTAGAGCCACGGCTACATAAAGATTTCATCGATGCCTCCAAATTGAATTTGGGCAATGACGAGCAGATTCTAGCTCCTAATCGGGATCCAACCCAGCGGCGACTGATGAAATGCATAGGAATCCTGCACAAGACACGGGAGGATCTCGATCTAATGCTCCAGAAACTAAATAAAGCGGCTCGCCGCGAATGGCAACTGCGTCCGTTGGACGAGGAACTTTTTGGGCGCGTATTTCCGTTGAGTTCCGGAATAGAGTTATTTAGCCGAGAACTCAACACTGCACTGAGAGACCGTAAGCGTGATGAGCTTTTTGAAATCGACTGGATGGGTCATTCCCTTTTCCAAAGGTTCGTCCAAGATCGGGAGAATCTGAATGCAAAATTCCAAGACATGCTTCGCGATGGAGAATTGGCCATGCGGGTTCTGATCTTGGATCCGAATTGTGAGGGGCAGCAGGCGTGTGAAGTATACGAAGCGCAGTCCGTTCTAAACACTCAAGGGGATAAGGAGAATAGATCCATTCTTCCATTAAGGGACCAGAAGCAATCAATTGTTGACTACGGTGACATTCGTGCGACCCTGAACGCGCTCAAGGGAAAAGCATGGAATTGCTCCGGCAGATCTCTGTTGGAACTGCGGGGCACGAGCAGGCTGCTCTATGCAAGCCTGGTTAGGTTTGGGAACCGAATGCTTGTGACTCCCTATAGGGACGGCGGGCTATTCAACCAGTCGGGCGCTCTGTTGTTCACAAACATGTCCCCGCTGTTTCATGCTTATCGAGCTGAATTTGCCTCGATCTGGAACCACACTGAAGAAACCCGTTTGTTTCTGCATAAGGCTCCCGATGGCCTTGTGAACCCCGTCGATCGTTTGCTCCAAAAGGGACACTCTACCGAATACTGTGTGCCTTCGTTCAACTATGAAAGGTGGCTTTTGAAAGATCCAAACCGAGTCAAGGCATGGCTTTCGGGCAAGGTAATCCCGCCGTTTGAAATTGAGGTGCAACCGACGAGCTACTGCGGCCTAGCGTGTACGCACTGTATTGGGCGCCGGCTTGGTCCTGTGGGTTCGGCTTCAGTTTCCAGATTGGCCAAGTCCGATCTCCAGTATTTCGAGTCAGTCCTTAAGTGGAAACAGGGCAACTTCAAAGTGGAGCGCATTCGCATTTCAGGTATGACAGGCGACCCTCTGGAACAAGGTGTCTGTGAGTTTACGAAAGCTCTGATTGCTCGCGTAAGTAAAACCAAACGACAGGTGGTGATTTTCACTAACGGAACCACCCTAGGGGACTCTAGCATCCGAAAAGTCTTGAAGGATGTAGACTATGTCCATATTAGCCTTGATGCAGCTAATAACAAAACGTTCGAACTTGTCAAAGGTCAGGATGTTTTCCGTGACATTCTTAACCATGCTCGTAGCTTGTGCAATGAGATAAAGAACGAGCCGACTTGTCGCACGAAGGTTGGATTCGGTTTTGTTGTAACTCAGCAGAATTATGAGGAAGTCACAGGTGCCGTGGACGTGGCCCGTGAATGCAATGTGGATTTCATCAGATTTCGAAGAGACATCCATAGACCGGACGCCATCGGCTGGCGAGAATGGCGTGAGGCAAGGAGTACGATATTAAGGTTAAAGGATAATGAACGGGAACATACTCCTGAGGTTTGTCTTACTGACATTCAAAGACGTCATTGGTCTCCACATACCGATGATTGTTTGAGTCAGAGGTATTATGTAACTGTCGGTTCAGACGGTCTGGTTTACCCCTGCGATCATCTCACAGGCATGGGAGAGGTTTGCGCGCTTGGTGACCTTAGGAAGCAGACTTTGGAGCAGATATTCCAGGAAGCATCTAAAAAGACAGCCAAAAAGCATCTTTGTGCTGTCGGACTTCACTGCTCCCAGTGTCCCCCTTTCAACCAAAGAGCGAACCGACTACTAGATGAACTGAAGGTCCTGTACGATCAATATCCTTGGAACCAGTTGAAGGTGTGGATTGCGCAACCAGCGAGAGCAGTGCATCGCGGAAATGCCCAGGCTCGCTAGGCCACAGCCATCTCATCCAACTCAAACTGAAGCAATAATTCCAGCCGGTAAATATCAGCTTGGGCGTATGTGTGTAGCCAACACCGTTTGGTTTGGCGCTAATGGGGCGGGTTAAGCTGCCAAGGATGTCACGAACTTTTTTACTGCGCAGCTTTCTAGGCAGTCGGAGGTCAACTCGGCGACGCGGTTGATTAGCCAATGGCCCGGTTTAGGCAGCACGCAGTAAAACGGAGGGTGACGATGATTGCCGGCAGGAACGGGCTGGACATCTCCCGGCATCCGGGACAAGATGAATACTGCGGTCCGCGCCGGCACGGGCGGATTGCATTCAGCGGAAAATTAATGAATATCTCGATCATCCTCGCCCATCCGAATCCCGGAAGTTTCAACCACGCCATCGCCAACACGGCGGCGGAAGCGCTTCTCAAGAACCGCCACAATGTTGTGCTCCACGATCTTTACCAGGAACAATTTCCACCGCTGCTTTCCGCCGCTGAATTGCAGACGAATGCCAGGCTCGATCCGGTCATCGCCGGTCATTGCAAGGAAATCGCCGGCGCCGACGGCATCATCATCGTGCATCCGAACTGGTGGGGCATGCCGCCAGCCATTTTAAAGGGCTGGATTGACCGCGTGTTGCGAATGGAAATCGCCTATCGTTTTGTTGCCAATGACAAAGGCGAAGGCGTGCCCGTCGGTCTGCTCAAGGCCAAGGCGGCGATTGTTTTCAACACCGCCAACACGCCGGAGGATCGCGAGCGGGAGGTTTTCGGTGATCCGCTCGAAAGTTTGTGGAAGAAATGCGTGTTTGACCTTTGCGGCGTGCGCAACGTGCATCGCCGGACATTTTCGGTCGTCATCACCAGCACACCGGCACAGCGCGCCGCCTGGTTGCAGGAAGTGCAAACCATTGTTGCCAGGTGTTTCCCGCCAAAAAAATGACTTTGAAGTGATGCAACTTTTATGGGCGCCGCCTTTCAAATTATCGTCTGCGGCAGCGTTGTGCCGGACCCGCTGCAAACTTTGGAGCCAGTGGCCGCCGCGACCGGCCCGGCGTTGAAAAATGAAATGATGCTGCCCGCCGTGCTCGATCCGTGGGCGAGCCATGCGTTGTATGAGGCGGCGAACCTTGCCAGGAAGGCGCCCGGCAGCAAAGTCTGGCTCGTCAGCCTCGGCCCGAAGGCCAAGCTCCAGCAGGTGATGATGACCGTCGCGCAAAAAGTGCCGTTTGAACTTGTGGCGCTCGACGGTCCGGCCAGCGGATTCACCGAGGCGGCTGAAGTTGCCGCCGCGCTGGCCGGGGCCATCCAGACGATCCCCGGCCTGGACAAATCCAGGCTGCTCGTTTTCGGCGGCTGGGAATCGGCCTCGCGCGGCGCGGGCGCGACGATGCAAATGGTCGGCGAACGCCTCGGCATCGTGGATCAGTTTCAAGGCGTGGACGAATTGAAAGTGAACAGCGACGGCTCGCTGGAAATTCTGGAGCGCATCGAAGGCGGCCGGCATCAGGTGTCGAAGTGCGCCGGGCCGCCGGCGTTGCTGGGGTGGGCCACGGGCAGCTTGCCGGAGCCGAAAAACAATCCCCAGGTCGGCATGACCAACATGCGCGCCGTCATGACGGCGTTGCAGAAAGCCAGGCCGGTGAAACTCGCGGGCGAAGGATTAACGTTCGTGAGCGCGACGCTGCCCAAACAGCTTCGCGCCACCAAAATCGTCAAAGACAAATCGCCCGACGACATCGCGAAGGAAATCGTGGAGTGGATCAAGAAATGATTGCCGCGAAAAGGCGCAAAAGCCGCAAAAATCATTAATATGGAAACCATTCTTCTTCTCGCTCACGTCGAAGCCGGCGGCTCGCTGGCCAGGGCCGCCCGCGAAGCGTTGCACGCCGCCCGCGCTCTGAACAAAGCCATCGCCGGATCGAATCTGTTCGTTGGGCTGATCGGCGAAAGCGTTCAAGCGGCGGCGGATTCCATCGCGGCCTGTCCCGCCACAAAGTATTTCGGCGTGGTGGGCGCGGAGTTTGGCCAGTCGCGCTATTCGACTGACGCGCCGGCGGCGGAAGCCCTCTGCAAAGCGGCGCAGGCCACCCTGGTCGTCGCTCCGGCCACTTCACGCTGGAATCGCGTTTTGCCCGGTGTGGCGCAACGGCTCGGCGGACGAGTGGATTCCCATGTGACCGGCATCGGCGATGCGGGCGGGAAGCCTGCGGTCAACCGCTGGCACTATCGCCAGCGCATGGAGGCCACGCTGACAAGAACGCAGCGTCCCTGGTTCATGCTCATTGACCCCGGCAGCCAGGTGGCGTGCGACTGCGGCGCGGGCGCGGCGGCGGTTGAATTGGTTCCGGTGAATCTGGCCGATGCCAGTCAGCGCACCACGGTGGTTGGCATCCGCGAGCCGAAGGCCGATGCGCAAACGATCCGCCCCGACGCATCACTGCTGTTCGTCGCTGGCGCGGGCTGGGCGAAAAAACAGGCGGATGGCCGGACGCACGTTCCTGAGGCGGAGAAGTTGATTCTCGATTTTCTCAAGGCCACACGCGCTTCGCTGGGCAGCAGCAAATCGCTGGTGGATTTGGGAGGCGAAGGGCAGGCGGCGCTGCCGTTCCTCTCACATCTGAACCAGATCGGCCAGACCGGCGCGACCCCGCGGCACGCGAAAGGTTTGAGCACCTGCTGCCACGGCGAAGAGCCGCATACGGTGGGCTGGCGGTTCATCGGCGAGCGCCGCGCCATCAGCCTCGACCCGAACTGCGGCTGGGCGCGCGGCAAAGCCGACGTGCTTTATGTGGCCGACGCGTTCGCGGTGATTTCAAAAGCGAACGAGCTGCTGGCGGCAAATCCATGAGGGATTTGATTCCCGCCGCAATTCTGCTTGCAACCAAATTTTCTCAAGGAAAGCTTGCCAGGAAAAAACCGTGAAAATTTCGACATTTTTCCGTTAAATAGTCACAACATGTTGTCAGCATGGCATTTACGAAGATCCCCAAACCCACACGCCCCAACCCTGCCTCTGCCATCACCGGTCATATTTTGGCTTCCGTGCTGCAACAAATGTTCATTCCATCGGCGTTCATCGTAACATCTTCTCACTTTACAGATTCATAGGAAATCCAGTAAAAGATTCACGACAGCGAGTTCCTTGCAGGAGCAAGGAAATATGCGGGCGCAAACAACATGGGCATTCGGAAACGGCTCTCAAGGGAAGGGCGTGCCAGTCGTTCTGTGCGCCCAAGACAAACCGACTCAAACAAACTTTGCAAGGTTTCACCGCCGGCGGCGTAAAGGAGAGTGAAAGCACGAAGCTGGCCAAGATAGGGCGGCTCTAAAACAGAAGAGTTGGAAGGAAAGCGCAAAGCTAAACATTTAACAGTCAACATAATATGAAACAAACACTGAATAACTATCGAACGCGCATTGTCATTGGCGTGGCATGCATCCTCCTTGGGGTGATTTGCTGGAATGGCGGCAACCGTTGCCAGGCTCAAGCCAATTCGTCCCAGGATTTGCAGGAAATTGTCAAATTTGCCCAGGCGCACATGTCGGATGACGTCATCCTGGCCTACATCAAGAACTCCGGCAAAGTTTATAACTTGAGCGCGGACGACATGCTCTATCTCAACAGCCAGGGGGTTTCACAGGCGGTGCTGAACGCCTTGTTGCAAACCAAGAGCGCTGCCCCGGCGCAAACGCCGCCGCCAGTGACTACACCGCCGGTGACTACAGCGCCGGTGCCTTACACTCCGCCCCCTGTCTCCGCGCCGCCAGGATTGGTGGATTTTTTCAACACTGACGCCGGCGTGAATCCGTCGCTATGGATGATGCAGACGCCCTTGATCCAAAGCCTGGCCCAGTGGAATGGTTCCGTCTCCATGCCAACCATGCTGGCCTTCGGTCCGGCGGGAATGCAGATGTCGGGAGTCAACGGCCCGGGCCAATTTACCGGCATCCAGTCCGCAGGCGCCTACCTGGCGCCATTTACCCTGACGGCGACGGTGTCCGGTTTGGCGGCCCAAGGGATTCCATTTGATGTCTATCTGGTCAGCCCGGATTTGCGGCAGTGGTTAAGCGTCGCGGGGCACCTCGGTGGCGCGGGCAGCCCTGCCGGGGGAATCGGCTTCAGATCGCCATTCGGCGGCGTTAGAGTCCCGTTGGGCAGCGCTCCTTCGCCGGAGTACGGAGTTTGGGTCAATTGGACCGGCAGCGGCCAGCCTATTGCCGCCTTGGGCAACAAAATTTACCCGGCGCCGATTCCAAATGCGCCTTACACCATTACCATGACCGTCGGGGCCGATGGCATGGCGTCCGTCGCTTTGCAGGACCCTTCGGGACTGACGTTGGGCGCGCTGAACGCGATGCCGGTGGGGACAGGACCGTTCAATGTGGTTTTGGCCGCCCGCCGCAGTGGGCCGACTTTCGCCAGTTGGCAATCGGTGCAATTGACTCCACTGGGTTCGCAGCCGCCAGAGGCGGTGGCGATGACGGCCCCTCCCGAAACGCCGACATTTGATTATTTCCAGGCGCATTTGACTCCGTACGGCCAATGGGTTGACGTGCCGGGCATCGGCGCGGCTTGGGTCCCGGCAGAGGCTAACAACTTCGATTGGCGGCCGTACATGGATGCTGGCCACTGGGAATACACCGACGCCGGCTGGTATTGGCAGTCTGATTATCCGTGGGGCGACATTGCCTTCCATTATGGGCGTTGGATCAACAACGCTTATACGGGTGGCCGGTGGGCCTGGGCGCCGGCTTACGATTGGGCGCCGTCTTGGGTGGCCTGGCGCGAAGGCGAGGGTGGTTTGGGTTGGGCGCCACTGCCGTGGGGAGTGGAATTCCGCGTTGGCTTGGGCCTTTATTGGCACGGCGCGCTGGTGGTGGAGGGGGTTGACTTCGGTCTGGGTTTTGATGCTTTTGTCTTTGTGGGGCCCGACCATTTTTGGGGAGGCGACTATCGCAGGTTCGCGTTCGACCGCGTTCGCGCGCGCGAGTTTTACAGCCACAGCCAGTTTCACGCGGGCTACCGGATGGAGGGCGGGCACTTGCGGGCCGAAGGATTGGGCCGCGATCATATTAAAGAGATTACACACCATGAGGTTGTTGAGCGCAAGGCGACTGAAGTGCGCCGGACGGAGGAGCATAATAATTTCGCAAAACGGACGGAACAGCACCGGGATTTGGCGCGCCCAACCGGACGAGGTGCCGCGCGGCCGGGCGGAGCGCCAGGAACAACGACTCATCCTGGCTCGACCTTCGGCGGAGGGCCAGGAACAACTGCTCGTCCCGGCTCGACCTTCGGCGGAGGGCCAGGAACAACTGCTCATCCCGGCTCGGCCCTCGGGGAAGCGCGAGGAACAACGGCTCGTCCTGGCTCGACCATCGGGACAACCACCAAGACAGAAACGAGTTCCAAGTCCTCCGATTCAAAGTCAGGTTCGGACAAGAAAAAGGATCAATAAATAACTAGCCAAAAGGATTTGAAATTCTCAACCACGGATGGACACAGCTGGACACGGATTTAAAATCTGAGAGATAATTCGACGAGATTTCAATGGTAAGAATTTAAAAGTCTCCGAAAGACTTCAAATAAGAAGATAAAGAAAGGATCGGTCAATAATATGAAGATAATGATAAAACCCAAAGTATGTTTCTGTGCCGTGATAGCGGCCCTGGTTTCAGGTTGCCAAGTATCCGTGGGGCCGGCGCCGGCGCCTGTTGTGGTGGCAGAACCGGTTGTGGAGGTCGTCCCCGAAGCTTACGTCTGGGACGGGGTCGAGTATGTTGGCGTGTACAATGGCCAGTATATGTACTTTGGTCCCGCGGGCGTTTGGGTGGTCTGCGACCCTATCGTACTGGACAGGTTTCACGGATGGGAAAGGTTCCATGCGGACTGGCGCCAACATGCGATTCGCAACGACGGGGCACATCGCCTCGACCGAAACCATCGCCCCGACCGGGAACATCGCGTCGGGAACCAGAACAGAAGGGTTGCTCCCGAGAAAAGGACGGTTGCTCCCGGGAGGCAGACGACTGCGCCGGAGAGAAAGACGGCTGGGCCTGAGAGAAAGACGGTTGCTCCCGTGAAAAAGACGGTTGCTCCCGTGAAAAAGACGGTTGCTCCCGTGAAAAAGACGGCTGTTCCCGCGAAAAAGGCGGCTGCTTCTGAGAAAAAGAAGGATGATAAGAAGGATAATAAGTAGCTATCCCGTCTTGTCCGGTGTGATCCGTGGTTTAAGAATTTGACCTCCCTCGAACCCCGAAAGTTTCGGGGGAACAGGTTTCGGGGTGCAGATTTCGCGGATTTCGCGGATGCCTTTTGCGTTTAATCTGTTCAGCGAGAACCGTTTACGAATCGGGAAAGATGTCGGTCAATTTGCAACGGAGGCGGCGCATGATTTGTTGAAGGCTGCGCAGGGTGATGCTTTGCTGACACAACTCCAACCTGTGCAGCGTCGAGGAACGAAGCCCGATCTTTTTGGCGAACATGGCGTAAGTTAAATCGCCGCGCTTGCGGCGCAAGAACTCGCTCAACTGCTTTTCCAAAGCCGGTTTCACCAAGGCCAATGTTTGGCAATCCCGTATCCCATTTGTGGGATAAATTCTTTGAAAAACTTGTGGTTTTTGCTTGCGTACTGCCTTTAAAATGTCATACTTTTTGCAGTTCAGAAGAAAGAGATGAGCAGTTAAGTAAAGATGCTAATCTGAATTATAATAAAGGTGCCCCTCTATCCAGTCGTGAAAACCTGCTTTCTTGCGATGATTCTTTTTTTCTTAATTGCGCTGATTCCGTGCCCCACGAAGGGTGCGGGCGTGACGATTATCACGCATGGTTTTGAAGATGATTCATATCCGACATGGGTCACCGCAATGGCCGATAACATTCCAAATTACTTTCAAGCCCGGTATCCAGGATTGGAGAGCAATTGCTCAACATATAAGCTCACCATGACAAATATCGGCGAAACCTTGTATTATTATCCGCCGAGTCGCACAAATGGGAGCCCCCCGACAGCAACGCAATCCGGGGAAATCATCATCGAACTCGATTGGAGTGCGTTGTCCGGCGATCTGGATGATTCGTACGCCAGCACGTATAATGTGGCCTATGCTGTGAGCCAAGTGCTGATGGCGACAAACTCATTTCCTGAGCTTAACGGCCACCCTGCGATCGAATTCCCAATTCACCTTGTGGGGCATAGTCGTGGAGGCTCCTTGATGTCGCAAATCAGCTACGTGCTGGGGACTAATGGGATTTGGACTGACCATTTAACCACGCTCGACCCTTATCCACTAAATAACGATGGGAATATTGATCCAGCCACAGAAGTGGATGCTCCGGCGAAATACACATATTCGAGTGTTCTATTTGCCGACAACTACTGGCAAGACCTTGGAGTCGGTGCGTATTTAGGCGATCCAGACGGAGAGCCAGTAGCCGGGGCCTATGTTCGCCAACTTTTCGATCTCTCAGGAGGTTACTGGAATATATCGTCGCTGGATGCCCCCGATCACTCCAACGTTCATCTTTGGTATCATGGGACGATTGATTTGCATACTCCGGCCAGTGATACAGGGGCAACAATTACGAGTACCGAGCGGGCACATTGGTGGGTAAATTATGAACAAGAAGGAACAAACGCTGGATTTGAGTACAGCCTTATCGGCGGCGGCAATCGCATGAGCACTGATGAACCAGTGGGCCAAGATTATCCTGCCATCGTTGACGGCTATAATCAGTGGTGGGACTTTGGCGCTGGGAATTCCGCCAATCGAACTATGCTTTCTGCAAACAATGGCACATGGCCGAACATCATTAAATTTGATGTCATCGGAACAAACATCGTCGCCACAGGCCAGACGATTGCCACGAAGTTCTATTATCAATACGGCGGCGCTTCCAATAACGTGACCGCGCAATTTTATTTCGATGGGGATTTCAATCCTTACAACACAAACAGCACATTCATCACGCAAACCTCATTGACGAATACCGGCGTCAATTCGGTGTATTATGATAGCATTAACTTGACTACGACAAATGTTTCGCCTGGGGTCTATGCTATCTACGCAAAGATTTCAGACGGTGTGCATACTCGCTATCTCTATACGCCTGAACAAGTCGAAATAGTCCCTCTTCAGCAAGCGCCAGGGATATCTTTGAGCGGCAACCTGGCATTTGGCAACGTCGCGGTAGGTTCGTCGGCGCAGAGCACCTTGACGATCAGCAACGGGGGCAATTCGACGCTGACCGTCACCAACATCAGCTATCCGACTGGATTTACAGGCAACTGGTCGGGCACAATCGCGGCAGGCAATATGCAGCAGGTGACGGTGACGTTTTCACCGACTGCTGCAACCATCTACGGCGGCACAGTGACAGTCCACGCGGATAATACCAGCGGTGTTGACACAATCCCCATTTCAGGCATCGGAGAGAGTGGTGGTCTGACTTTAACCAGTATGTCTTTGAGCGGTAACCTGGCATTTGGCAACGTCGCGGTAGGTTCGTCGGCGCAGAGCACCTTGACGATCAGCAACACGGGCAATTCGACGCTGACTGTCAGCAACATCAGTTATCCGACTGGATTTAGCGGCAACTGGTCAGGCACAATCGTGGCAGGCAGTTCGCAGCAGGTGACGGTGACCTTCTCACCCACCGCTGCAACAATCTACGGGGTCGTAGCGACAGTCAATGCGGATAATACCATCGGTGTTGACCTCATCCCTATTTCTGGCATAGGAGTGAGCGGCGATTTGACTTCGATGATTGTCACCATTGTCACCAACGGCGATGGCGCTGTCTCGCCAAACCTGAATGGCAAGCTGCTAAAGGCAGGCAAAAATTATACTATTAAGGCAGTTGCCGGGAGCGGATATGTGTTTTCGAATTGGAGTGGCGACATCACGTCCGCCAAGAACCCCCTTTCTTTTATGCTGGAGTCCAACATGGTGCTGCAAGCGAATTTTATCCCCAATCCGTTTTTGCCGTTGAAAGGGACTTATAACGGTCTTTTCAGCGCCACTAATGGCGTCACCGAAGAAACGGCGGGGATGCTCAAGGGGTTGACCGTTCGCCAAACGGGAGCTTACAGCGGCACGCTGATAATCAATGGCGGAAGCCATGTCATCAGCGGGGCCTTTGATTTGTCCGGGCAGGCTACCAATCAGATTTTACGCCCGGCCAGCCAGGGAGGTTCTCTGACGGTGGTAATGACATTGTTGAGTTCGAGCAATTCTGCGCCGCAGGATACAGGCACGGTTTCTGGAACCACCAATGGAGGCTCGTGGGTGGCGAGTCTGACTGCTGACCTTGCCACCAACAGCCTGCCTTCGGCTGAGTACACCATGCTTATCCCGCCTGACACCAATAATGGGCCGCCCGATTCATCGCCCGGCGGCGACGGCTATGCGTTAATAACCAATCATGCGGGCACAGCCAAAGTCACCGGGGCATTGGCCGATGGCACCGCGTTTAGTCAATCGGTGCCCGTTTCCCAGGATGGCTATGTTCCCGTTTACGCCAATCTCTACGGGAACAAAGGGCTGCTTTTGTGCTGGATTAATCTGGACCTCACCAACACGAACGCCGTTACCGCCACAGGGTTGACTTGGATTCATCCCACCCGCACCACGGGATTGTACCAAAAGGGCTTCACCAATATCCTTCTCACCAATCAAATTCTGCTTTCGCTCTGGACCAATCTTCCGGGGAACATTGACACCCTGACAAATCTGTCCATTCTTGACACGATTAACGATACGAACGCTCTGACCAACGTTGCCGTAAAAATCAGCTCTGCGGGCAAAGTGACCGAAGCGACCGGGTCGCCGGTGACCGTGAGCGGTTCCATCACCCCCAAGACCGGCCTTTTGAAAGTGACCATCGGCAGCGGGGCAACCAGGGTGACTGGCCACGGCGCGATTTTGCTCAATTCAACCAATGGCGGCAGCAATTATGGCGCCGGTTATTATCTGACAAAAACCAACGCCGGAGCGGTCCTCTTGGAGCCGTAGAAGGGGAAAGGCAGAATTAAGAAGGATGAATTAAGAAGTGGGATAAATCGATGATGAAAGTGGATTGACGCGCCGGCTGTATGGTGCATGGTGCATTCCAGGCATGAAAGTTACTTTTGAACTTCCACCACCGGTTGTGCAGCGGCTGCGGTCTCACGTTCGCAGCGGTGAACGCTCAAGGTTTGTGGCGGATTTGATTTCCAGAAAATTGCAAAACCAAGGCAATGCGCTCGAACGCGCCGCCCAAAAAGCCAATACTCTGCGCAAAGTCAATCGTGACATGAAGGACTGGGAAGCCTTGAACGAGTATGAAGCGGCGTAGATCGAGTTGGGGCTCGACGGAGTCTCGCCCTACCGGGACGCCCGCACCCCCCGCCGTCGCCAAAGGAGTCCCGCCCTGCCGAATTTGAATTTACCAGCGGAGCGTGTTCATCATTCCTTGATACGGCCACTCATCAGGACTTTTCACGAGACCTTTGCGCAAGGGGTTGTCACGGACATAATTCCATTTCTCCGCATAACTTTCCTCGCGTCGCAGCCGATGATGAAATGGACTCGATTGCCAGCGGCAGTTCATGTCCTTATGCAACCGCCGGAACTGACGTTCCCAAAATGTCGCCCATTTCTCCAAGGTAAAATTCAAATCGTGCGGGGCGCAGAAAAGATGCAGATGGTCCGGCATCAGCAGATAATAACCCACCAACCATGCCTGTGCGGATTGCCATGCGGCGCGGAGGTGTTCGTGAACAGCGGGGTCGGCCAGCCACGGTTTTCGATCTTCCGCGCAAACGGTGAGGAAAACAATCGTCGGCTGGCCGGAATAGATATGAACGCCGCGAGCGGGATGTTGGCGTCCGATGTCATCAAAAGGAGCGTCGCCAGCCATGTGCGAACAATGGCGGAAAGATTCAAAATCGTCAACGGTAGGGTGAGACTCCGTCGAACCCTGACTTAAAGGAAGAAAGCCAATTCAGGGCTCGACGGAGTCTCGCCCCACCGGGACGCCCGCCCCCCCCCGCCACGCCGCAAAAAAATCTTCAAAAAACACTTGCGCGGGGCGGGTTCTGTGTTATTTTAACCGTCCATTTCGCCGGTTTGGGCGATTTGGCAGCCTTTTGCGCGACCGATAACTGTCCGCCTCGCTGGGCGCAGGATTGATGGCCGACGCCGCTAATCGCTGCATTTTTGCATATTGATTTTATGCCAGTCAGTACGTTCAGGCCTTTAACGCCTTCGACGCGCTATATCACTGTGGCGCCGTTCGATGAGATTACAAAAGATTCTCCGGAACGGAGTCTCATTAGTATTCGCAAGAAAACGGGCGGCCGCAATCATTTCGGCCGGATCACGGCGCGCGGCATCGGCCAGGGCCACAAGCAGTTTTTGCGCAATGTGGATTTCAAACGGAATAAACATGGCGTCGAGGCAGAGGTGGCGGCCATCGAGTATGACCCGATCCGCACGGCCCGGCTGGCTCTTTTGCAGTATAAGGACGGCGAGAAGCGTTATATTATCGCCCCGGTCGGGTTGCAGGTGGGGGCCAAGTTGATGAGCGGGCCGTCCGCCCCTCCCGAAGTGGGCAATTGCCTGCTGCTCAAGACGATCCCGGTCGGCTTGCAGATCCATAATATTGAAATCACCCCCGGCCGCGGCGGCCAGATGGTGCGGACGGCGGGCGGGGCGGCGATGTTGATGTCGCGGGGCGATGGTTATGCGACGATCCGCCTGCCATCGGGGGAAATTCGGCGGGTGCATGAGAGTTGTTACGCAACGATCGGGCAGGTGGGGAACATTGAGCATGGGAATGTGACGCTGGGCAAGGCGGGGCGTTCGCGGCATCGGGGCATCCGGCCGATCAACCGCGGGGTGTCGCGCAACCCGGTGGACCATCCCAACGGCGGCGGGGCGGGCAAATCCAAGAGCGGCGGGGGCTGGCAGCATTTGACATCGCCGTGGGGCCTATTGGCCAAGGGGTATCGCACGCGCCACAAACGCAAATACTCGAACCGGTTCATCCTGGTGCGGCGCGACGGCCGGCCGATGAAGCGCAAATAATAATTAGAACGTTATGGGACGATCCATTAAAAAAGGCCCGTTTGTTGACCAGCATTTGCTGGACAAAATCACGGACGCCAAAGCCGCCAGCTCCAAGACGCCGATCAAGACCTGGTCGCGCCGCTCGATGATTACGCCCGATTTCGTGGGATTGACCTTTGCCGTGCATAACGGCAAGCTCTTCAACCCCGTCTTCGTGACGGAGAACATGGTGGGGCATCGTCTGGGCGAATTCTCACTGACGCGCACCTTCAAGAAACACGGGGCGCACACGGCCAAGGCCGAGGCGAAATAAGATAAGATTATGGAAGTGCAGGCCATTACAAAGAACGTGCGAATGTCGGCGCAGAAAATGCGCGAGGTCGTGCGCCAGATCCAGGGGCTGCCGGCCGCCCAAGCCAGCGCCGTCCTGGCCGTGGTGCCGCGCAAAGGGGCGCGGGTTGTGGCCAAAACTCTCAAGTCGGCCCTGGCCAACGCCGAGGACCTGAAAACCCACAAGGCCGGCTATGAGGGCCTGAAAACGGAACAACTGCGCGTCAAGCTGGCCGTGACCGGCAAGGCCACCACGATCAAACGCTTCATTCCCAAGGCCCGCGGGTCGGCCGGCCCGATTCTGAAGCGCAATTGCCACGTCAAAATTGTTTTGACAGACGAATAAACCCATGGGCCAAAAAACAAATCCAATCGGCCTGCGCGTCGCCGTCAACAGGGACTGGACCTCGAAGTGGTTCGCCGAGAAGAAGGAATTCGGCAAGCTGCTGGCCGAAGACCGGCAAATTCGCGAGCTGCTCAAGACCAAGCTGGAAGGGGCGTCGGTGTCCAAAATTGGGATTGAACGGGCCGCGTCGCGCTGCCGGATCACCATTTTCACCGCGCGCCCCGGCGTGGTGATCGGACGCAAAGGGGCGGAGATTGACAAGCTCAAAGAGGAAATCAGCAAGATGACGGGCAAGGAAGTCTATGTGGATATCCAGGAAATCAAACAGCCGGAAATGGACGCCCAATTGGTGGCCGAAAACATCGCCGTCCAATTGGAACGCCGCGTCTCCTTCCGTCGCGCCATGAAAAAGGCGGTGCAAGTGGCGATGGATTTCGGGGCGGAAGGCATCAAAGTGCGGGTGGGCGGGCGGCTGGGCGGGGCGGAAATTGCCCGGGTTGAAAAATATCATCAAGGCCGGGTGCCGTTGCACACCTTGCGGGCCAACATTGATTACGGATTCGCCGAGGCCAACACCTTGTATGGGAAATTGGGCATTAAATGCTGGATTTGCAAAGGGGATGTGCCTGTGGCGGCTAAAAAAGAACAACCCGCGCCGGCCGCGGCCGCGGCCGTTGCGGCTTAAGAAATTGCAGGAAACACGAGAGAATAGAAAAGAGAGCCAAATATGCCATTGAGTCCCGCACGAGTAAAATATCGCAAGATGCACCGCGGCAGCCGCACCGGCCTGGCCCATCGCGGATCGACGGTGGCCTTTGGCGAATACGGGCTGCAATCCCTGCAGCGCTGCTGGCTGGATACCCGGCAGATTGAAGCCGCGCGCGTGGCCGTGACCCGCTTCATGAAACGGCGCGGGAAAGTCTGGATACGGATATTCCCGCATAAATCGTTCACGAAAAAGCCGCTGGAAACCCGCATGGGCAAGGGCAAGGGGCCGCTGGAGTCGTGGGTGGCGGTGATTCGTCCGGCCAATGTCTTGTTTGAGGTGGATGGGGTGCCGGAAGCCGTGGCCCGCGAGTCCATGCGCCTGGCCGCGACCAAGCTGCCCATCAAGACGAAATTCATTTCCCGCCACCGCCTGGCTTGAACGCACGATGAAAATGAGCGAACTAAAAGATTTGACAGAGCCGGAGTTGAGGGCGAAGGGCCGGGACCTGCGGCAGGAAATCTTCAACCTGCGTTTGCAGCAGGCCAGCAGCCAATTGGAAAAGCCCGCCCGCTTGAGGATCCTGCGCCGCGACGTGGCCCGGCTGGAAACCCGAATGACCCAACTGCGCAACAAAGCGGCCTGAATTATGCCAGAAGCAACCCAACTTGAACGCGGCCACCGCAAGGAACGGCAGGGGAGGGTCATTTCCAATAAAATGGCCAAGACCATCGTCGTGCAGGTGCAGCGGCGTTTTCCCCATCCGCGCTACAAGAAAGTCATCACCGCGTATTCGAAATTTTATGCCCACGACGAAAAGGGCGAAGCCAGGGTGGGGGACGTGGTCCTGATCCGGGAAACCCGCCCGCTGTCAAAATTGAAACGTTGGCGGCTGACCCAGGTGGTGGAACGCGCCGCGGAGGCCCCGGTGCCCGTTTAAGGACAAGATATGTTACAGGTTCGATCCATCCTGGACGTGGCCGACAATACCGGCGCCAAACGGGCGGCGGCCATCGGGGTCATTGGGCGCAACCAGCGCTACGCCCGCATCGGCGACGTCATCAAGGCCCACATCAAGGAGGCGGCGCCGGATGGAACCGTCAAGAAGGGCGAGGTGGTGGATGCGGTGGTGGTGCGCACCCGCCAGCAGATCCGGCGCTCCGACGGATCGTATTTGCGCTTTGACAGCAACGCCATTGTCATCATCGACAAGGAAAACAATCCGCGGGGCACGCGGATATTCGGGCCGGTGGCGCGGGAATTGCGCGACAAGAAATTCATGAAGATCATCTCGCTGGCCCCGGAGGTCATTTAGTCATGGCAAAAGCTCACATTAAAAAAGGGGACGAGGTGGTGGTCATCGCCGGTTCGGAACTGGGCAACCGGGGCAAGGTCCTGCTCGTCAACAAGAAGAAACAGCGCGTCCTTGTGGAGGGCCTCAAGATGATCAAGCGCCACACCCGCAAGAGCGACAAGCGCCCGCAGGGGGGCATCATCGAGCGGGAGGGCACGATCCACATGTCCAATGTGATGCTGGCCTCGAGATTCGACGGCGCCAGCGAGGCCCCCGCGCCCGCGGAGGAAACCGCACAAGAGCCAGGGCCTGGAACATGAAACCGAGACTTTACGAAAAATATCTGAACGAAGTGCGGCCCGCCTTGAAGGAAAAGCGGCAGTACCAGAACGTCCATCAAGTCCCGAAGCTGGAAAAAATCGTGGTCAACATGGGCGTCAGCGCCTCGCTGGAAAAGAGCGCGGTGGACGATGCGGCGCGGGACATGGCGCTGATCACCGGGCGCAAACCGGTCATCAACAAGGCGCGGCACAGCATCGCCAATTTCAAACTGCGCGCGGGCCAGAACATAGGCTGCCGGGTGACGCTGCGCCGGGAAGTGATGTATGAGTTTTTCGACCGGCTCATGGCCACGGCCCTGCCGCGCATCCGCGATTTTCGGGGGCTTTCGCCCCGCTCCTTTGACGGCCGGGGCAATTACACGCTGGGGGTGTCGGACCAGACCATTTTTCCCGAGATCGACCTGGACAAAATCAAACGGACGCAAGGCATGGACATCACGATAGTGACCAACGCGCCGACCAACGACGAGGCGCTGGACCTGTTGAAGATGATGGGCATGCCGTTTGCGGAGAAATAAATTAATACTATGGCAAAAACAGCCTGGATAGAACGCAACAAGAAGAAAGCGGCCACGGTCAAGAAATACGCCGCGCTGCGGGCGGAACTAAAAGCCCGCCACGATTATGCCGCACTGAGCAAACTGCCGCGCAACGCCAGCCCCTCCCGGCTGGTCAACCGCTGCTCGATGTCCGGGCGGCGTCACGGCTATTTGCGCAAGTTCGGCTGCTCGCGCCTGACCTTCCGCGAAGCGGCCCTCAACGGCTTGATTCCGGGAATGACGAAGGCCAGTTGGTAAATCCCATGAGCGACCCCATTTCAAACATGCTGACCAGCATCCGGAACGCCGGCCGGGCGTCTTTGCCGGAGGTGGTCATTCCCCACTCCAAAGTGAAGGAACATATCGCCCAGGTCTTGAAACGCGAAGGCTACGTGGCCGAGGTTGCCGTGGAAGGCAAGCCCTGGAAAAAAATCAAGATCAAACTCAAATACACCGGCCAAAAACCCGTCATCGAAGGCATTCGCCGCGTCAGCACGCCGGGCTTGCGGCGTTATGCGGGGGCGCTGGAAGTGCCGCGGGTGCGCGGCGGTTTGGGCGTTTCGATCCTGTCCACCTCCGCAGGGATCATGACGGGCCTGCAGGCGCGCCAGAAGAACGTGGGGGGCGAGTTGCTCTGCGAAGTGTGGTGAATTTATGTCTCGAATAGGAAAATTGCCCGTGGCCGTTCCGCCCAAAGTGAAGGTGGAAATCCAGGGCCAAAAAGTGCTGGTCGAAGGCCCCAAAGGCAGGCTCGACTTTGAACTGCCGCGCCGCACCTCGGCCAAGGTGGATGGCGGCAACGTGGTGGTGAGCCGGGACGGGGAGGACGCCGAAGCGAAGGCGCTGCACGGCTTGAGCCGCGCGCTTATCAATAATATGGTCAAGGGGGTCAGCGGCGGCTTTGTCAAGAAACTGGAAATCCAGGGCGTGGGATTCAAGGCGGCGGTCCAGGGCAGAAATGTCAACCTGGTCCTGGGGTATTCGCATCCGGTCAATTATCCCATTCCGGACCAGATCACGGTGACGGTGGTGGACAACACCAAAGTGACCATCGAAGGGCCGAGCAAACAGTTGGTCGGCCAGGTCGCGGCGGAACTGCGCAGTTATTATCCGCCGGAGCCTTACAAGGGCAAAGGGGTGCGTTACTCGGATGAAAAGGTGACGCGCAAGGAGGGCAAGACGGTGCAATAATCCGTGGCGCATTGAGATGAGAAGCGATAAAAAAGTCAAAGCGGCGAAGTTGCGGCACTGGCGCATTCGCAAAAAAATTTCAGGCACACGGCAACGGCCGCGCATGAGCGTCAGGTTTACCAACGAAAACATCTACGTGCAGTTCATTGACGACGCGGCGGGGGTGACGATGGCGTCGGCCTCCACCCTGCACAAATCGGTGCCGGATCGCGCCCAACTGGCGGCCAACGCGGCCGGGGCCAAAAGAATCGGCGCGCTGGCGGCGGAAGCGGCCAAAGCCAGGGGAATCGTCAAAGTCGTGTTTGATCGCAGCGGCGCCCGTTATCATGGCAAAGTCAAGGCGTTGGCGGATGCCGCGCGCGAAGGCGGCCTGCAATTTTAAACTGGAAGGATATTGTGCCCGAACCCACCAAGTCCAATGCCAATAATCGAGGCGCCAGCCGCGGTCCCGGCCGCAGCCCGCGCCGCGTCCGGCCCGCCTCCACCGACGGTCCGGAAGGCTCGCTGGAAAAATCCGGCGGCTCCGAGTTGAGCGAGAAGGTCGTTTTTATCAATCGTTCCGCCAAAGTCGTCAAGGGCGGACGGCGCTTCAGCTTTAGCGCGCTCGTCGTGGCGGGGGACAAACAGGGTCATGTCGGCGTTGGCCTGGGCAAGGCGGTGGAAGTTTCCGAGGCGATCCGCAAGGGGGGCGAAATGGCCAAGCAGCACATGGTCAGCGTCTCTTTGCGGGATGCCACCATTCCACACGAAATATTTTGTCATTATGGCGGCGCGAAAGTCCTGCTGCGGCCGGCCTCGCCCGGCACCGGCATCATCGCCGGCCCGAAGGTGCGCGCCGTGCTCGAATCGGCGGGCATCAAAGATGTTCTCACCAAATCGCTCGGGTCCAACAACCCGTCCAACGTGGTCAAAGCGACCCTGGCCGGCTTGCGGCAACTCCGTTTGCGCGAAGATGTTTACCGCTGTCGCGGCCTTGAAATAAAGGTTCGTCCAGCTCCCGCGCCGGCCCCCGCCGCAGTTCCTGCGCCTGCTCCTACGCCTGCTCCTGATCTTAATCCTAATCCTAATCCCGCGGTTGCCGACAACACTCCCAGCCCGGCTCCTGAGGCGGGTTCGGCCCCGGCCACTGCCTGATTTTTATGCGTTTACACGATCTCAAACCCAGTCCGGGTTCCCGGCACCGCCGCAAACGGCTGGGCCAGGGTGAATCCAGCGGCCACGGCAAAACCAGCGGTCGCGGTGGCAAGGGGCAAACAGCCCGTTCCGGCAGTTCGATTCGCATCGGATTCGAAGGCGGCCAAATGCCGTTGATCCGCCGCCTCCCCAAGCGCGGATTTAACAACAAGCGTTTCGCCGTCCGTTACATTCCGGTGAATCTGGAAGCGCTCAACCGATTTGACGACGGCGCCACCGTAGATGAGAGCGCGTTGCGCGGCTTGGGTCTGGCCAGGGGGACGGGCAGGTGGATCAAGATCCTGGGCACGGGCGAATTGACCCGGAAACTGACGGTGACGGCGCATGCTTTCAGCGTCTCGGCGCGAACCAAGATTGAGAAGATGGGCGGAGCCTGCCAGTTGATGAAATCGCCAGCGAGCGAAAGGGCGGCGCAAGCGGCGGCAGCCGCAGCCGTGCAGGCAGCCAGGAAACCACCTGGTCCTGAGAAAGCCGCCAAGGCTGAGAAAGCCGCCAAGCCTGAGAAAGCAGACAAGGCTCAGAAAGCAGACAAGGCTGAGAAACCAGCCCAACCCGGGAAGCCGGCCAAGCCTGATTAAACGATGCTCTCCTCGATCCTCAACACGTTGAGCAACTGCTTCAAAATACCGGAGCTGAAATCCCGGATTATTTTTACCATGGTCGTGCTGGGGATTTGCCGGCTGGCTTCGCTGGTGCCCGCGCCGGGTTTGGACAGCACGGCGTTGAAGGACTATTTCCATTCGGCGGCGGGCGCGCAAAGCTCCAATGGTTTGATGGGGATGTACAGCATGTTCACTGGCGGCGGCTTCGAGAAATGCGCGGTGGGCGCCCTGGGCATCATGCCTTACATCAGCTCGACCATCGTCCTCCAACTGTTGCAGGCGGTCGTTCCCTTCCTGAGCAAGCTGGCGCGCGAGGAAGGCGGGAGAAGCAAGCTCATCCAATACGGACGCGTCATGACGTTGTTTCTTTGCCTGGCACAGGGCGCGGTGATGGCTGTCGGATGGGAACACGCCAGCGCAATTTTCAAGGGTTTTCAAGGCAATCTCGTGCTGATTCACAACCTCTGGTGGTACCGGATTCAAACGACCGTCATTCTGGCCACCGGGACGATGCTGCTCATGTGGCTGGGCGAACAGATCACCGATCGCGGCATAGGCAACGGCATTTCGTTGATTATTACCGTGGGCATTCTGGCTCGTTTGCCCCAGGCCGGACAGGGTTTGCATGATATGTTCCTGACTCCAGAGTCGCGCTTCAACTTTTTCCATTTCATCGCCTTGATCCTGCTCCTGTGCGCGGTCGTCGCCGGCGTGGTCGCCGTCACCCAGGCCGAGCGCAAGATTCCCGTGCAATACGCCCAGCGCGTCATTGGACGCAAGACCTATTCGGGCGGCAGCTCGTTCATGCCGTTGCGCGTCAATTATTCGGGCGTCATGCCGGTCATTTTCGCTTCGGCGATCCTGATGTTTCCGGCCATGATTTTCAACTTCCTGGGCCGGAGGTTCGACGTGCATTTCTTCGATGAACTGGCCAGCATGTTGTCGCGCGGCTCCTTCATTTACCTGGTGCTCTACGGATTGATGATCCTGTTCTTCTCCTATTTTTGGGTGGCGACCCAATTCAACGAACTGCAGATTTCCGACGACATGAAGAAATCCGGCGGATACGTCCCCGGCGTGCGCCCCGGGCAGGCGACCAGCAGTTTTCTGCATCGCACGATGAGCCGCATCACCCTGGCAGGGGCGATTTTTTTGACCATCATCGCTGTGATTCCGATTGTCCTGCAGGAGGCGATGGGAATACAATATACGGTGGCGCAATTTTTTGGCGGCACCAGTTTGCTCATTACCGTGGGGGTCATGCTCGATACGATGCGGCAGATGGAAGCGCACTTGTTGATGCGTCATTATGACGGATTCCTGAAGAAAGGCCGGCTGAAGGGCCGTTTCTAACGGCCTTCAAGCCCGCAGAAGGACAAGGCCGTGGCGGCGATCATCTTAAAGAGCGAACACGACTTGGTAAGGATGCGTGCCGCGTGCGTGGTGGGCAGCACGGTTTTGGAAGAAGTCGGGGCCTTTATTCGGCCGGGGGTCACCACCAAGGAAGTGGATGATTTTGCCGCCGAACGGATAAAAAGTTACGGGGCGAAGAGCGCGTTTTTGGGTTATCGCAGGTATCCGTGCTGCATTTGCATTTCGGTCAATGAACAAGTGGTGCATGGGCTGGCCGGCCCGCGCCGCCTGGAATTTGGCGATATTGTCAGTTTGGACATTGGCGTCGTTTATCATGGGTATGTCGGGGACACGGCAAAAACGGTCGCTGTGGGGGGGTGCGACGTGCGGGCCCAACGGTTGATGGATGTGACGGAACAGGCTCTGGCAGAAGGCATTGCGCAGGCGCTGTCCGGCAATCGCGTGGTGGATATTTCGCGGGCGGTGCAGAGTTATGTGGAAAGCAACGGATTCAGCATCGTTCGGGAATTTGTCGGGCACGGGGTGGGGCGGTCGGTGCATGAAGAGCCCCAGGTGCCTAATTTTGTCGAACCGGGCAAACAGACGCCCAAATTGCGGCCGGGCATGACCATCGCCATTGAGCCGATGGTCAATGCCGGGTCGCCGCAGGTCATGGTGTTAAGCGATGGCTGGACAGTGGTCACAAAAGATGGTCAACTATCGGCGCATTTTGAGCATACGGTTTTGATAACCGAAGCCGAACCGGAAATATTGACGTGGCCCGCGAAAGCACCATCGAAGTTGAAGGCAGGATAGTGGAAATCCTGGCTGACATGTTGTTTCGCGTCGAATTGAGCAATGGCCATCGGTTGGTGGCGCATCTGTCCGGCAAACGCCGGCTGGTTTTTGAACGGTTGGTTTTGGGCGACTGCGTAACGGTGAGGCTGTCACCGTACGATTTGTCCAGGGGCCGCATTACAGCCGGAGATGAATAGTTTATGAAAGTTCGAGCGTCAGTGAAAAAGCTTTGCGAAAACTGCAAAATTATCAAACGGAAGGGCGTCATACGCGTGCTCTGCACCAACGCCCGCCACAAACAAAGACAAGGTTAGGAATCCGAAATTATGGCACGAATCGTTGGAGTTGAAATACCGGGCGAGAAGCGAATCGACGTCGCTTTGCGCTACATTTACGGCATTGGCCCGAGCAATGCCAAAGTCATCCTCACCCAGGCCAACATCAACCCGGGCTTGCGCGCCAAAGACCTTGACGAAGGGCAATTGTCCCAGATCGTTCACGCCATCCAGGACGGCAAATACGTGATCGAAGGCGATTTGCGCCGCGAACTGGGCATGAACCTCAAGCGCCTGCAAGGCATCAAGTGCTATCGCGGCGTGCGCCATCTGCGCGGCCTGCCCGTCCGCGGCCAGCGCACCTCGACCAATGCCCGCACGCGCAAGGGGCCGCGCAAAACCGTCGGCGTGCAGCGCAATCCCAATGCCAAAACCGGCATCCACTAAATCCTTTTGCCATGGCTGAAGAACCCAAACCGAAAAAAACCGCGCCCAAAAAAGAAGGCAAACCCGAAGAGGCGTCCGCGCCCGCGCCGCGCGATGCCGCCAAGCCGGCCAAAAAAGCGGCTCCCGCCGCGGAAGCGGGGGGCGAAGCGGCCAAAAAACCGGCTGGAGAAACGCCGGCGGCGCCAGCCGCGCCAGCCTCCCCGGTCGCGCCAGCCTCCCCGGTCGCGCCAGCCGCACCTGGAGCGCCCGTGCCCGCGGCGGCCGCGCCAACGGCGGCGGAACTGCTGGCCGACGACGCCAGCGCCAAAAAGATTATCAAGGCCAAAGGGGCCAAAAACATTTCGGCCGGCATCGCCAATATTCTGGCCACGTTCAACAACACCAATGTGACGATCACCGACATGCACGGCAACGTGCTGGGATGGTCCAGCGCAGGCCGGGTTGGGTTTAAAGGCTCGCGCAAGAGCACGGCCTTTGCCGCGCAGCAAGTGGCGCAGGACGCCGCCCGCCAGGCCATGTCGCACGGCATGAGGGAAATCGAAGTGCGCGTCAACGGTCCTGGCTCCGGCCGCGAATCCGCCATTCGCGCCCTTCAGGCCATCGGGCTGGAAATCACCACGATCAAGGACGTGACTCCGGTGCCGCACAACGGATGTCGTCCGCGCAAGAAACGGCGCGTCTAACGGGCATGAACCTTTACCATTGGCAAACCGCAATCCGCAATTGATATGGCTCGATATACTGGTCCCCGCACCCGCCTCAGCCGCCGCTTCGGCATCCCGCTGTTCGGCCCTGACAAATACCTGGAACGCCGCAACTACGCCCCCGGCGTCCACGGCCCGAAATCGCGCCACAAACACACCGATTACGGCCTGGGCCTGATCGAGAAGCAGAAGCTGCGCTATTTCTACGGGTTGATGGAGCGGCAATTTCGCGGGGTCTATGAGAGGGCCTTGAAGCGGCGCGGCGTCACCGGCGAGCAAATGCTGCAAATCCTGGAAACGCGCCTCGACAACGTCGTCTATCATCTGGGCTTTGCCATTACCCGCGCCGCCGCCCGCCAAATGGTCAGCCACGGCCATCTCAAGGTCAACGGCCGCAAGGTCAATGTCCCTTCCTTCGCCTTGAAGGTCAATGATGCCATTGAAGTGCGCGAGTCCAGTGTCTCGCGGCAATTGGCCACAAAAAATTTGGAATTATCGACCAGCAAAGTGGTGCCCGATTGGCTCTCCCTCAACAAGGAGGCCTTTAAGGGATCGGTGGTGCGGATACCGACCCGGCAGGACATCCAGCCGATTGCCAACGAACAGGCCGTCGTCGAGTTTTATTCCCGCTAAACAGTAAACCGTCCCGCGCAAGCGGGACAAAAACAATTACACGGGCTTCTCCGGCGCGGGAAGAAGCGGAGAAGCCAGATTAAAATTGTTGAAAGGAACATTATGCCAGTGCGTCTCGGACGTTTTGAAATGCCCAAGCGGTTGATCAAGGAGGATTCAACCGCCACTGATACCTACGCCAAGTTCTTCGCCGAACCGTTTGAAACCGGCTACGGCCACACCCTTGGCAACTCCTTGCGCCGCGTCCTCCTCTCCTCCCTGGAAGGCGCCGCCATCTCTTCCATCAAGATTGATGGCGCCCAGCACGAATTCGCCACCGTCGAAGGCGTCGTCGAAGATGTGACCGACATCGTCTTGAACCTGAAAAAGGTGCTCTTTCGCGCCCATTCGCGCGAGCCGCAAACCGTGCTCCTCTCCGTCAACAAGGAAGGCGAGGTGACGGCGGCAGACATCGAACTGAACCAAAACCTTGAGCTGGTCAATCCCAAGCAACACATCTGCACCCTCGATAAAAAGAAGAAGTTCGAGATGGAACTGGAAATCAAAGTCGGCCGCGGCTTCTGTCCCGGCGACGAAAACAAAAAGCCCGACCAGCCCATCGGCGTCATCGCCATTGACTCGCTTTTTTCACCGGTGACGCGGGTGCGTTACGCGGTCGAAAACGCCCGGGTCGGCCAGCGCACCGATTACGACCGGCTGATCCTCGAAATCTGGACCGACGGGCGCATTTCGCCGGACGACGCGCTGACCCAATCTTCCGCCATTTTGCAGCATCATTTGGACGTATTTGTCGGCTATGACAAGAACGCGGTGGAATTTGAGGAGACGGAGACCAAGCAGGACGACGAGAAGTCCAAGCTCAAGAAGCTGCTCAACATGAGCGTGAACGAAATTGAGTTGAGCGTGCGCGCCGCCAATTGCCTGAACAACGCCAACATCACCACCGTGGGCCAATTGTCCATGAAGACCGAGGCCGAAATGCTCAAATACCGGAACTTCGGCAAGAAATCCCTCAACGAAATCAAAGAGAAACTGGCCAGCCTGGGTCTTTCTTTGGGCATGAACATTGATCCAGCCTTGTTGGAGACGCCCAAGGAAGAAGTCAAGTTGGCCGAATAAACCGGTTTTTATGCGCCATCTTAAACGCACCGCCAAACTGGGCAGGACCGGCCAGCACCGAAACCGGATGCTGGCCAGCCTGGTTTGCAGCCTGATCAAACACCGCCGCGTCACCACCACATTGGCCAAGGCCAAGGCCGCCCGCTCCGTCGCTGAAAAAATGATCACCCTGGGCAAAGCCGGCACTTTGCACGACCGCCGGCTCGCCTCGGCCCGCCTGTATCAGGACGAAGTCGCGGTCAAGGCGCTCTTCAACGAAATTGCGCCCTCGCAAAATGAAAGGCGCGGAGGCTATACCCGCATCGTGCGCCTCGGCCAGCGCCCCGGCGACGCCGCCCAACTGGCCATCCTGGAATTTGTGGATGTGCCGCTGCCCGAGGCCGCCCCCGCCCCCGCCGCCGCCGCTGCCGAAGCGGAAAAACCCACCGAAAAAGCGGAAGGCAAGGCAGAGGGCAAAGCGGCGGAAAAGAAAGAGGCGCCCGCGCCAGCATAAAATAGTTTTGACATATTTGCAAAGGCCCGCACAGGGGCAAGCCGGTTTTTCGAAACCTTGCAGTTTGCATGCCGAAGCAATTTTGCCACAGAGATCACAGAGATCACAGAGGGTGAGACTGCCTTGGCGCGACAAGCCCTTGGAAAAAACTGTGAAATTTTCGACATTTTGAATAATCACAACATGTTGTCAGCAAGGCAGTTGCAAAACACGCTGAAAGTAGTATTTACAAATAAGGCTGAAATTATGCGGGGGCGGAATTGACAAAACGCTCACAGTTTGCCCGCCATCGCAGAACAGCCGACATGCCAGGGATTGACCGGAGCGGTCGTTGAGGAATTGACCCCTGCTATTATCCTTCTACACCAGGATTCCCGGTTTGAACTCCCCATTAATTGGCCTGCCGTTGGACAAGAATGGTGGATTGACGGGATTCTGAAATTGTGAGAGAATCGTAAGGAGGATGAAGGCTTTGGCTTTCACATTGCCCAGCACAGCGGGGCGGGATTTTTGCCGTGTCCGCGATAGGATCGAAAGCAAATTATATGAATAAAAAAACCATATTTGAGATTCTTACCATCACGGCGGCCTTTGTGGTGAATGGCCGATCTCAGATTTACGTCGCCGTCGGCAACGGCAATAACGTCTCCGAATATTCTTTTTCCGGCCAGTTTATGGGTTACCTTCCCGATTCATCCGGCGCCAACTCCTTCGCGGTTTCGGGAAATGACATGTATGTCAGCTTCGGGAGCCGTATCGCCGAATACACAACGTCGGGACAGTTGCTTAATCCTTCTGTGGTCAGCGGGCTGAGCCATGTTGCGGGTATTGCCGTTTCCGGGAATGACTTGTACGTGGCGAATATGTTTACGCCGGGCGGTTCGGGAATCAGCACGATCGGGGAATATACCACGTCGGGAGCCACAGTAAACGCCTCGCTCATATCCGGTTTAAATAACCCAATTAACGTGGCAACGGACGGAACTTACTTATATGTGACTGCTTGGTCGGACGGCACAGTCGGCAAGTACACGATGACGGGGCAGTCGGTGGATCCCTGGCTTATTAGCGGGCTGAACTATCCCGGTGGAACCGTGCTGGATGGAAGGGGGGACCTGTTTGTCTCAACGATTTATGGCGGCGTGGCAGAATACACGACGGACGGAATGCTCGTCAATCCCTCAGTTATTTCCGGGGTTTATAACAGCGATATTGGCCTGGCCCTGTACGGGAATGATTTGTTTGACTGCGATAATTACGGTGGATCCGGAGGGAACATCGTTGTTGAATACACGACCGGCGGTCAATTGGTAAGTTCACCGCTCATTTCAATAACCGATCCCACCGCCATAGAAGTAGTGCCGGAACCGTCTGCGTCGGTGTTGATCCTTGCCGGCTTGGCTGGACTGATCCTGAAAGGAATTTCAAAGGGGTCGGTTGTTTCGGCCCCTTGAACGGGAAAGGGTCGGGAAAAGGGTCCACGGAAATTGGGATTCGTTCATTTTGCCTGCCAATTTTCCAGGGTGACCTTTTCACTTGCGCCTTGGCGTCTGCGTTGTTCTTTTCCGGAAATGGAGAAGGAAATTCGTGGCAATTGCCAGGGCATCGGTTATTCTCCGTCGGAATCATGATTGCGCTGGTTGAACAAAAGAAAAATGATCTGGCTGGCCTCTGTCGCCGGTTCAAGGTCGAGCGGCTTGAGCTTTGAGGGTCAAAAACAACTGTCCGCCCTATTGAGTGATGAAGGCGAAAATTTCTGAAAAACGACGACGCTAAATTTGTGTCAAAGTGAGCACTGACACCTGCATGCATGCACGTCTGCGAGTCGGTGATTCCCGGGTTGAGCGGATGATTGAAGCCATATGCGAATTGCGCCGGCCACGGTGTCTATATGGTTAAACGACGGTGCCAACTATTAAATCTGTGACGCGATGCGAAACTTCATTGTTGCTCGCGGCGTGCGTTCTGGTCTCGTGCAAGACTCCGGAAAAGATTGGCCGGGAAGGTTCGACGAGCGCCGCATCAATGACGCAATTTCAACACAGCGCGCGGCAATTCAATTCGGTCATCCGAGAGCCGGGGATCGAGAAAACGCCAGCCGAAATCCGGCAGTCCGTCTCAAATACCATTGCCCAAGTCAACCGCGCGCTGGCTCTCATGGAGAAGCGTGATTCGCATCCGGCCACATTCGCGAACACGGCGGGGGTTCTGGACGATTTGTCCTGGGAACTCAGTTGCACTCGCAATCGTCTCTGGCTTATCAGCGCCACCAGCACAAACAAGACCATGCGCGAAGCGGCGGCGGAGGCGATCCAGCGCCTGCCTCAACAGAACCCCGGTGGAGAAGCTGCTTACGCAGCCCTGAAATCGCTCGCGGCAGGCCATCCGCGATTAAATGATGAAGACGCCAGACTGCTCGGCTACATGGTGCGAGACTATCAGCGGGCCGGCTTTGATTTGCCGAAAGCAGCGCGGGATAAAATCGCAGCGATGCGCCAGCGTCTTGCAGGGCGGCTCATTGATTTCGACAATAATCTCGCCGCGGCACAGGACCCGGTGAAGTTCACCAAGGCGGAACTCGAAGGCGCGCCGGAGAGCCTGCTCAACGAGAAAGGCGTGAAAACTGGAGACGACGAATGCACGATCCGATCCTTCCAATTTCAGGCCCTCATGGAAAATGCGCGCCGCGAAGAAACCCGCAAGCGCATGTTTATCGCGTATTGCAATCGGGCCGCGAGCGAAAACACGTCTGTTGTCCAACAAATCCTCGAGCTTCGTGCCGGCATTGCCCATGAGCTGGGTTACAAGTCGTGGGCCGACTATGCCATCGAACCGAGGATGGCCAGGACAGCCGCAAACGCCCGCCGGTTCTGTGAAAACCTGCGCGATGGATTGCAGCCAGGGTTCGAAGCGGAGCTTAAAGAACTCGCCGCGCTAAAAGCCAGGGACACCGGCGACCCAAACGCCAAAATCCAGTGGTGGGACACGGATTATTACGGCGAACAACTCAGAAGGGAAAAATTCCACGTTGACTCCGGGCAGCTCCGCGTCTTCTTCCCGTACGAACGGGTGCTGGCCGGAATGTTCGCGATTTACGAGCGCGTCTTCGGCCTCGAAATCAAGCGCGTCAACTCGAGTTGTCCGTGGGCGGATGATCTTCGCCTTTACGCGGTATCCGACGCGCAGACCGGCGCGCCGATGGGTTTGGTTTACCTGGACATGTTCGCGCGCAACGGCAAAAAGGCTGATAATAAAGAGGACACTCTCATTCCCGGAAAACGGCTCCGGAACGGCCTGTATCAGCGGCCCGCGGCTCTGGTGTTGTTCCATTTGCCGCCGCCCGAGCCAAGCAAGCCGCTGCTGCTGACGCACAACGAGGTGGTGTCCCTTTTCCATGAGTTCGGCCATGCCTTGCACGACGTGCTGACTCGCGCCAACTATTCCATATTCGTCGGCACCAGAGTGCCGCGCGATTTTGTCGAGGCGCCATCGCAAATGTTGGAGAAATGGGCTTGGGACAAGCAAGTGCTCGACAGCTTTGCCGAGGACTATCGCGATCCTTCCAGGAAGATTCCGGCCCCGGTCTTGAACCAACTCAAAGCGGCGGAGCTTGAAACTGCCGCCATCCGTCATCGTTGGGAAATCGCCTGGGCTTTGGCGGACCTGGCGCTGCACACGGAAGTGAAGGAAGGGGTGGACAGCGTGAAACTTTCCAACCAAATCCTGGGTGAGGTCTTTCTTCCCGTGCCGGAGGGGACGGCAGCCGTGACCGGATTTGAGCTTTTGCCGCGGTACGACGCCGCCTGCTACGGTTATCCGTGGGCGGAAGCCATCGCCGCGGATATGGGGATGGTATTCGAGAAATCCCCCAAAGGGTTCTTCGATCAGCAAGCCGGGCTGCGCTTGCGACGCGAGATTTATGAAACGGGCAATTCCCGCGATGTGAATGAATCCATCGAGAAGTTCCTGGGCCGTGCGCAATCCATTAAACCATTTCTGAAGGAGTTGGGAGTCGAGGATCATTAAGCTGATTTTTGAGGGACAGCACGGCCAGGATTTTGCGGTGGGCGCTGGTGAAGGGGAGGCGCTTGAGTTGCGGAATTGTTTTCCAGACGCCGGGCGTTTTGCTCGTGGCCCGGGCGCGGTAAGCTTCCAGAAGAATTCGATGGCGCGTGATGGAGTGGCGGATGCGGCAGATCGGCCGGTCCTCCACAATCCGAAACGCCGCATCCTTGTTGTCCTTGCCGTCCCTTTCGTCCTTGAGCGGAACCTCAATGTTGGGAAATTCCCAAAGATGAGCATTGACGGCCCCGCCGGGACGTTGCCGGACGAGGAACCGGTTTTGTTTCCGCGCCACGAAAGCCACGAACCGCCGCTCCGTGGCCGGCGCGCGCGGCGGACGCATGGGGAATTCAGCCAGGCGATCTTCGCGCAAGGCAAAACAAAACTTGCGCACGGGGCATAGGGAACATCTCATCTGGCTCGGGGTGCAGACCAGCGCGCCCAACTCCATCAAGGACTGGTTCAGGTCCGAACAGCGCGCGGGGTCAGTCGAAACCAAATCCCGGGCCAATTGCCACAAGGTTGCGTTGGTCTTTTTTTCGCGGGGGTCGCCTTCAACGCCGAAAACCCGGCTTATCACACGAATGACGTTCCCGTCCAGAATCGGCGCAGGCTGGTTGAAGGCGATGCTGCTGATGGCCCCGGCGGTGGAGCGGCCGATGCCGGGCAACGCAAGAATGTCATCGAAATGCCGCGGAAACCGCCCGCCATGCCGCCGCAGGATGACTTGGGCGGCGGCGTGCGCGTGGCGGACCCGGCTGTAATAGCCCAGCCCCTCCCACAATTTGAGGACTTTCTGCGGTCGCGCCCGCGCGAAAGCGGCCAGGGTCGGCAACTGGCGCATCCAGCGCTCAAAATATGGGATGACCGTCTTGACCTGGGTTTGCTGGAGCATGATTTCGGAAATAAACACACAATACGGGTTTTTTGTGCGTCTCCACGGCAAATCCCTTGCGTTTGCTGCATACCATTTGAGCAAGGCGGGAACCAGTCGTTTAATTTTGCGCGTGTCCAACATGGGCAAATCTGACGTTCTGCGCGTGTTCGGTCAATACGTTCCAAAGGAAAATTAAATCAAGAACTGTGGATGGTGTTGGAAACCTATAACTGAACTTAATCCTAGCCAAAGATATTTGAAATTTTCTGAACCGCTGAGGGGAGTCTTTTCTGGTTCTCTTGTCGAATTGGCCGGCGGCTGATTCCCTCCGAAAATTTCAAATGTCTTTGGCTAGTAAAATT
>Ga0326728_10003464_pt1 | contig 48876 bp, 61 predicted proteins | sample MB3enrmetagenome_FD_207602 | JGI IMG/M metagenome (GOLD analysis project Ga0326728, IMG submission 207602) | Lab enriched peat soil microbial communities from McLean, Ithaca, NY, United States - MB31MN | ecosystem: Environmental > Terrestrial > Soil > Wetlands > Peat | place: USA: New York... | reverse complement strand
GCATAGCCACTGGAAATCTCATATTCCTGTTTTTCCCGCTTATTGCGCGTTCTCTTGGTATCTTTGCCACATTAATCGGTATGCCTTTCGTGAAGCTCAATGAAGCAGAAGCTAAGCACCCGATGAAGGCTCTAAGAAAAGGTCTCATGGTCACAACCATTGTTGCGGGCGCTTTGTTCTTTGTTGCCACGATCTTCCTGTTAGGTAATATCTACCTGTTCTTCTGCTTGCTCGCAGGTTTAGCGGCTAGCGTAGCTATCGACTACATTACAGATTACTACACTGGAAAAGACCGAGGCCCCGTAATGAGGATAGCTAAAGCCAGCGAAACAGGAGCCGCAACCAACATCATCACGGGCTTCGCGGTAGGGCTCGAAACAACAGCGTTGCCCATAATCTCACTGGTCACAGCGCTCATAGTATCATACTTTTTTGGGCTTCAATTTGCGTACAGCTGGAATGCCAGTCATCCCCTCGCACAAATTACGCCCTTTATAGGCGGAATTTACGGAACTACTCTAGCCACAATGGGTATGCTTGCAGTAATGGGCATGGTACTAGCACTTGACGGCTTCGGACCAATCGCTGACAACGCAGCAGGCATAGCCGAAATGTCGGGTGAAGGCGGTGCTGAAGAAACAATGGAAGCCTTAGATGCAGTCGGAAACACTACCAAAGCATTAACAAAAGGTTTCGCATTAGGTTCAGCTTTACTTGCAGCGCAACTGCTATTCCAAACATACGCTTCAGAGGTTTCTTCCCACTTCAATATCACCTTTACTGTGAACATCGCTGATCCTGTCATATTGGTCGCTGGCTTCATAGGTGCCATGATACCGTTCTTCTTCTCTTCGCAGGCAATCAGCGCCGTAGGAAAAGCAGCCGGCGAAATGGTTGAGGAAGTTAGACGGCAATTCAGAGAAATCCCTGGCATCATGGAAGGAACTGGCAAACCCGAGTATGGCAAAGCCGTAGACATCAGCACAAAATCCGCTCTAAAAGGCATGGTAACTCCAGCACTGATCGTCTTGGTTGTCCCGATAATCATTGGTGTTCTCTTGGGACCTGAAGCTGTAGGCGCCCTCGTAATCGGTGCAACTCTAACGGCAGTTCCGCTGGCTTTATTCTTTAACACTGGCGGAGGCGCATGGGACAACGCAAAGAAATACATCGAAGCAGGGCATTTCGGCGGTAAGGGTTCCCCCGCTCACGCAGCTGGCGTTGTAGGCGATACAGTCGGTGACCCATTGAAAGACACAGCTGGACCAAGCCTCCACGTAGTCATAAAACTTCTCAGCACGCTGTCAATCGTCTTCATACCGCTGTTCATAGACGTGCTATCGCACTACCTACCCCTCCTCATATAGTACGACAAACCCGGGAAGCTTTTTCTTCCCATAACTCTTTTCATATTTAACAGTGCAGATGGTGCTTTAAATTAAAAGGACTTAAATTTTGTCTGCAATTATTTTTGCTTACTTTGCCAGCGTCTTTTTTGTTTTTGCGTTAACTATGTTTTTATTTCTTGGTGTTGCAGTTAGTTAAAGAGACGTGTAGACTGTGAAGATTATCGAAAAGAACCTGCAGCAAGGCTTTGTTAAAGTGGTTCCTGACTCGCCGGATGACCTTTGGCATCTATACAACATCATCTATAAGGGCGATGAGGTTTACGCTTACAGTTCACGAGCCATAAAAAGTGACACTGAAACGTCGCGTCCTAAAAGTGCTGAGCGTGTTTCAGCCTTCATGGGCGTAAAAGTTGAGTCAGTTAGCTGGGATAAGTTTCTGGGTAAACTGCGGGTTCATGGGTTGATTTGTCATGCACCTGATATTTTTCCTACTGGTGCCCATCACACACTTAGCATCGCATTGAATCAACCGTTAACTATTGTGAAGAAAGAATGGCCCAAACACATTGTGGACAGGCTTATGAGGGCAAGTGAAACTGAGAAGCCCATGCTGATAATCTCCATCGACGACGAAGGCTTCGCCATTGCAGAAACCAAACAATACGGCGTGGAAATCAAAGTTGAAGAACGCATGAAACTGCCTGGGAAGCTCGAAGCAGACAAACGTGTCGAAGCTACAAAAGCGTATTTTCGTCGTGCACTCAACAGCCTAAACCAACTTTGGAGTCAAAATCACAGTCCAATCGTTGTCATCGGCGCCGGTTTTGTCAAGAACGATTTTGCAAGATACCTCCATGAAGAAGCACCGGAAATGTTCAAGTCAGTTGCGGATGTGAAGAGCGTCAACAATGGCGGTACAGCAGGAATCTACGAGGCTTTGCGTTCCAGCGTTTTGTTGCGGGCGGCAAATCAACTGCGCGTCGTCGAAGAATCAGAAGTTATTGAAGAAGTTATGAAACGGTTAGGCAAAGGTGAAGGAACAGTCACGTACGGGTTAGATGCAGTGGAAAATGCCGCTCAAATGGGCGCTATTGAAAGGCTGGTTCTTGCCGACGTGACGCTTCGGGATGCAGACGAGCAACAAAGGTTGAAGCTTGAAGAGCTTATGCGGGAAGCTGAAAAGCGCGGTGCCAACGTAACAGTAATCAGCACAGAGCATGAAGCTGGTGCAAAACTGTTAGCTTTAGGTGGAATCGCCGCTTTGCTCCGGTTTCCAATCTACAGAGATACAACAACAAAATAAATCTTAAACCTAAGCTTTGGATCTAAAAACTGCTTGTGAGCATTTTCAGAATATTAGCGGTTGAGTGCTCTTTATATAGATGCTTTATATACCCCCTGCGTTATTTAAATACTCAAGCGCGTGGAATTGACATGAGTAAAAGAAAACCAATCATTAAGATACAAAACATTGTAGCTTCGGTGTCGCTTAACCAGAAAATCGACTTGCAAAAAATCGTAGAAAAATTTCCCCAAACTGAGTATAACCCAAGCGTGTTTCCAGGTTTAGTTTTCAGGCTTAAAAAACCGAAAACAGCCACTTTAATTTTTGGAACTGGCAAAATGGTTTGCACAGGCGCTAAATCAGAAAAAGAATCTCGAAGCGCCGTGGAAAAAGTCGTTAAAGAACTGCGTAGCGAAGGAATTCAAATCACAGAAAAACCCATCGTAAACATTCAAAATATTGTTGCTTCAGCTGAACTTGGCGGCGAAATCGACCTTGAAAGCCTCGTTTACAAACTCAGTAAAGTCATGTATGAGCCTGAACAGTTTCCAGGCGCAGTTTACCGTATGGATGAACCCAAAGTAGTGTTCTTAATATTCTCAGCTGGAAAACTCGTTTGTGTAGGAGCCAAAAAAGAAGAGCAAGTTTACGAAGCCGTCGACAAAATTCAAGCGTTGCTCGAAGAAAAAGAACTCATCTACTATCCCACTCCCCCTTAAACCTATTTTTTCATTCTTCTACGAACCGCAGGATTCAAGTCTGAGAGCTTTTTGAGCGCCAATTCAAAGGTTTCGTCTGGAGCCAATTCCTTTTTAACGAAAACTCCCGTTCTGCCCACTGTATCGCGCTTCAGAAGCGTATGAACTCTATCCAGCACGGTTTCAGCGGATATACCCAAAATTTTAGCGGCAAACTCTTCTCTGCCAATGATGCTGCTTTCCACATGACCCTTATCCGTTGGCTCAATAAGCATAAGCCGTTTGTCCACGCCTGAGACCCGAACGCCTGCTTTAAGCTGGTTAAGGTCGGTTTCTCCACCGAACCTGTAAAATTCCCTCTCTACCCTTCGCATCTGCATAAGCGGAAACGAAACGGTGATTTGCTCGCTGACTTCAATGTGCGCTTTCATAGCGTAATTCGGGGTGGCTTGAACGATTAAACGGGAGTTTATCGGTATGGTGGCTTTCTCGAGGGAGGTTTCTACAAGAAAACTATTCTGTACCTCAGGAATGAAAACGTCAACGTCACTGCCTTTCTTTACGTCGCCTCTGGCTATGCTTCCATGCACAATGGGCGTCAAATGAAACTCTTCCAAAGCAGCCATAACTTCAACCGCCTTGCTTCTGAGCTCATTTAGCAGTTGCCAGCGTGCGCTAGTGTATGTTACTTCTTTGTAATCTGCATGTCTTGTTGGCTTCACAGCCATTTTAACCAACCATTTAAGGAGTTAAGGCGACATTGTTTATTTAGTTTAACAATCAATCAAATGTGAACGTGAAAGCCAATGACTACACAGGTCTGCACCGCATGCAAAACCAGAGAAGCCTTCTTTCACAGGCAGTATTCAGGTGAAACGTTGTGCAAAAGATGCTTCACCCAATCCATCGAAGCAAAGGTAAGGGCAACCATCACACGTTATCACATGCTCAATTTTGATGACCATTTGGCAGTGGCAGTTTCAGGCGGTAAAGACAGCTTAAGCTTGCTGCATATTTTGGCGAAGTTGAAGCGGTTTCGTCCCAAGACCACGCTTACCGCGGTGACAGTGGATGAGGGCATAGCTGGCTACAGAGATGAAGCATTAGAAACTGCAGTGGCAAACTGCAGAAAACTCGAAATTCCCCACCATGTCGTCTCATTCAAAGAGCTTTACGGCTTCACGCTAGACGAAATAATACTTAAAGCACGCAGCAAAGGAGAAACAGAGTTAACTGCCTGCGCTTACTGCGGCGTACTTAGGCGAAAAGCCATAAACATCGGCGCCCGGCAGGTCCATGCAAACAAAGTTGCAACTGCCCACACCTTAGACGACGAAGCGCAAACAATTCTTATGAACATTTTTCATGGTGACATCATGCGGTTGGCTAAGGAGAAGCCAGTCACCAGTGAAGTGCATCCGCTACTTGTGCAGAAGATTAAGCCTTTCTGCGAAATTCCCGAAAAAGAAAGCGCCCTGTACGCTTACGTCAAAAAAATTCAGTTCCAAGACACTCCATGCCCCTACGCTTCTGAAGCACTGCGCAATGATGTTCGCTGGATGCTTAACCGCATGGAAGCGAAGCATGCTGGAACAAAATTCGCTGTTCTCAAATCCATAGAACGTTTAAGACCTGCCTTAGAGGAGACGGCTAAGAAAGAAGGTTTCAAAACCTGTGTTGAATGCGGGGAACCTTCGGCTTCGGATTTATGCAAGACATGCGAGATGCTTCGGCGTGTGCGTTAAGCCTTGCGGTTGAATCCCTGTTCATTTTTTAGTTTGCGCAGCATTTCTGAGGCTTCAAATGGGTTGCTTGCTGAGGCTACTTGCTGCGCTTGCAACAGATCAACTCGTGCGCCGCAGTAAGGACAAACTTTTGTTCGTTGCCCCTTAATAGCGAGCATTAGACCGGCGCATTTTGTGCATTTCACGATGGAAGTTGGCTTCATTTCTGTTTTGTCTTCCGAAAGCCTTTACGTCAAATCTCCAATCTGCATCTCCCGCATAATATCCCTTTTTCTTTTTTTGGAGCCTTCTAGAATGGTTAACGCTGATAGGGTTAAGCGTAAGCTGCCTTCTTTGCTTGTGGATGATTGCAGCAACCGGAATAAGAAGGGCTGGAATAATTTTATGAGAACAAGGCGCCAAATAACCAAGTTTCAGAGGCGTAACCCTGAGAGATTCAACAATTTGACAAACAAGATTATTTTTGATATTAGGGAGCTGGAAAAAGCAGTTTCAAACGGCAGTTAAATTACTAACTTATTTTGAGATTGTGTAATTATAATTATTCTCATTTTTTAAAGCTGACTTGTTTTAAGCTAGTCATGGACACAGCAAACGGTTCCCTGATACGGAGTTTTGTTGTGTCCGCTAGGACGTTAACAAAAAATGGATAGCGCTGTGAGACAGTTCAAAAATTCTCCAGAAATGCGCGAGTATTGGCGCCTTTGTAAGCAGAGGGAAAGAGCAGCCAAAAAACTGCCACCAGGGAGCTAAAACAATAATGGATGTTGCACCGCTCAAGCATAATGAAAAAAGAGGATGGAAAACCAAATTAGAACCATACTTAAACTTAAGATTGCTCTATAACGTTTGCGGTTTATCATTCTTAGGAGTAGCGGTTCTTGTAGGCTTACTTAATTTCGTCAGTATCAGCATTTGCGGTTCTTTTTTTGGTTATGAAAATAACCATTTTGTTGCTGTAACAGAACTCGGAATCATGGTTTACGCGGGAATATACCTAGCCATTTTAATCATAAAATACATCCATAAGGTCACACAAAAATGAAGAAACTTGCTAAAAGATTTTTGAGTATTTCGATAATGGTTTTGCTCTGCCTCTCTTTGCCAACAGCACTAGGAGTAAACGAATTTGTTAAAGCCCAAACTTACTACATTTTAACGCTTAACTCTGCATACTCAGGCCCCATTTCTGGCGGAAATACCCTTAATGTGATGAGTCCAATAGGGCATCTCATTAATCCTGTAGCGTCAAGCAGCACACAGTGGAATTATTCTATTGAAGCGGGAACTGACACAAATATCTATATCGGAACCCCTGTTGTAGTAAACTTAAAAACCGAAGAAAACTGTGTTGGCTGGACTGGCCTTGTTGACAGCTCTACTGATTCAACTAGTTTTCCAGTTAATAATGCAATGACTGAAACTGCTCAATGGCAAGCGCAAAGCTACATTCCTTACTCCAATCTTGCTGTTTCATCGACTTTAGCAAATAACCCAGCGGTTTTTTCAAGCTATTGGACTGTTACTGAAACCACGCTTTCTAAATATATTTTTAGTACAAATAACACGGGGTCATGGGTTAATGGTACAGCAACTGCTTTTTCTGCTACGCCCAGCTGGGCCAATGCCACCATAACCTTAACTGCAACAATTGGAGTAAAAGTCGGCTACGAATTCTATGTGAATGATTCCGTTGGAAACTGGGTAAACACGGGAAAACACGTCATAACAACCACAGGTTACTACATCACAGCGTCAAACGATGTACATAGCAATCTTAGTCCATCTGGTTTAGTTGCTGTTGACGCGGGAAGCAATCAAGCTTTTACTTTCAGCGCAAAAACAGGCTACAGCATCCAAAACGTAATAATTGACGGTTCAACACACACAGCCCTAACTTCACCATACACCTTCACCAACGTACAAGGAAACGGAAGCATATCGGTTTCAACCTCAAACATAATCTACTACGTTAACGCGAGCAGTGACGCTGGATGCGTGATCATACCTAGCGGCATAATCCAGGTTCCTTATGGCACTTGGGTAAACTTTACATGCCGAGCTTATCCTGGAGCCGAGATCTATAATCTTGCCGTCAACGGTGTAAACCAAGGTCCACTTAACAGCTACAATCTTGAACCAGCAGAGAACACAACTCTATATTTGACTTCTGAATTGATTAGCACAGCAACAGGCGGCCAAGTAATAGAGTCAACATCAGCGCCGACAAATTCAACGGTAACACCAATAGAGACGCAAACACAAGCGGACATAAATAATTTCTATTTTGTGGTCGGGGTAATCACACTTACTATTTTGATTGCAGGTGTGATGTTTACTCATAGTAAACCCTCAAAAAGAAAAAGCCGAGAGTGGACTTAATGAAAAAACCCAATTTGGAGTTCCATAAAGAGACCTTAATCACTATCGCTATTTGTGCTGCAGCTCTAATTATCGACTACGTCCTTCATACCGAATTAGGTGTCAAGTTTATGGGGATTTAAAAAATGTGGAAACTCCGATATTACGGAAGGCAAAAAAGTTTCTTTAGCGGTACATCAGGTAGCCTTTTCAAAATCGGCTTTTTCTTTTGGGCAATGGCCGTTTTAATTGGCGTTGCTGCCGTTGCTTTTCCAAGTGTCACCCATTCAATAAATGACGGAGTAAACGGTTTGGATCACTTCTTAAGAGGTCTCTAAATATTGATAAATCCTTTTGAAAAACCGATAACGAAGGCTGTTTATCCTAAAATCTTCAGAGGTCCCGAGCGAAGTTACGGCATAACCCTGATTCTTACACAAGAATGCAGCGGCTTACTAAGAAACCCCGTTTTAGCAATCCAAAACAACAATGTACTGTTGGATTGCCGAGACAACAACAACCTGTTTAAAGTTTCATTCTGCACAAGGGAAGGCTCTTAATGGGGTCAGGACGCGATATAGTTGTTTCTTACGTTGTAAAAGACGGAAAACTTGAGACAAAAAAGACACCGTTAACCAATGAAAAGCATGGGGTTAGGAAACTACAATTTAGCAGTAAAACACCGGTATTATTCACTCAAAAAGGCGACATCCAGAAAAAAGGAGCTGTTGCAGTTTGACTTTTCCCAGAGTTTACAAGCCAGGTCATCCTAAAACTTTTGAACGAAACGGAAAAGGCGAATTTATCAACATAGACATAGAGGCTACAGAGGCTTTAAAAAACAGACCTATGCCTACAGAAAAAGAAATAGAGACCCTTCTAGGCAAGGCTGATAGCCTCAAAACAGAGTTTTTCCAACTAAGGGCAAAAGCCATAATTGGCTTAGTCAAGATTTTTGGGAAAAGGCGCGGTGAACTTAGCCGTTTAGAAATGTCTGATCTAACCATTGAGAACGACTTTTTAAATGTAATATTCACGATTTTAAAGAAACATAAAAAAGGGTTTTTCCAGTACCTTGAATACCTCAAGAAGCAGCATGATCCAGAACTATTAAACAAGACTCTTCCAGTGTTACAGCAAGAATATGAAGAGTGGATTCTTACCCCTGAAGGCACAAGGCAAAAGGCGCCTAAACGACCCAAACAAACACCACTTTCCGATAAATACGCTAAGATGATACTGGATTATTTTGAGTATATGCAAACAACTTACCCTAAAAGCAAGTATCTTTTCCCGAGCGGTTACACTCTTTTCGGCACAGAGAAATATGTAATAGATAACGATAAGGCGCTCTCAGGTCGACAAATCCTAAACATTGTTAAAGAATTAGACCCTGAAACATGGACACATCTATATAGAAAATTGAAAGGCTCAGAGGTAGCTAGAAAATACGGACGCACTTTAGACAGCGCGATTCAAGTTAAAAGCACGTTAGACCTGGAGCGAACCGAAACCGCGCTCCGCTATATAGAAGAGTTTGCTCCAAAAATTGAAACCGGCGAAACGGCTTAAAGGACGGTGAAAAACAAACATGTTCAAAAAAGTTAGAGCTCTATTTAGTGGTCTCAGAGACAAATTTAGACGAGACAAGAATTAAAAAAATAAAAAATTAAGGCTTTTTTTCTTCAGCCTCTTTCAACTTGATTAAAGCCTTCTCAATCGCATGGCTACGCGAAGCATAGTCGCCCTTCTCAATTTTTGAATCAATCCAACTGACTAGGTCTTGTCTTACTGTGACCTGGAGGCGTTTTTTTGCCATTGTTACCGTTTCACTCATTCACTCACCTTCTAATAGTGTTTTATGCTACTTGATACACACTTATACACAAACCTTATATTTAATCTTATACATTACAATACACACTTATACACAAAAGGAGAGAAAAGGAAAATGGAAAAACAAGTAAGTAAAAAAGAAATGGAATCAGCCATATCGGCTGTTGAAGTAGAAAGAGAAAAAATCAAGGGCGCCAAAACCCTAAAAGAAGCAATTGCGCTGATAGATCAAGACTTAAAAAACGCTAAAATAGCATTGAAAGACATTGAGGCTTCAGAGATAAATCTAAACCCAGATTTTTTTGAAACTTTAACGGTTAAGGTGCCTAAACTTGTTATGGACTTCATACGAAAAATAGAAGACGACCCCATTAAATACATAGAGTTTTCGACAGTTGACAGTGTACGCGCTGACATTGAAAGCATGAAGGGCGAGGAGTGGGCAGAGTTTTTTCACCTTCAACCTATCTTCGCAGAAATCTTAAACGACAGCCGGTATAAGAAAGAAAAATAACTTCCCCCTTTTCTTTTTTTATATATAGATGATTGAATAAACTGCTTCTTGTTTAGACTCACCTTAAAATCTTATAACAATTAGTATAGGCTAAGCCGCTAAAGTTTGCTTTATCGGGAATACAACACCTTTTTATATCTTGGAAGGCACACAATACCTTGAGGTAAAACATGCCATACAAAAACATTGAGCAGCGAAAGGCACACAACAGAGAAGCCCGGAAGGCAGAATACACCGAATTAAAGACACTCAGAGCCCAAATAACCAGGATCAAGGAAATAGTGCAGTCAGGGATTCCAGGAAACGAAGCTATAGTCTCAATCACTAAGATTCTTTCCCCTGATCCCTCGTTATCTCCGTATTGGCAAAAACAGAAAGACCTTGCCCTAGCAGCTCAAGCAAAACACAACAAGGGAGATACTACATGACTGAAACACAACAAAACCTAGAGCATAGAGTCAGGTTAGCTGATTCAGAAATACTATTCCTTACCCAACGCCTAAAAGAATGTGAAAAGCCAAACAATGACCGCTATAAAAAATTAGCTCTCTATGGATTCATACGGAAACTTGAGAGCGTAAGGCATGGAGGCAAGGCCCAGCTCAGAGACTTAGAAGCGTATGCAGTCTATATGACTAACCTACTGGAAGAGCGAGCAAACAAAACAGAATCTTGATACCCTATTCCCCTTTTCTATTTGGGTTCAATCCGTGGAACACACCCACACGTATAGAACTATATATAATAACAGAATTAACCATGAAAAAGCAACATATTATGTATATTGTTCACTCACTCACCATATGGGGATATTACTCTACTAGTTATAGCTAAAATGAACCCAAACCTATGTTAAACCCCTTCTATTGCCTATAAGACTATTATGGGCAATAGGGAGAGTTAAACGGTTCTTTTCCCATGGTTGATTGATTGACAATATAATTACTAGTAAATTATAGTATGTATGTATGTGCCTGTCTGCCTGCTTTTTTTGCTGAGTTTATTTTGGATGTTTCTTTTTTCCTATTTTTTGCCAGCCGCTGCTTCCAACCATGCCATCTTCTTGCAAGTCTTCAAGTGTGTCTTTTGCGCGTGCTCTCGGAATTTTCTTAGCCTTCATTTTGTCAGCTCCCTTGCTTTAGCTTATCCAATACAGACTTAGGCACACCGCTTAATTTGCTGTCTATCGTTGAAAATACAAAGTTTGCGAGTTCTTGAGAGTCTATATCGTCCAAGTTTATTTTTAAAGCAAAAAGTTTTCTTCTAAAGAAACCGCTAAAGGCGCCGGCTACCTCTGGATCACTAAACATTTTTTTAAGAAAAGTAATATCCCATGATTTAGGTCCCTCAAAATTGTCTTTATTGATGTTAGCGGAAACATCCATGTCAATATCCCAAACAGAATCAGAAGCACGGCCTATAATCGTTGAATCTAAAATCAGTAGGGTAAGAATACCTTTAACAGTTAATTTATATAACGAACCAAATTTTTGAACATATTTCAATTTCTCTAAATGTCTAAGGCTTCGATACATGGCCGCGTTTTCAGTTGTGCGTCTACGATAGATTGTGTCACCAGGAGTATTATTGAATTTAGGACCCATTGTTTCTTTCAGCCATTCGAGAGCTATATCCCAAGTGCTTAGAGCGTGTCCTGGAGTTTCCATTAGGGTTTTTAAAATGAATAGGTTTCTATTGGCTTGCTTTCCTTTTAGGCTGGGAATGTGTGTCCATTCTGATTTTATCTGTTTAGTCCATTCTTGGAATTTTAAATGTTTTTCTGTCATGTAACTTTGCCTCATTGTTAACGTTACATTGTTTTATTCAATAATTACGTATATAACGATAAACTATTTAAGAGTTTCTTAAAGAGGTTCAGATATGGAAAACAATTACGACAAAAAAATCCTTGAAATGCTTGAAAACACCGACAAGCCCACTGACATAGAAAAAATACGCTTAGAGGTTGGAATCGGAAACTGGAATACAGCTCTTGCTCATTGCTTAGGGCTCTTAGTTGCTAAAAAAATCAACGGAGTAAAAACAAGCAAATCATGGGTTTTTTGGGGCCTTGAGAAAAAAGCGGCGATTCCAGCTTAATTAAAAGAAAAGAGGTAGGCGAGTACCTCGATATGACACAAAACACACAAACCTTAAAAAATGTTACGCTATTCGAGCGGCACCACAGCGCGGGATTATTTCAGATTGTTACTTGTAACGGCTCCAGATACGGCAAACGGATAACCGACTACACACCAAAAAAACCTGAGCATCCTAAAACTTGCCAAGAATGCGGATTCTACAAAGGCTTTTGCAAATTAGGAAACCAAACTCAAGCCGACTGGCCGAGCTGCCGGCAAGGCATAGAGAAAACAGCGAGGAGGAGTTTTTGAAACATGGGAGGTCAATCAAGAGGCAAAGTAAGCAAGCGATTAGGTCAAAGCGAATGCCCAAGATGCGGCGAGATGGGAACGCTAAAGACAATTAAACACTACTCAAAAAGAACTGGAAAACTTTATGATGAGTTTGAAGTTTGCGCGCATCCTTCGTTCAGTGTAGATGGCCGTAGAATATGGGGTAAACAGTGTTACTTAGGACTCATTACAGAACCCAGTGCACGTGAACCAAACAGAGAGATTAAGGTGAATTATTTATGACCGACCTTGAAAGCGCCCCCGGTTGTTTTACAAATTATCCTCAAGCTGAAAAACCTAATAGTTGTAAGAAGTGCGATCCTGAATTGAAAAACCAATGCCGATTAGTTGCAGCAAACAAACCCAAAACAGAGCGCAAACTATGACGATACTTTTCAATGTCGAAGAAATGAAGCAGTTAAAAGCGAAGTTTCCCGACTGGGTACTAGTAGCTGGAGACCGAGACAAGAACCCTGAGAATCTTGGAAAAGGCTGGAAAGTCAAAACTCAAACAATGGCAGAGTTTGAGAAACTTATCGAGTATTGTAAGGCGTCCACGGTTGAATTTTGGAATTATGGAATAGTAACGGGATTAAACAACGTTAACAGCCTTGATTTTGACTGGGAATTTATTTATTATCTCTGGGTTCAACATTTTGGGCCTAGAACTAACACGTTAACTTATGGCACACCTAACCATGGATTAAGAGCCTTGTTTATTTCGACTGAAAAAGACAATTCTAACCCTTACAAAAAGCCTCTTCATACCGAATTTTTGAACAACCAATATGCAGCGCTTGGAGGCTACGCTTTAACCGCTGAAGGCAAAAAGGGAGAGTATGTTTTATTGAAAGATACCGCTCTCTTAGAAGATAACACGTTAGGCACCGATACACGAAAGTTTCTAGCTGAAATCTTGGAGAAATATGATTTTTTACAATATTCATGCGTTAACCTCACAGTCAACACTAAACATATTCTTCTAGAGCATAATCAGCGCCTAGCCTTGTTAGCCTTCATGTTAGCCAAAAATTTCACTGACGAGGAGATACACAACTTCTTTAAAACGGTGTATGACAGCAAGGGTAAAGACTATCAATATTCGATAACTCAAGCGCAAATAGACAGCGGAAAAGATTTTAAAAATAGAGGAGGCAAACCTCACCCATGCATACCAAAGGAACATGAGGACGGCAAAAAAAGCACAGCTCTCTATGATGTCTTTCCTTGTGACCCTAAAACTGTTTGCCAAAGATGCAAACGGCGATCCGTAAAAAGCAAAAAAACAGCTAACCGCGAAGCTAAAGAGGCTAAAATGGCTGAAATCTTAGACGATTTAAACACACGTTACACTTTCAAAACCCCGACTGACCTGGAAGACTTACATTATTATGAAGAGGGAATCTATAAGAAGGCAGAGCACAAGCTCAAAAAAGAGTTAGAGGATAAGCTGGGCCCTGAAGGCTACACTTACTATATAGAAGAAATACTCAAGCACCTTGAAAGACAAAGCTATGTTTCCCGAGAAGAATTTAACAAGTTCACTGGAACTATTCCAGTACAAAACGGATTATTAGACTTAGAAACCAAAACGTTAAAGCCTTTCAATAAAGAACAGATTTTTACTTTCAAGCTGAATGTTACCTATGATGACACTAAAAATTGTCCTATATGGTTAAAGTTTCTCTCGGAAGTCTTACCTGAAGAGGCAGATAGAACTCTACTTCAAGAAATCATGGGTTATTGTTTGTTTCCAGGTATGCCTAAACATAAAATTTTTTGGTTTTACGGCCTTGGCAGAAATGGAAAAGGCAGAATCATAGCCACACTTGAGTTTATTCTAGGATCCGACTTTTGCGCTAACGTAGAATTGAAAGAGTTTGATGGAGAGCACCGTTTTGCAGTCGCTAACCTCTATGGATGCTTAATCAATGTGAGCAGCGAACCCGACACAAAAAACGATTTAGAAACAGCATTAATTAAGAAACTCACTGGAGAGGACACTTTAGACGCTGAAGTGAAAAACAAGCAGCACCGACTTAAATTTAAGAATATAGCGAAACCGTTTGTTTTAGGAAACAATTTTCCACCGGTAAAAGACACAAGTTTAGGTTTCTGGGATAGAGTAGAAATCTTAAAGTTTCCAAACAGTTTTGTTGGAGAGAACCAAAAAGACGACATAGAAAAGACCTGGTTAAGCGATCCAAACGAAGTTAGTGGAATTTTAAACTGGATGCTTGAGGGATTGCACAGATTAGCCAAAAATAAAGACTTCTCAAAAAGCAAAACAACAGCCGAAACCATGACCGAATTTAAACGAGCAAGTGACCCCCTAGGCGCATGGCTAGACGATAATTGTGTTTTTGGCGTAGATTACTATATACCCCGAAAATTAAGCCATGACAACTATAAACTCTATTGCGAAGATATGAACGCAACACCTGAAACAGACCGCAAATTTTACGAGAGACTACGCAATACTCCCAGAGTTAGAGATTCAAACACTAAGATTAAAGGTGAGCAAGAAACAAGGTTCTGGGTAGGTTTATGTCTCAAAACAGATTTAGAGAGACAAAAAGCAGTTTTAGACGACAAGAATAAAGTTAAGCAAACTGAGCTTATAGGAAAAACCACAGATTCCACAGATTCCACAGGTAACGGTGACTCTGAAAAAGAAAATTTGGAAAGTAAAATTTCTTTTAAAGAGGTAGAAAAAAGTGTGGAAAGTGTGGAAAGTGTGGCAAACTCTAAATTTAACATGGGAATAGGGGAAAGCGAAGTAAAAGACACTTATAAACCCAAAAAAACCTTAACAGCTAAACGTTTGAAACCTACCGCTGGCGTTCTATGTACTGGAGAGGCAAAAGGGAGCGCATGTATTAAAGAAGCTGAATATGACCTTAACGGCAATCTCTATTGTCCTGAGCATTTCTTAGCGAGTAAAAAAACTTGTGAAGAAAATAATTATGAGATCAAGGAGGCTTCTTAATGTGTCGTTTTTTGGAGACTCAACAAAGACGTCAAGAGGCCTTAGAATTTCTGAATCAAGTAGAGATATTAAGCAAAAAGTTAAGGGGTTGGCGTCATGACTGAGGTACGGCAAGAAGCTATTGTTTGCCCTGAATGTGGCCATGAGAAAAAATTTCGGGACGGCAAACGTGAATTGGCAAACGGTGAAATGAAGCAGCGGTATATTTGCCGGCGCTGTGGCTACAGATATACTTACCCTACTAGCTTAAATGTCCATGACGGGAATAGTACAACCAACCAAATAGGCGCCGAAGAGGCGAAAAATTTGGATCCAGTGCAGAAAACAAAAGGAAGACTATTCTGTGCTGGAGATGCAAAACTAAGCGCTGACACTAAAGGCTTGTTGACACAGTTTTATGCATACTTAGAAAAAGAAGCGTATTCGGTTGAATCTGACTATGTCGATAAGGTTAAACACCTTGCTGTTCTTGGAGCTAATCTAAGAGACCCCGAACACGTTAAAACTGTAATTGGACACATGCAACGAAAAGACGGCCAAAAAACTAAAAACGGCACAAAAATGCTATACTGCTACGCTTACGATTCTTTTGTTAAAATGCTTAAAATCCCCTGGGATATGCCAACCTACACTCAAGAGGATCATGACCCCTTTGTACCTGACGAAACCGAGTTAGACGCGTTAATTAACTCCGCGAAATCTAAACTTTTAGCCGCTTTTCTGCAAAGCCTAAAAGAAACGTTTGGCGACCCTGGCGAAGTGTTAAGAATCAAATGGTTAGACGTTGACACCAACAATAAGGCAATTAGCATACGTTATCCGGTGAAAAATCACCTTCCCCGAACCCTTCAAGTTTCCAATAGACTGTTAGCAATGATTGAGGCACTACCCAAAAAAGACGATAGAGTTTTCGCGACATCTTACGCAAACATGCTTAGACGCTTTGTGACGATGCGAAAAAGAACCGCTGACATTCACCAAAACCCTAGGCTAAACGCGGTTGACTTCACAGCCTTTAGAACTTGGGCTGGAACAATGATAGCCTACCACACAAACGGCAATGTGCTAACAGTAAAGAAGCTATTAGGCCACAAGCAAGTAAAAAATACAATGAAGTACATAGGCAGAATAGAGTTTAAAAACGATGATTTTGAAACCACAAGCGTCACAACCGTTGAGGATGTTCTAAGGCTAGGCATAGAGGGATGGACTGAGTATTCAGTGGTTAAAATCGGCAGCGTTGAGTATCACTGTTTCAAGAAGCCTAAGAGGTTTAGTAGCTTTGTTTAAAATGTTAGTAGTAAGAATAAAGCAACATGGAAAAAGCAACCGTAAGCCTTTTCCACACACATGTTGATAAGGTTTAGCAGAGAAGAGAGCGAATGTCATGAGCATTGGAGAAGAACAGCCTAAGCCCAGATCCCATTTATTGGACTTAGCAATTCAATACTTCAAAAAAGAAGGCTACAAGGTTAACAGGGAAAATGTAGTGCTTGAGGGCTACAGCGGCGAAACCAGGCATTTTGACCTTATTGTGCAGAAGGGTCGCTTGGAGCAGGGCGTTTGGGTCAGGGACTGGAACCGAACCATAGGCGTAAACGTAATCATCGGCTTGGACACATCTTCAGAAGATGTAGGTTTAGGCAGTCCCATCATGATTGGTGATAAATTCAGCGACCACGCCAAATCATACTCAAACAGGCGCAAAATCACGCTGTTAACTAAGCAAAAAATAGGCAGTTTCCGATAGCGCTTAGTCAGTTGATGTAAGAAAAAGTTTAATGCAATTTAAGAAAAATATAAGTTACTTAAAACAGCCATTATTTGGGGCGAAATAAGTGGGTACTCAGGTACGCTTGAAATGATCTATGATGAAGTCAAACAGGTGAATAAGAGGTTAAGCCTTATTGAAGATGCAATTGAGGAAGTTTTTGTAAAGGGTCTTCCTGAGGCAGCAATAAGCAAAGAGGGAAAAGAGGAAATTAAACGATCAATTGACGAGATGAAAAAAGGGAATTGCGAAACACTTGAGGAACTCAAGAGCGCCTAAATAGATCTAAAATATTGCAATCATTAAGCTTTTAAATACTGATCGGTTAAGCCTTCATGTTCAAGCATGCCCAGCCAATCCACAAGGCCTGTGTAACATTTTTTGCCTTTCTCCAAAACATCCATCATTTCGTTAACATCTGCCTCAACAGTTTTCCCTGTCAAGTCTAATTCGCAAACCTTGCCCGGCTGCGTCTGCAGAGCTTCGATGAAGCAAACGTCGAGGATTTCAGCGGACAGGTTTTCCCAAAGCTTGGCGCCTTCAAAACCGCATTTCTCCATGAATTGTTTGAGTTCTTTGGGGTTTCGACGTAAAACAAAAACGTTAGCGACAAGCTCTGTTGGGGTTACGGCGGCGGCGTAGTGTCCGTCAATGATGATGTTGGCTTTGTCTGTTGCGTTGATGGTTTCGGCGAGTTTTGTGCGCATCTTTTCTTCGTCAATTATGAGGGTATTTCTTTCCTTGTCTTCACCTGACGTTAAATTGTTGGTTTTGGCGTAATCGGTGAGGTTGATGCACTCTGCATGAAGCTTGGCTGTTAACGCTTTGGCGATGGTTGTTTTTCCCGTGCACGGTGTGCCCGTTATGAGGATAACGCGTTTATTCATAAAGTGTTATTGATGGTTGGGAAATTCTTATTGCTTTCGATTACACATTAACGTGTGGGCTGGCGAGTTGGTGTGTGGCTGTCGGACCCAAAAATGCTGGGTCTGAGGAAACTCCGCCCACGTGTAGAATTGCAGTGCCCTCTGGGTACAGGGCGAGAGCCTTGGCAACGGAGCAGAAACGAAACGTCCAACTGGACTTGGCGATGAGACATTTGTGATGTCGAGTGCGCCAGTTTGGAAGCGATGAAACGGCCGTCCTGCAAGTGGAAAGGGCAAACAGTCGCCGATGAGGAATCTACCTGAAGGCGCGGGTAGCCCGATTAGCCGAATGCCACAATAACAGAAGGCGGGTTACAACCAACACACCAGCCTCCCAAACCTGAAGTACCTTGTAATTAGACGATTCTTATGTTGTCTTTGCCAACGTTGGCGAGTTTTAGGTCCCTCGTTAGCAATACTTCATCGTGGGCCAGTGATATGCCCGCAATAAGCAAATCGTTCTCATTAATCATCCTTCCAGCATCCTGTAGCTCTTCAAAAAGGAGGGCGGCTTCTTTGGCGGCGGCTCTATCGAAAGAGCAAACGACCGCGCCAGACAGGAACCTTTCAGCAGCTTGTTTCCTTATTTTAGTCTTGTGTCTAAGCAACTCATACTCGGTTATCGTTGTGGTTTTGACGTCTTCTTTCTTTGAGATTTCTCTCATTAAAGCAACAATTTTTTGGTCGCCAGCTAAGAAATCTATTATGACGCTTGTATCCAGAAATGTCACTCAAATGTCCTTCCGTAATTTGCCTCTCTTTCGGCAGCTATTTGCTGTTTTAGTCGCTCAAGTTCCTCTTTGTCATCCTTTAAGATTCCAGCCAAGCTCATTATGTCCACTTTTTCTTCCTTTGGGCATAGGTTTTCTTTAATCACCTGTGAAAAGCTCTTCTTGCCTTTTCGTTTTAGCAGAAGTTCGTAAACTTCATTGGACACTGAAATTTGCCGTGCCATTCTTAATCCTCCCATACATAACTAATGTATACATGTAATTTATTTGAGTTGCGTTTTCAATAAGATGAAATAACAACTGATTAGCCGAATGCCACAACAATAGAAGGCGGGTTACAACCAACACACCAGCCTATTTCAATTGTGCACCGCCTGTTTCGGGAAAGGAAGGTCTGAATGGATTTTAACATATTTATTTTTCAGAATTTTTTATCACATAATTCCAATCTATGTGTTTCTCCCAAAATTCTTTGAATGATTTTCTGTATTTGGGTAACCTGGCTCTTCCCCTCCAAGTGCTCTTATCTGCAAATTTTTTTATTTCAGCAGATGGTTTGAAATAGGGAATTGCGTTTTCTGGGCTTAGAACGAAAGGCGGGTACCCATAGTACATGTTGATCCAGCTGGAGATTAAGCTGCCTGCCCTGTGATTTCCTTCAATAAACAATTGTGGGTATCCAAGTATTGCGACGTAAACTTCTGCCGCTACTTTCAATGGATGCGGCTCTTTTTCCATGTGGTTTTCGTAATATTTGATTATGGGATCAATATTTCGGTAAAATTTTTCTTCGTTAGCCCTAATTGCCTTGACATACTCTTGCCTCAACTTAGAATCCAAGCCGTAATGAACCAAATTATTCAATTCACACATGTCTTCAAGACTTTCAATCGAGAATGGCTCAACGCCCTTTCCGAGTAAATCATCAAGCAACTCATAGGCACTCATCATTCTCTTCCTAACATCGGCATTGAACGGCGTATCTTTTCTTCCGATCTTTCTTAAATCTAATTCATCATCAATCTTTTTCCAATTTTTCTCTACGCGGGTTAGAGATTTCTCAACTTTCACCAAATTTAATCTCAATATATCTTTTTCTTTACGCATTTAATCTATCTGAAGTATTCTCATATCTAAAATAGATTACCTATCACTTGGTACAGATTCGCTGATGCTTCCAAACATGAGTTTATTGCACAAAAATTTCAGCAAGCAATAAAAAAATCCGCTGAAAACATATCTGGGCATAGTTTTTCAAAAAAGTAGCCAACTTGGATTTGGATAATAATATTAGTATCGCAATTTTTTACCGCAGAATAGAGTATTGACAGTTTGAAGGCGTATATTATGGCTGTGCTCGAATGCACCTTCTGTTATGAACCTCTTGAAGTTGAGCCGCCTGATAGACTCCATATAGCATTCTCATCAATGAAGCCAATACTAAATAGTTACTATGGCGATATTGTGAAAAAGAAACATAAGTGCCAAAACCCAAACTGCAAAAAGTCAATTACAGCTTTCTGGTATGCGCCACTGGAATACTTCAGCTGAATATGATAACTCCAAATAGCTCATATGAATGACCGACTAACATCGGCTCTTTTGCAGGAACTTCAGTGTCTTCTCGGGATACAACCGCTAATTTCCTACGTAAAAAGATAGAAACCTTAAATCTAAATTGAATCTAATAGAGATAGAGGCCTAAATTTCATGAAAGACAATGTTTTGGTGGAAGTAACTGTAAGCCGGGACAAAGGCGAAATTGTGTACCAGGTTGATTGCTCTAGTAACTTAACAAATGAAGAACTCGAATATTACCTCAAAGACATAATTGAAGGTATATGCAAATGGAAACCAGGCGTTTGTGAAGAAACAGTGAAAAGCTTTAAAGGAACAATCAGAAAAAAGAAAACAAACAAATAATCCAAACCGAATTAAGAAACAACCTTTTATATTTTTTTCAAAGATTTGACTGGATAACCTTACTTGCGAGAAAAAAGGGAAAGAGGCGCGGGAGATGTATCCACACGAACGAAATTACAACGACACACCCTGCCTAATTCCCGTAACCCGACCTCTTTTTTGCCGAATCACCCATATTCTAAACTTAAAAGCCAAGACAAAAGCGAATACAGTCATAAAGACCGTGGCAAACACCTAACATACATCAGCAAACACTCCAACCTAAACGAGCCAGAAACAGTAAAACAATTCATGGCAAACTTAGAAGGCTCCGATGGATACAAAAAAGAACCATGCATCACATACAACAAATACGCCAAGTTCTACAGCGTTTGAAGAGGAAGCGGGTTTCTGTGTGATCTGTGCTATTTTTCTATTGATTCAAATTTTCCGAGGGAATGATAGCCCATGCTGTAGCCTTGTTTCTCGCAGAATTCGAGGACTCTTGATGTGACTCTCAGGTCGATAGCTTCCAGCGTTGCCTCTTCTGGTCCGACGACTTCTAAGATTAAGTCAAGACCTCCGGTGCCGCAGCAGGAAAATATGTTTTTAAAAACCTTCACATTATAAGTTGCGGGGAGCTTCATTTCTCCAATTATTTGCTTCACGTTGTTGATTAAGTCGTCGACTTGATCTAGACGGGTACATTGACTGAAGTGTATTTCTCGGCAGCTTATTATCGACATTTCATACTCCCCTATATGAAGCCACTAAAGTCACTGTTTCCTTGATTCCGCTAACTTTGCGCACTTTGTCAAAAATGAATTCGTCAAGTTCTTCTATTGTGCCAAATTTGACTTCGACGTGCAGGTCATAGATGCCATATGTCAAAGTGATAGACGTGACTCCAGCTAGTTTACTTATTGCCTCAAGCGTCTGCTTGTCTTGGCCGGCATCTATTTTCGCCAGCACATATGCCACAGGCATTTGGTCACCGTTTATATGTCCTCTGCTGAATTTATTAATTTTTCGCAAACTATCTTCATCGATGAGAGAGGCTTTAGAATATTCAATGGCAACATAACATTCGAAAACATGGACCGCAAAATATTTAGCCTTAAAAAATATACTCGTTTGCCCATTATAGATACGGGGGATCTAACTCATTCGGAAACATTATTTAATGAGTGAAGTGATTCGAGGATGAGGACTGAGTCTGTGACGAGCGTGAAAAGAAGGCTGCCGCCATGCCGTTCTGCATGTCCAGCACATGTTAACGTTCAAGCATATGTGTCTCTTATCCAAAGAGGAAAGTACCAAGAAGCTGTTGACATCATCCGAAACGACATGCCCTTCCCGGCAATCTGTGGAAGAGTATGCTTCAGCCCATGCGAGGATGCGTGTTCAAGAACTGATGTGGACCAGGCTGTAGCTATACGCGCGTTGAAAAAATTCGTTGCAGACATTGAACGTCAACAGGGGGAGGTCAAACCCAAATCAGTACCCAAGAGACACGTAGAGAAGGTCGCGATTATCGGGGCAGGTCCCGCAGGATTAGCCGCAGCTTATGAACTTGCGAAACTCGGTTATCCCGTGACCGTTTATGAACGTATGGCCGAGCCTGGAGGCATGATGCGTTACTGCATACCTGATTTCCGCCTTGAAAAATTCGTCGTTGAAAACGAAGCAAACTACATCAAAGACTTAGGCGTAGAAATCATAACAGGCGTAGAATTTGGAAAAGACGTTACTCTTGAGAGTCTGCAGGAGGAAGGCTACAAGGCTGTTTTTCTGGCCATCGGCACCCAGAAAGGCATGCTGCTTAACGTTTCTGGTGAAGACCTCAAAGGCGTAGTGAACGCCGTTGACTTCCTAAGGGACATAGCCCTCGGAAAAAACGTTGAAATCGGACAGAAAGTAGCCGTTGTCGGCGGGGGGAACAGCGCGATAGACGCTGCCAGAACAGCCAAAAGAATGGGCGCAAAAGAAGTCACTCTTCTGTACAGACGTTCTCGAGAGGAAATGCCCGCTTTACCCAGTGAAGTGGAAGAAGCCGAAAAGGACGGCGTCAAAATAGAAATTCTAGCTGCACCCAAACAGATCATCGGGCAAAACGGCAAAGTCGCATCCATAGAATGTTTGCGAATGAAGCTGGGTGAACCCGACGAAACCGGCAGAAGGCGCCCAGTGCCGATAGCCGGTTCTGAACACAAATACGAGGTGGACATGGTTATTCCAGCCTTGGGGCAGCTGGCAGAAGCCTCATGCATTCCAAAATCCTTGCTGGATGAGAAGGCAAGGGTTCCAATCGTGACCACGGATCCATTAACGCTTGAGACCAAGGTTCAGGGAGTCTTCGCTGGCGGCGACATAGCCACTGGACCAGCAAGCATAATCGAAGCCGTAGGACAGGGAAAACTAGCAGCCGCGTCAATTCACCTTTACTTAAGCGGGCAAGATGTACACAAGGACCGAGAAGAAAACATTGAAAAGACAACATGGGCTAAAAACCCGAAGCAGATAAAGAAGAAAGAACGCCGGTACAACCCTCTCCCAGAGAAATCCCACAACACTTTCGAAGAGGTACAAGATTACTTGGAGAAGCTGGAGAGAGACGCTAAGTTTGAGGCTTATCGCTGCCTGTGTTGCGGTCCCTGCGCAGAATGCCTCGGAACCACAGAATTATGCGAAGGCGACAAAGCTGTCGTCGACGAAGCTCTCTGTATAGGCTGCAACGTGTGCGCTGTCGTCTGTCCATTCGAAGCAGTTGAAAAGGACGAGAACAACATTGCACGAATAGCCGACGAGCTTTGCAAGGGATGTGGACTCTGTGCCGCAAGATGCCCAGTAAGAGCGATAACCATGAAGAAAGTGACCAATGAACGCATACTGAGCGTTGCCATGCCAACTTCCAAGGAGTAGATGAAAATGGCCGATAAAGAACCCAGAATTGTTTGTCTAATGTGTAATTTCGCCTTCTGCAAAAGCGAAAACCAAGTCCCTTCTAACATTAACGTAGCTCGCGTAAACTGCATCGGAGAAATAGACCCGACAGTTGTTCTTGAAATGTTCAGAAGAGGCGCCGATGCCGTGATGATGGCAGGCTGCAAACCGCCAGACTGCCACTTTGTTGAGGGTAACCTGCAAGCAGAACGCGCCGTTAAAATGCTGAGGAAGCTCCTGTCCTTGATAGGTCTAGAACCTGAACGCTTAAACCTGCTCTGGTACTCACCCTTTGAAGAAACGAATTTCACCCGCTCAGCGGAAGAGTTCTCCATGAAAATAGGAAAACTGGGGGCTTCACCACTGAAAAACGCAGAAGGCCAATCCATGCCTATGGTGAAACTCTTAGCTGCTAAGAACGCCGCTGCTGGGTTTCGCCTGAGAGTCTTGCTTGGCAGAGAGAAAGAACTCACTGAAGGCGTGAACGTCTACGGCGACAGACTTACACCTGAAGAATTCGAAACGCTGATGGATGATGTTGTGGAAGACGAATTTATCAGATACCAGATTCACCTTCTCACAAGAACTAAACCGCTCTCAGTTAAAGACTTGGCAGAAGTGACTGAGATGAAGCCAGCAGCGGTTCTCAAGCAGATTGTTAACATGCGCAGAAAAAACATGATAGCTTTAGACAGCATTGAAGGAACGACACCCCTGTACAAAGCCTTGGAGGTTGAATAGAATGAAAAACCAGAAAGTTGGAGCAGTAATGGTTGTCGGCGGAGGAGTTGCCGGCATACAAGCATCCTTGGATTTAGCCGACTCCGGTTTCAAAGTGTACCTTGTTGACAAGGGAGCGAGCATAGGTGGAGTGATGGCTCAACTCGACAAGACATTTCCAACAAACGACTGTTCAATGTGCATACTTTCACCCAAGCTCGTCGCAACTGGAAGGCACCCGAACATCACGATATTGACGAACACGGACATAACGGGGTTGAACGGCGAAGCTGGGAACTTCGAAGTAAAAATTCGAAGAAACATCCGCTATATAATCGAAGACAAGTGCAACGGTTGCGGTATCTGCGCGCAGAAATGTCCAATCGAAGCAGTTGACGCCTTCAACGAAGGCCTCGCAAACAGAGGCGCAGTCTACGTGGAGTATCCACAAGCAGTACCACTGAAGTACAAGATTGACCGCGAGAAATGCATAGGCTGCGGAACGTGCTACGAAATCTGCAAAGCAAGAGCAATAGCGTACGACCAGAAAGAAAGCGAAGCAACCTTGAACGTCGGTTCAATAGTCCTCGCTCCAGGGTTTGAGCCCTTTGATGCAAAACTTAAGAGTGAGTATGGTTACGGACGTTTCCAAAACGTCGTCACAAGCATCGAATTCGAGCGTATTCTGAGCGCTTCGGGCCCCTACGGCGGTCTTGTTCTAAGGCCTTCAGACGGCGACATACCGAAAAGGGTAGCGTTCATCCAGTGTGTCGGCTCAAGAGACTTTCAACTTGGAAACAACTACTGCTCTGCAGCCTGCTGCATGTACGGCATGAAGGAGGCCGTCATAGCAAAGGAACACACACCGATAAAAATGGACGCATCAATTTTCTACATGGACATGCGTTCGTACGGAAAAGAGTTTGACGCTTATCGAAACCGTGCTGAAGAAGAGTACGGCATAAGATTCACGCGGTCACGAGTAGCTGGGGTAACTGAAGACCCGTTAACGAGGAACCTGTTCGTCCATTACGTGCAAGACGAAACCCCCAAGACAGAAGAATTCGACATGGTTGTGTTGTCAATCGGAATGCGGCCGCCGAAAGACGCTCAAGAACTGGCCAAGAACCTGGGAATCAAGCTTAACAAATACAATTTCTGCGAAACACAAACCTTCTCTCCGATGGACACTTCCAAAGCAGGCGTCTTCGTCTGCGGAGCGTTCTCAGCACCCAAAGACATACCTGAAAGCGTAGCTCAGGCAAGCGGTGCAGCGGCAAGAGCAATGGGCATAATCGCAGACGCTAGAGGAACACAGGTTACCGCGAAAGAGTACCCGCCTGAAAGGGACGTGAGCAAAGAAGAGCCTCGCATCGGCGTCTTTGTCTGCCACTGCGGAATTAACATTGGTGGAGTCGTGAACGTACCAGCAGTTGTGAATTACGCAAAAAAGTTGCCGAACGTGGTTTACGCAGAAGCGAACGTTTACACTTGTTCACAGGATACACAGAAACTTATTCGAGAAAAAATTCAACAGAACAAACTGAACCGTGTTATCGTTGCTTCGTGCACCCCGAGGACGCATGAACCGCTCTTCAAGGAAACAGTCCAAGAAGCCGGATTAAACCCGTACCTGTTCGAGATGACGAACATTCGGGACCAGTGCAGCTGGGTGCACATGCATGAACCGAAGGAGGCCACGGAAAAAGCAAAAGACCTCGTCCGGTCGGTAGTCGCCAAAGCCGTATTGTTGAAACCTCTGAAGAAACCAGTGATAAACGTAACGCAGGTCGGTCTCGTTATAGGAGGCGGCGTTTCTGGCATGACGGCAGCTCTGGAGCTTGCAAAACAAGGGTTCGAAGTACACTTGGTTGAAAAAGAGAAAGACCTAGGCGGCCATCTACGCAACATCTATTATTTGCTAGGCGAAAAAGACGATCCGAAAGAAAAACTGAACGCCCTCGTAAATGAAGTCATGAAGAACGACAAGATACACGTCTACACTGAGGCAGAAGTCGCTGACGTCTACGGTTTCGTGGGCAACTACGAGTCAAAGATACGCCAGCAAAACGGTGATGTTAAAGAAGTTGAACACGGCATAGTAATCGTTGCCACTGGTGCGGTCGAGTACAGACCCACAGAATACTTCTACGACAAGGACCCGAGAGTAGTGACGCAGCATGAGCTTGAAGAAGACCTTGCCAAAGGAGAATTCACCGCTAGACGCGTCGTCATGGTCCAATGCATCGGCGCGAGAACAAAGGAACGGCCAAACTGCTCAAGGATATGCTGCGGACAAGCCATTAAGAACGCGTTGAAAATCAAGGAAGTAAGCCCAGACACCGAAGTCTACGTGCTTTTCAAGGACATCAGGTCCTACGGGTTCAAGGAAGACTATTACCGCGACGCCGCAATGAAAGGGGTCATATTCGTAAATTATGATGATGAACGCAAACCAGAACTCACTAAAGAAGGAGCCAAGCTCAGAATGGCTTTCTGGGAGCCCGTGTTGAAACAGCAACTCGAAATCGAGCCTGACCTCGTAGTTTTGAGCGCGGCAACGATTCCGAACCCTGAGAACAAGCATATCGCCGAATTACTCAAGGTGCCTCTGACAAAGGACGGCTCATTCTTGGAAGCACACATGAAACTTCGTCCAGTGGACTTCGCAACGGAAGGCGTCTTTTTATGTGGAATGGCTCACTCGCCAAAGTACATCGAAGAAAGCATCGCGCAGGCATGTGCAGCTGCTTCGAGGGCCGCAACAATACTCTCCAAAAATACGCTTGAGATGGAAGGAATTGTTGCAATTGTAGACGAAGATTTATGCAGTAATTGTAGAGTCTGTGAGTATTTGTGTCCGTACGGTGCAGTCGAAATCACGGTCAAAGATGGAAAATCAACCGCGCATGTGATTGAAGCACTGTGCAAAGGCTGCGGCACGTGTGGTTCGGCATGTCCGACCAAAGCCATCACCATGGGACACTTTACTACGCAGGAAATACTTGCCCAGGTCAAGGCAGCCTTGATGGAGGCGGAATGATGAGCAAGAACGACGGGTTTGAACCGAAAATAATAGGTTTTCTGTGCAACTGGTGCAGTTACGCAGGCGCAGACCTTGCTGGTGTAAGCAGAATTCAGTACCCCCCGAACATCAGAATTATACGCGTAATGTGCAGCGGCAGAATAGACCCCGCCTTCGTGCTAGAAGCATTTAAAGACGGCGCGGACGGCGTGCTAGTCGCAGGCTGCCACTTGCCATCAGACTGTCACTACATCAGCGGAAACGCCAAGGCCAATAGAAGAATAAACCTGCTGAAGAGAGTCTTAAAAGACTTCGGAATAGAACCCGAACGTTTGCGGCTGGAATGGGTTTCAGCAAGTGAAGGAGACAGGTGGGCCGCTGTGGTCAGAAGCATGGTGGACGACTTGAAGAAACTCGGTCCAAGCCAGGTAAAAACCAAGGAAGCTGATGTCCAATGACGGAAACAGTTGAGAAGCCAATAAAAGCTTCAGAAATGGATCCTAAATTCAAGCAGGAAATTTCAAAGATGCACGGCGGAGAAAAAGTGATGCGTTGCTTCCAGTGTGGAACATGTACATCAGATTGTCCAATTGCAAGATTCAGCGAAACCTACAGACCTAGACAGATAATCCGCATGGTGCAACTTGGACTCAGAGACAGAGTGCTGAATAGCGACACACTGTGGCTTTGTGCAGCCTGTTTCACATGCACAGACAGGTGTCCACAAGATGTTGAAGTTGCCAGCGTCATACGCGTCCTGAGAAACTTGGCAGTTGAGAAGGGCATCGTTCCTCAAGTATTCAAAGAAGAAGCATCAAGCATACTCGAATCAGGCTACGCCTACCGAATTCCCGAGCTGAGGCTAAAGAAAAGAGAAACCTCGGGTCTACCACCGCTACCGAAAGGCAACCCTGAAAGCATAAGCAAAACATTGCGCACGATAAGTTTCCTGAAGTGCGTTGAAAAGAAGGGAAGCTAAAATGACAGAATGCAAATACCTCCTATTTCTGGGATGCGCAATTCCTTACCGCGTTTCCGCATATGAGATTTCAGCACGCAAAGTGCTCGCGAGGCTCGGAGTGGAAATATGTGAGATGCCTGAGTTTAACTGTTGCGGGCTTCCGCTGGATCCTGTGAGCCATGAAACGATGCTAATTTTGGCGGCTAGAAACCTCGCTATGGCGGAGCAGAAGGGACTAGACATCGTGGCTTTGTGCCCAGGTTGTGCGGGGACGTTGAAGAAAGTCAGTAAGATGTTGAAAGAGGATAATCACTTGCGTGAAGAGATAAACGGGTATTTGAAGGAAGCTGGACTGGAATGTAAGGGAACGGTTGCGTCAAAGCACTTGTTGCAGCTGCTGGTTGAAGACGTGGGGTTGGAGAAAATAAAAGAAACCGTTGTGAAACCACTTACAAACATGAAAGTTGCTGAACACAACGGTTGCCACATTCTGAGGCCTAAAGGGTACATAGGTTTCGATGATCCTGAGGATCCGAAAACGCTGAAAACCCTGATTGAAGCGACTGGGGCGACATGTGTGGACTACTTGGATGAGACAGAATGCTGCGGTGCTCCAAGCGTTGGCGTGAACGACAAGATCGCCTTGCAGCTTGCAAGGGACAAGCTGAGCCACATCAAGACCGTGGATGCGCAGGCGATGATAACCATCTGCCCGTTCTGTCACATCATGTACGACACCAACCAGCTGCGCATCGAAAAAATGTTCAATGAGGTTTACGGTATTCCAATCATTCATTACCCCCAGCTGCTGGGTTTAGCAATGGGGATGTCGCCGGAAGAATTGGCTTTCAATGAACTTCGTGTTAGCTGTTCAAAAATATTAGGACAAGTGTGTGAAGGTGGAAAGTAAATGGCAGAAAAATTAAAATTGGGGTTCTACTGGGCTGCAAGCTGCGGCGGATGCGAAATCGCAGTGCTGGACCTGAACGAGAAAATCCTTGACGTAGCAAAAATCGCGGACATAGTGTTCTGGCCCGTCGCCATCGATGTTAAGTACAAAGATGTTGAAGCTATGCCCGACAAGTACATAGACATATGCTTTTTCAACGGGTCAATCAGAAGCGAGGAACAGGAACACATGGCCAAGCTCATGAGACAAAAATCCAAGACACTTGTGGCGTTCGGCTCATGCGCCCAAGAAGGGTGCATACCGGGCCTCGCGAATCTCCATGACCGCAAAGAAATCTTTGACCAAGTGTATCTTGAAAGCAAATCCACCGATAACCCGAAAAGAATCGTTCCCAAAACCTCGACCAAAGTAGAAGAAGGTACCTTGAAGCTTCCAGAACTCTACGACACAGTGAAAACGCTGGATCAGACCGTTGAGGTAGACTACTATCTGCCTGGGTGTCCACCTCCTGTCAAACTCATAGCAAGCGCCGTGGAAGCCATCGCGAACAACAAGCTACCGCCCAAGGGTTCAGTGCTTGCACCGTTGAAATCTGTCTGCGACGAATGCCCGAGAAAGAAGGAAAACAAGAAAATCTCGAAGATATACCGTGTCTACGAGAAGACGCCTGAACCGGAGAAGTGCCTGCTCGAACAGGGCATAATATGCATGGGACTAGCGACTCGCAGCGGCTGCGGGGCTCAATGCCTCACGGTTGATATGCCTTGCACAGGATGCGGCGGACCCTGTCCAAACTCGCCGGAGCAGGGAGCAGCCATGATTAGCGCGTTAGCTTCGATACTGGGGCTGGAGGGAGAGACGGAGCATCACAGTCAGGAAGATGTTGACAACTTGATGAACCAAATCAAGGATCCTATTGGAACGTTCTACATGTACTCTTTACCATCATCAATTCTCAAGAGGAAAGTAATGCAAAAGTGATTTGCAAATGTACTGGAAACCTTGATTCTTAATCTATCGATTCTCTAGCTTCCACGTGGTTTTTGCTGCCGCATGATTTTTCTCTGCTTCTTCAACGAAGTTTCCTAAAGAATGTTTTCAACAGACAAATAAGCAGACGTATGCATTATTTCTTGGAGAGTGCCTCGGATATTTATAAAAAACCTAGCAGAATATTTCAATACAACTGAATCTGAAATAAGAAAGCGAACCACTAAAAAATTAAATGCACTTATATCAACAAATGAAGGCATGCTACCAACGATAGTTATCGCTGAAATGGGGCTTAGAAATACAAAGTCTAACTTCGTCAATTGCCCAGCAAGCGAGTTTATTTAAGTGTCAATACAAAAGCTTGCCTATGGGTGACTGCATAATCGCTGCAACAGCCATATTAAACCATGTAAGAATAGTCTCCGATGACCCACATTTTGATTGTATAACTGAAACAAAACGTATATGGATCTGACCTAAAATTTCTGAAAAGAAAAATAGTTCATCATCATCAAGAAGCAATTCAAAGAAACAGGCACCTCTAAGTTTTTACGGGATGGACAATAACGAAGAACTGAAAAGAAAAACATTTACTTTAATACATACTTTAAATTTAAAGTGGTAGTGTAAGCGAGTGAGGATGGATTAATCGTGCGTATCGTTGTGCGGATAGGCGGCTCAGTAGTAGCGTCACCAGTTAATACTGAATTAATGGGCAAATACGCTGACTTGATAAAAACCGTGAAGGCTCAAGGTCATGAGGTTGCCGTGGTGCTTGGCGGCGGGGCGTTGGCACGAGAATTTATCCGTACGGCGAAAGATTTGGGGTTAGATATGGAGGCGCAGGATGAAGTTGCCATTTCGGTTTCACGCTTGTATGGTCAGCTTTTCCTCAAAAAGCTAGGCGAAGCTGGTTGTAGTAAAGTGGCTATAACTCTCGATGATGCAGCTCAATGTCTAAACGAAGGAAAGATCGTGGTGATGGGCGGCTTGAAGCCTGGGATTACGACGGATGCAGTTGCAGCTTTGGTTGCTGAACGGATCAATGCTGATTTGCTGGTTAAAGGCACCGACCAAGAGGGCGTTTACGATAAAGACCCGAGAAAGCATGCAGACGCGGTTAAGCTTGATCATTTAAGTTTTGATGATTTGCCTAAGATTTTTGAGCATAGCGAACATGAAGCTGGGATCCATCAGATTATCGATCCTGAAGCCGTTAAGGTTTTGAAGCGGAGACGGATGAAGTTGATTGTAGTTAATGGTTTTAAGCCAGAGAATATTTTAGCTGCGGTTAACGGCGAGAACGTGGGCACAGTGATAAGTTAAAATTTAATTCCCCGCCCTTGGGAACGCTAATGTTATGCTAAATCTTAGGTAGCACCGCAAACCAACCAGATCAAACGCAATTTATTGATTAAATTTTAGAATACACGGCATCTTTGCAGTCGCTCTAACAGCCTTATGTATCGTTTCTCATGCAAATACCTGTATAAATAAATATACGCAGCATCTTACAGACGGAAAGCGTATGGAGTGAAAAGCTATGCCAACACTCGTTGAAGCAGTAAACCTGCAGAAAACTTACATGCTTGGAAAAGTCCCAGTGGAAGCACTCCGAGGAGTAAACCTCAAAGTTGAAGCTGGAGACTTCGTTGCCATACTCGGACCATCCGGAAGCGGCAAATCAACGATGCTGAACCTAATCGGCGCATTAGACAAGCCGACATCAGGCGCGCTGCTGATCGACGGCGTTGACATCTCTAAGCTAAACGATAACCAACTGGCTGATTTGCGTCGGAGAATCGGTTTTGTTTTCCAATTTTTTAATTTAATACCCAGATTTACCGCACAAGACAACGTTGAATTATCAATGTCTATTGCGGATATGAATAAAGCAGATAGAAGAAAAAGAGCAATAGAACTTCTTGAAACCGTAGGCTTAAAAGACCGAGTAAACCATAAGCCCGCAGAACTGAGCGGTGGACAGCAGCAACGGGTCGCAATTGCACGCGCTCTAGCAAACAACCCCAAATTTCTCCTGCTTGATGAGCCTACTGGAAATATCGATTCTAAAACGGCGAGTGAAATTCTGGGCTTAATCAAGAAGTTGAATGCTGAACACAACGTTAGCATTATCATGGTTACTCATGACCAGCACTTGGCTAGAGAAGCGAAAAGAACATTGCAGATGTTTGATGGTCAAATAACATCCGAAGTGGTGAATCAAGAGTGAGAACAATAGATATTTTCGGTTACTCTTTCAGCGCAATTAAACTCCGCAAGCTCAGAGCAACATTAACCATTTTAGGCGTAGTCATAGGCATCGCCGCCATAGTGGCACTGCTCTCCATCACTCAGGGTTTGCAGTCAACCATAACTAACCAGCTTCAAAAAGGACTATCAACAAACACATTAATTGTTACTCCAGGCCAAAGTGCTATAGGACAAGCCACCAGCAACGGCGGTAAAGGTGTTGGTGGTGCTGGTGCAGGCGGACGAGGCTTCAATTTAGGCGGTTCCACCACAAGTTCTGGCTTCAACTTGTACGTCAACTACACTCAAAAAATTGACGCTTTATCGCCAGAAATAGAAGGCTCATTCGCCGTCATACAACAGTCAGGCTATGTTGACGCCGGCGGCGTCAATAGTTCAGTCACTATTTACGGTGTTGATTTTGCCCAGTATGCTCAGCAGTACAGCAAAACTTTTGTAGCTGCATCGGGAACCATACCATTAAACCCCACTGACAACGAGACAGTTGTTGGAACACTCGTAAATAATCCTGGACAAAACGGCACATTACTCTTCAGGGCAGGCGATGACATCGGCATCGTATGGACTAACGGTACAACGCTTCCAGTGGTAAACGAAACCTACACAGCGCAAGTTTCAGCGGTGCTTCAAAAAATCGGTGGTTTCGGCGTTGGAGGGCCTTCAGATACAGGTGTTTACATTCCGTTAAGCCAGGCTGAGAGCTTTTTTGGAACAGACCAGTGTTCCATGATAATCGTTCAGTTAAAAAGCAGCAATAATGCAACGGTCACAAATGTTTCTAAGGCTATAACTAATTATTTTGGCGGTCAAGTTACCGTTATATCTGCAACGGCGGTTCTAAGTTTGCTTTCAACCGTTTTCGGAACCATACAATTGTTCCTCGGAGGAATCGCAGCTATCTCCCTGTTAGTGGCAGGCATTGCAATAATGAATATAATGATAGTGTCGTTGATTGAGCGCACACGGGAAATTGGCATACTTAAAGCGTTAGGGATGAAAAGCCGAACCGTACTAACCATTTTCCTCGGCGAATCAGTTATAATAGGCGTAATCGGCGCATTTGTAGGCATAGCTTTAGGCTGGCTCTTAGCGAACGTTGTTGCGAAGCTTTTAGCTTCAGGAGCCTTCGGCGGAAACGGATTCAGTGTAACACCACTGTTGACTCCGGAGGTGTTTTTGGGCGCTTTAGGTTTCGGCATAGGAGTCAGCGTAATCTTCGCGTTGTACCCAGCGTGGCGTGCGTCTAAGCTTAAGCCCGTCGAAGCTTTAAGATACGAATAGCAAATACAGTTAGCAGAGGCATCCCGCGTGAAAAGGTTGTACCCTGAACAGCCAATCGTAGGCATCGGCGCAGTAATAATCCGTCAAGGTAAGATTGCTCTCATAAAACGGGGAAACGAACCAAGCAAAGGAAAATGGACCATTCCAGGCGGTCTCGTTGAGCTTGGAGAAACCCTTGAACAAGCAGTTATCCGAGAAACCAAAGAGGAAACTGGCCTTGACGTTGAAAACCCACGCTTAATTGACGTGGTCAGTAACGTTGACTTGGATGAGAAGGGCAAAGTAAAATACCATTATGTAATCATCGACTACTTTGTGCATGTAAAAAACGGGACTGCTCAGGCATCAAGTGACGCTGAGGAGCTACGTTGGGTTCCATTTGATGAAGTAGAAAAGTATGATTTGACAATGTCGTTTCGGCTTTTCTTTAGGCATAACAGGGAAAGAATGGAAAATGATAATGAATCAGTAAATAAACCAAAGTAATCTGCTTCTGTACAGATAGTTTGTCGGGTTAGTTCTGGGGTTTTGGGGTTTGAGGGGAAAAACTATCTTTATATCTTTAGTTCAGTTCTTATTTTTTTAGGAGATGTAACCCTTTGATTATTGATGTTTTCAATCATTTTTACCCAAAAGAATACATGGATGCGCTGCCCAAGCCGCTTCCTGCGATGGTAGCCTTTCTTTCCTCAGATAATCCCGTTGGAGGGAAAGGAAAGTCAATAACTGACTTGGATTATCGAATAAGACAAATGGACAAGTTCGGAATCGATAAGCAAATTCTTTCTCTTGCTGGACCAACGCTTGATGATTTGCCAGCAAATGTTCCCGTTGAGGAATTCAACAAAATATACAAGGCAGGAAATGACGGCATCGCAAAGATTGCTGAGAATTCCCGGGGGCGTTTCAAGGGAATAGCGACAGTTTCTCTTCTTGATGTAGAGGCGGCTGTTGAGGAAACGGAAAGGGCAGTGAAGGAACTTGGCTTGCTTGGTGTTCAGGTGCTTTCAAATGTGAGGGGAAAACCTCTTGATTCGCCAGAGTTTGAGCCTTTTTATGCCAAGGTCAGTCAGCTTGGTTGCGGATTGTGGATTCATCCAGCGTACATCAGGACAATCTATGATTGGATGAATGACGAGTACAACATGAACATGATGATGGGTTGGGGTATAGACACTGCTCTTGCAACGTTTCGAATTTTCAGAAGCGGAATCTTGGAAAGACATCCTGACTTAAAAATAATAACGCACCATTTGGGAACTCTTATTCCGCTGATGGCGGGGCGAATTAACGGCTTCGTGATGGGCCAGGGCAAGAACGGTATGCCTCCTCCGCCGCTAAAAAAGACGCCTATTGAATACCTTAAAATGTTTTATGTTGACACGGCGGAAGGAATGTGGAAACCAGCCATGGATCTTGCTTACGGCTTCTACGGTTCTTCCCACATGCTTTTTGGCACCGACTACCCTTGGGGCGATACACCCAAAATCATTGACAACATAAAAGCACTCAATATCACCGAAGAAGAGAAAAATATGATACTGGGCGGAAACACCTTAAAACTCTTTAAAGGTGCATTTTAGTTTAGCTTTCTTAAATTTAAAAAAGTAACATACATACTTTCTATATGATGCTTTTTTATTTTAGATAAACTTGACTGCTTTTTGTTTTTTGGCTTTTAGGCTGGTCGACGCAAAAATAAGGGAAGGATTATGTCAAAGATTAATTTTTGCAACTGCTTCGTCAAAAGTAGGAGCGCATGCGAACCATTCTTTTAGGGTTAGCTTAGGTTTTTCTTGTGTGTCAAAAGATATTTCGAAAGGTGTTCTATGAATAAGTATTTCTTCTCTTTCAAAAACTAATGAGAAATCTTCGATAAACCTTGCCCAGTAAGTGTTAATCGTGCCTATCTGACCAGCGTAGTACATGGGTATTCTTTCATTATCAGGGTCACATGAGCGGAAACGTGGAGGAAGCATTTTTCCATCAATCAGCAACTGAGTTTTCTGCTTCAGCGGCACTACAATCGAATCAGGATTAGCACCATTCCGCGCGTGCTCTAAGAAAGCTTTCCATATATCTTCTACTGACAACACGCCTTTCTTACGTGCATTAATGTTGATGCCAGCGTAACTGTTAAGACCAGCGATTACGGCTTTATATTCTTCTTCAACAAAATAACGTGCCATTTCATCTGGTAAAAATGTGTTTTCGGTAAAGTCTTCCCGCAAATTGAAAATACCGCCGATTTGAACAGGTGTCACGTTGCGTGAAGCATAATTACTTGTTTCTAAAAAATCTCCTTCAGTCTTTTTAACCGTTCTTGGTGCACGCTCATATTTATAAAAAACAGCAGGCATCTTTTCATCAGTAAAAATATGTCTCTTATCTGCAAGAACTGAGCACATTTCTGTGTTGTCGTATTCTGCAAAAAAATCTTTTTTAAAGTCTTCAAGTAATTCTTGTGAACTTTTCAATTTAATACCCTCGAGAGAGATTTTACTGTGGGCTTGTAAAAATAAATCTTGCGGTGTCGAGGCTTATCGAAACATCGGGTGTGCTGCCTTGTCCCGAGATTATGTGATGTGGAACTGATATTGTACTTTCTTTAATGTTGTTGATGTATGGAAATTGTATCAGGTGATAAATTGATGCTAGACCCTTGGCGCGGGCTAAGGTTTAAGAGCAGACTTGTATTAAATATCAAGAGTTAATATAATCGATTAGTTGCTGGATTGATTATGTGGGAAATGCTGCTGCCGCTCCTTGGAATCCTGATAGGAACAATAGCAGCCTTAACCGGAATCGGAGGAGGCATATTCATAATCCCCCTTCTAACCCTACTCTACGCTTTTCCACCCACCAACGCCGCAGGAATCAGCTTCATAGTTATAGTCTTTACCGCCATAGTAGCCACCTTAAACTTTTCAAAACAAAAACGGATATCTTACAAGACTGGACTGCTGCTTGCCCTAGTAACAACACCTGGAGGGCTTTTAGGAGTATACATGACCGCTGCGATGTCCGCAAACATGATAGGACTGTTGTTTGGGTTTTTTATGATTATTTTTGTGGCCTTACCAATGTCGATAAACACAAATTTTCCGCGAATAAAAATTTCCGCAAACATTGGAAGCGGTAAACTTGAGACCAAATCCAGCGTAATGCCCCCTTACACAATGAATAAAGTGATGCTTTGCTTGATTTTGAGTTATCTTGCTGGAATTGTGTCAGGACTATTGGGCATCGGATGCGGCTTGCTGATGGTGCCTATCTTGATTTTTGTCGCAGACATGCCGATACATTTAGCGACGGCAACATCCATGTTCTCGATGATCTTTACCTCATCCTCCGAAGCACTGCAACACTACTTCTATTTTGCAAACCAAACCAACTTGCAGTTCGCACTGCTGCTAATATTAGGAACCACCGTTGGAGCGTGCATTGGAGTTTATGCTTCAAAGAAAATTTCTGGCAAAAACCTTAGCCTACTCTTTTGCGCAGTATTGGTTATCGTGGGCATTATAATGATATTAAAATACATTTAGCGACGCGCGTTACTTTTGAAAGAGCCAAAAAGTAACATCTTTGGTTTCAAAGCTAACAAAGTGGCAGTTTAAGGGCTATTTTTTCCGAATTCGGTTTGAAGAGTTAACTCTGCATATGCTTCTGCTAAGTCATTGGCTAAAGTGTTAATGACATCGGATAGAACTGCGTTTTCAGTTCCACTTCCAGCATAAACGCCCATCTTGCCATTTTGTTCTTCTCTCAGAGCACCGAATGGTTTTGTTATTTCTTTGACTATATCCTTCAGATACTCTTTTTTCAGAATTTCTATTATCCTATCCTTATCATACATTCTTTTATTCCTTCACATGTTTGTTTAACCGCTGTCTCAACAAAAATGTTTCGATTGCAAAATTCTCCCTTTTAATGTTTGGCGTAAGGGTTTCAAATCATGGTCATGATGCCATTTTCTTGAGTGATCTCAACCCCCACAGGAACACGAGGATTGCAAGTACGCTGATGACGATGAACCCCTCTAAAATTCCGATGTTTTGAAAATTGCCAGCAAATAATGCGCGAGCAGCATTAACTGTGTATGAGAATGGGTTAATCTTCGCCAGGTCTTGGAGCCAGAGAGGTGCAAGCGCGAGAGGAAGGATAATGCCGGATAGCAGAGAAAGAGGCAGTGTTATTGTGTTTAACGTAGGAGCGAGGGGGTCTTCAATTTTGTAAATGAGAGCGAAACCGTATGAAATTGATGCCATAGTAATTCCGATCAAAGCGTACAGCAATAGGGAGAGCAGAAATCCGTCTATGTTTACATTCAATCCAAATGGAAGAGCGACTAATGTAATCAAAACACATTGAAGAAGAAGGATGACCGCGTCTCTCAGAACTCTACCTAAAAGGATTGCTGGGCGTTTCACTGGAGTCACTAAAAACCGTTCTATAACTCCCGTTCTAATATCATCAATAAGTGAGAATCCAACGAACGCTGTGCCGAAGAGTGCTTGCAGAACCAAAAGCCCAGGAATGAAAATATCAACCGTTTTCCCAGCTGGTAGCCCGGGAACGCCGCCGAGAGCGTTCAGGAGCGGCATAAACAAAAGCAAGTACATGAGGGGCTGGAACATACTGACGAAAACAAAAACGGGGCTTCGGAGTGTATGCTGCATATTGCGGATAAACATCAGTTTGGTGTCATGTAGCATTTTCATCTTCATTTTCTTTCATCCTCCCTCAGTGAACGACCAGTATACTTTAGGAAGACATCATCTAGACTCGGCCTAGACAACGTTACGGTTTGCGCCTCCAAGTTTCTTGCGTCCAGTGAACGCAGAAGTTCAGGCATCATTCTCTCTCCATCTTTAACGGTTAAATAGACTGAATTGTCCTTAGTTTGAATTCTCTCCATCTGAATGTTCTCCTTTAACAAAGTTTCAGCATTGCAAGCGGTTTCCTCTGATAGAAAACTAAAAACTATCGCATCGCCGCCAACGGAGCTTTTTAACTCTTCTGGCGTTCCAGTTACAATAATTTTTCCGTTATCTATAATTGCTATTGTGTCACAGAGCTTGTCAGCTTCATCCATGTATTGGGTAGTTAAAAAGATGGTAATGCCCCCAGCTTTCAATTTTTTTATTTCTCCCCACAGGTATGCTCGACTTTGCGGATCAAGGCCTGACGTAGGCTCATCGAGAAGAAGTAGTTGTGGATGGTGAATCATCCCAAGTGCAATATCTAAACGGCGCTTTTGGCCACCAGAATAGGACTGGGCTGGTCTATCTATGAATGAGTTCATCTGGAAACGCTCCGCGAATTCGGCCGCATATTTCTTTGCAGTCAAAGTATCCAAGCCATATAGTTGAGCTTGGAGGACCAGGTTCTCAACACCCGTAGAACTTAGGTCTGCTCCGCCTGCTTGACTCACGCATCCAACGTTCTGCCTGATCTGTTCCTGCTGTTCTGCTAAGTCATACCCAAGAACCTTGGCTTCCCCGCCAGTTGGACACAGCAATGTGGAAAGCATTTTCTGGGTGGTAGATTTGCCAGCGCCATTTGGACCGAGAAAACCGAAGATTTCCCCTTTCCTAACAGTGAGATCAATACCTTTAACTGCCTCTACCTCTTTTTTTACACCCTTCTCCTTAGAAATAAAAGTCTTTCGAAGCCCTTTTGTCTCAATTACCAAATCTCCAATCATATTGAGTCACCTATGAATAATGCATCTAAATTCATCACTATGAAAAACGGTAAACTCATCTTTTCGATGTCGCCTAATCGATATCAAATTGTAAATTTTATTAGCCAAAACCCAAGCCTTCCTGACCCCTTACAAAAGAGAGCTATATAAGAATTCTTACACTTGTCAGCAGGCTGCCTCGTCTCAATTGCGAAGCCTCGTTAATCTACAGTAGGGTTACTTCTATTCGGGTATAATTTCAAAAGATGAAGTGATGGGCACAGCTTTCTGTAGCATTCCACCTACAGAACAGTATTTTTCTTCAGAGAGTTTTATAGCGCTTTCTACTGCTTCGGGACTAATGTTTTCTCCTTTTACGATGTATTTTAGGTGGATTTTTGTGAAGACTCTTGGCGGCGGGTCTTCTCTTCTTTCGGCTGTGGCTTCCACAGAGTAAGCCGAGACCTTCTGCCTTTTCTTTCGAAGTATAGCCAAAACGTGAAAACTGCTACAGGCAGCTAGGCTTGCCAAGACGTTCTCCATTGGTGAAAGAGCGGTTTCTTCTCCACCGTGCTCTTTTGGCGCATCAAAGTTTACAGTAAGCCCTTTCTCGTTTTTACCTTCTAGGCGATAATTTCCTTTCCACTCAACAACCATCTTCTTAACCGAAGACATATCATCAAGTCATGTTTTAGTGTTTTAAAAGGCTTTGCTCAACAATATTATCGAGTTCTATTTTGTTTCATCGTTTGGTTTATGTTGTCCAGAAAGAATAGACTTCCAGTTTCTCTTTCTCGAACTGTTTTTTCAGGATGACTTTGACTTCATCCTCGTCTAAGTTGAGGATTCCTTTCTTATCTTTGTGGAGTGGAATTCCTGTTTCTCTGAGTGCTTCTCCCTTGGGAAAGTCAAGGAAAATGTAATAGCGCTTGTCGTGGAGCATAATGATCCTTAGACCTGTTAATTCTTTGTTTGGCGAGAAGCCATTTTGCTCAAGAATGTACACTATTGAGCTCGGTTTCTTTTCGCTGACTAAGCGTTTGAATTCTTCCCAACTTCTAATTCTTACGTGACCTTCATCCATAAGCTTGACCTTTTCATCTTGTTTTATTGCTCGTTTGAGATTTTCTCATTTCCCGAATTAGCTCTCTTGTTTCTTCTTTCGATGGGTGCATTATGGCGCCAGTGGGGCATATAGCATCGCATCCATTGCATAGAACCACGCAATTGTAAGGGTTTTTGACTACTGGTCTCTTTTTTCCTTCCTTTTCTTCCAATGTATAGGTTCCGAGTTCGCAGTAATCCGCACATTTTCCGCATCTGACGCATTTTCCATAATCTATCGTTGGGTACCAAGGTATCTTGCTTCGGGGAATTCCATGCCAAGTTTCTTCAGTCATCTTTTGCCGCCTTTTCTTATTAGAAACGTGCTTATGTTCAAACATAGCAACTTTTAAATATTGTTATCGACACTAAAGGAAACAATGTCAGCAGGAGTTAAAAACCAGAATCGATTCAAATCTACAGTTTTCTACGCTCTCTCCGATCTAATCCGACTTGAAATAATATTGTATCTACGAGATGGAGAAAAATGTGTATGCGAAATCGTTCCGCATCTGAATCTCATTCAACCGCTCGTTTCGCGCCACCTGAAAATACTCAAAGACACAGGAATAGTTAGGTGCCGTAAGGACGGAACCAAAAGAATGTACTCAATTGTTGATCCCAGAATATACAATATTCTTGATGATTTAACGCCAGAACTAGTAAACGTACTAACAAAAGAGGTTCTGGATCAAATGACCTGCAGATAGAAGGGCGAAAAATTTGGAAAAGAAAGAAGAAAAAATTAAAAAACTTGTTAGAAACCGATACGCCAAAGTCGCCAAAACCAGAGGTTCTTGTTGCGCCTCGCCTATTAGCTGTTGCTCGGCTCCAACCAGCAAGGAAGTAAGCAGCATGATAGGCTACAGTGAAGACGAGATGACCGCCGTCCCCGAGGGTGCAAATCTGGGTCTTGGCTGTGGCAATCCAACTGCTTTGGCGTCGCTGAAAGAGGGCGAAACCGTTCTTGACCTCGGTGCAGGAGCAGGCTTTGACTGTTTCTTAGCCGCCAACAAAGTGGGCAAGAGGGGCAAAGTGATAGGAGTAGACATGACTCCTGAAATGATCGACAAGGCAAGAGCAAACGCGAGAAAAGGAAAATACACAAACGTCGAGTTCAGACTTGGAGAAATCGAGAACCTTCCAGCTGCAGATAACTCAGTTGATGTTATAATCTCAAACTGCGTAATTAATCTGTCGCCAAACAAGAAGCGAGTTTTTGAAGAAGCCTTCAGAGTCCTATCTTCCAAGGGACGATTGATTGTTTCGGACATAGTTCTTTTGAGGGCACTGCCTGAATCCATACGCAAAAACGTTGAAGCCTACGCGGGATGCATCTCAGGAGCAGAAATAAAAGACAAATACATTGAACTGATACGAAAAGCCGGCTTCCAAAAAGTAAAAATTATTGAAGAAAAGACGTATCCGCTCGAATACATAATAAGCGAATCGGCAACCCAAGAAATCGTCAAAAGTTTGGATATGACGATAGAAGAAGTAAAAGAAGCAGCAAACTCCGTGGTAAGCGTAAAAGTATCTGCAGAGAAAGCAAAATAGGGCGACGCGCTCTGGTCACTTTTGCTTTGGCACTGACGCGCGATTATCCAAATGTTTTTTCGTTTCGTCAACAAACTTTTGACGTTTCCGTAAACGCTAGTAGGTTCTTACAGCCAAGGTTTACAAATGATTTCGCGCACTTTCACATCAAAGAAATCCTGAACGTTGGCTGGTTGAAGCACAAGAGCTGTGTCAGCTCCATGGCCCGATCCGCCTATGGAAATCACGTCCTCTTTAACACTTACAAGTCCTGAATCAGCTGCCATCAACGCAATTTCAACCGCTACCTTGGTTCCTTGACCAAAAACGCGCAACGTGTTCGCAACAATCTCGTCAGATTGGTAAGTGCCAAACTTTCTCCTGACTGCCCGACCTAAGCCCCCAAATGCATGTGTAGTTGTCAAGATTTTGCCGCCAGCCTTGAGAATGCGTTCCTTATTCTCCGGCGTCAATTCCTGAACGTCCAGCCCGATAAAGCCCGTGCTATGCGTCACCACCACAACATTATAGCCTCTAAACATCTCCGCCACCTTAACCCCGGTCTCTCCTCGGGTGGAAGCCACAATGATCGACCTGATTCCCAGTTCCTCCGCCCGCTTTTTCGCAACACCCAAAACAGTATTAACGTCCGCTTTTTTTGCTCCTTTAGGCCCCTGCGCCTTTTCAACCTGCGGCATTACCCTTTCACCTAACAGAAAATGACAACCTTAACCAAAATTTAACGTTTACTGAAGCGATTCTTTATTCGCCAAATTCTTATTTACGCCCAAGCATGTAAAGAGCTATCCACAGTTCTGCAAGTGTAACTCCACCCATCGTCAGAGCTGCAAATGCATGGTTAAATGAGAAGAGGTACACAACCGCATAAGCAACTTCCGGCACAAGAATCGTGAGAAGCCCTGCAAAGATCTTTTCTGCGTCATTAACTATACCCGCTATTTTACTTCTACCAACGGAACGCAGAAAAATCATAATCTCAAAAATGCTCGCAGAAACTATCGAAATTACCATGAAAAACGGTATCAAAATCGAGAACCATGACGTCAACGGCTTGAGGAACGCAAGGCAAACCAGCGCAAAAGGCACCGGAACATAGGCCGCCATCGTTATCAGCGCTTTAGATGCCACCATTCTTTTAGGAGTAATCGGCAAAGTCTTAGCATATTCAATCCCCTTCCCCTCTGAACTCAAAAGAGCAAGAGGAACTAACAGAGTAAAAAAAGCACCCATAGAAGTAGCCACAATTACCGTTGAAGCCCTCAACAACTCATAATTCGACGCCAGAAACGCCACAATCACCGTCTCAAAAACAGGAAGTGCAAAAAAGAATGCCGTTGCTGGATTCCTCGAAGTGACCCGTAAATCCTTCGTAACGTAACCCCGCAAAGGACCATGCGCCTTAACCTGGAAATCCACAGCTTTCAATCTGTCAATTCTCACACCCACACCTTGAGAAATGCGCTTCACCGTGCCTAAACTCCACTTAGCCGAAAACCAAGCTGCTAATGCATAAGCTGCCATAGCAATCGATGCCCCAAACACGGTAACTAGGGGCAGGCTGGAACCAGACAATTTTGCGATGGCTAGGCCAGCCGAGAACGGATAGACAAAACTAAGCAGAATACCTGATAAAGTGTTAACGCTAAGCAACGCCTTGTCCAAAACAGGCAGAACATAATAAGGCATGCTCAAAAGTAAACCTACCCCCAGAAGCAAGCATCCCCAGACCAAAATGAAGAAACCCCGAAAAACGGTGGTACGGTTCGATCTTCCGCCACGCAAGTAGTTCTTATGAAAAACTCTCGAAAACCAAAGTGCAACGGCCACAGCAAAAACGGAATTCATCAAAGAAGCTACAAACATCAGCACTGCAGCTACAGGCGACAATGTGAGGTAAGCCACCAAAACAACCTGACTCAAAACAGAGCCCACTACCAGATAATCCACAGACCTGACAAAAGAAAACAAAGTCACTAATGAAAAATCATTTGACGTAATGGGCAGAGTAGACAGCAACACGGAGGATTCCGCGCTGACAAAGGAAGAAAGCGTCTGAATTGCATACAAAGTCATAAATCCAAACGTGAGGATTAAACTCAGAGAAACCGCACTGGTCAAACCGAACTCTAAAGAGCCCAATAAAAGCGACGCAAAAGGAATCACCGAAACTATAAGATTGAACACCGCAACTACAAGTTTGTCAAACTTGGCAATTCGTAAAGCTCTTTTGCTTAACTCAACGTCTTCATTAGCGTTTCTGTCAGATGGATTTTTTCCAAAAGCGCCCCACCACATCCGATTCTTTTCCTGCGCTAATGACCTGTACACAGCTTCTCTATACGGCAGACTGCTTAAATGCCAAGCTTCAGTGAGCTTCATTCTCAAGGAATGCCTCCCTAAGCATCCTCGCTGTATCAGCAACCGCAGTTTCCTCATTAGTCAACTTCAAAAAAACCTCTTCCAAACTGGAACTCTTACCATCGGTTTTACTCCTCAACTGCTCCAGCGTTCCCTCAGCAATCACCTTGCCATAATCAATAATTCCAATTCTCGTACAGATGTGCTCGGCAATCTCCATTATATGCGTAGAAAACAAAACTGCCCCACCCCTTTGGGCGTGCAAAGACACCAAATCCTTCACAACTCGACTACTCCTAGCATCTAACCCATTCAAAGGCTCATCCAAAAGCAAAACAGGCGGCTGATGGATAAACGAAGCAATCAAAGCCACCTTCTGCTTGAGCCCCATCGACAAAGTCGCAATCGGCGAATCAAAATACTGCGCCAAATCAAAAACATCCGCCAACCGAGACACCACCCGATTAGCAGCAACCTGATCAATTCTCCGCATCGAAACCACAAACTCAAAAAAATCTCTCGGAGACAAACTTTCATACACAATAGGATTTTCAGCTACATAACCAATCCTCGCCTTCACTTCCATCGACTCACACAAGGGATCAAAACCACAAACGTTTAGCTTACCAGAAGACGGCACCACCAACCCCGTCAAAACCTTGATAGTCGTGGTTTTCCCCGCACCATTCGGACCCAACAGACCAAAAACTTCCCCCGGCATCACACGCAAACTCAAATTATCCAAAGCCAAAAAAGATCCAAACTTCACAGAAACACCGGAAACCTCAACCAAAGGTCCCATAGCTAAATCTTCAAACAAACCAACACCACACTCGACAGCGCTCAAAGATTTCATAACAAAAACTCTCTTATCTCAACAAATTAATCTTGTGAATTCCAAATCCACATCAACCCACAACACAACAGAAACACCATGAGCACACAAACATTTTCACCTGCTTAACAACCACCTAGAACGAATTCATCATAAAGCAAAAGACAACAAGGCGACGGTTAATGATTCAAAGAAGAACAACGATTTTAATAGTAATTGGGAAAACAAAAACAGTATGTATTCTCAAGCTGAAATGTGCGTTCGTACTCTGCCGTGTGCTGAAAATTTTGTCTCTCACCTACGCAATAACAGGTGAAGAGGGCTTTATTGTGCACTAACACAAAGATGCCCACTGCGCTCCCTATATATAACTGAAAAAAGCGCCAATGAAAACTTGTCTGCAGGTTCAACGATTGAAAATTGAGATAAACCCAATAATTGTACGATAATGCTGTAATTGCTTTGGTTTCAAAAAGTGGTGGATAAAAAAGAGTTATTGGGGGATTGAAATTATTTTGTTCGACAGAACTCTTCCATCGTTGACATTAAAGAAGGAACCGAATAGATTATGTCTCTATCGTTTAGCATGCCTACGAGGCTGCCGTTTTTGTCAACGATTGGTAAATGCTTGATTCGCCATTCTTTCATCAGTTTAGCTGCTTCTTCAACGGTTGCTGTCTCCTCAATTGTCACCAGTGGGTTTGTGTAGACCATTCTTGCTATGATTGTATTCAAGGGTACACCATATTCAACTGCTCTTACCAGAACATCTTTGACTGTTATGATTCCTGTCGGTTTTCCGCTTTGCTCAACAATTATTGCATCTTTGTCGTACTTGTTCATTAATGCAACTACTTCTCTTACTGACGTATCATTGCGCACAGTTTTAACATCTTTTGACATTATGTCTCTCACGAGAACATTGCTTGCCATTCAAATTTCACCTTAACGTCTATGAACAAAAGCGCACCTCATTTATCAATTTTCTGGTGTAAGCTAATGGAGTATTTGCTTACAGAACATGGTTTTATCACCAAAAAATCTTATTATTAACAGAAGTTGGTAAACATTTTATTTCACTTTCTTCAGGTGTGGCGGGTAACTTATTCTTTGGATTAAATTTTAGTCCCCAAACCCAAACCCCCATGCCAAATGAGAAACCTTGATAGCGTGCGTTAAGAACTATTTTTATACGACAATTACTTCGACAAGAGGAGTAGATAAACTTCAAGCACGCGCGCTGAATAGTTTTTTACTTTTGCCTTGACATGTTTCCCTTTTTGGAACACTGCCAGTAAATTCTAATTCCTCAGTCCTTAAAATTCTTCTTCTCTAAGGCAATTGTGCTCATCCAAAAAAATTCTGGAGATGCGCACCATGAAGTCAGGAGGGTCCAATGTTGTTAAACTGGTTTAGAAAGCTCTCTGTCTTTGTCGTCCTAGCAATATGTCAATTAATCTTACAAAGATGTTTATGAAGTCAAGATAAAGGCTGACGCAAGCATTGATGTACTGATCGTCTGGGTATCTTTTTAGTATGTTTTGAGTATCGTACAGGATGTATCCTATGAATAGAACTATGACTCCTACATCGATCGCTATATCAACCCAGGAATATTGAACGAATATTTGCACTATCGATACAACCACCGCAACTATCAGCAGTATAAACAGAACTTTCCCCCAAGACAAGAAGTTATATTTCGATCTCCACGACATCAGCGAAAAGACGACGAATATCAAAGCAGCCAACCCGAAGGCTTCCGGTATTATTGCGGGATCAGTTACACCTGCCACGAACAGCAAGCTCGACAATGAAAGCCCTTCAAACACGTTGAATATTAGCATCAAAGGAAGACTTGGTCTCAAGCTGAGGATTATGATCAAAATGATAGTTAGAATGGCTAAAATTGTAAACACGACTATGTCTGATAAGGCTGGCAAAAAGAATAGAATCCCGATTAAACTGCTGACAAACGTAACAATTATCGACAATGCGTACAAAGGCAATACTTTATGAACGTAGACGTCTTCTCTCGTAAACATCCACAATTAATTTTTTGCCGAACAAGCTTAAATATTTATTGATTTAGCTGATTTAGCGGTACATACTTCACTAGTCTTTAACGCGTCCTGCTGTTGGCCATTCAATTTGTTTTTGTACCTTACTCAAACAAGATAACAGCTAGAACGCCTACGAGGTTGTTTCACCGCGTTCATCGACGTTTTCATAATAAGAGAGGATTAAGTGTCAACAAGTATAATGCTTGCTAATAACGAACAATTTTTTGTTTATCAGGACGCCGCTGATGGTGCAAAACTTAAAGGCTCGTTTCCTGTCATTCTTTTCTAGAAGGTAACTTGCTTTTGAGCGATGATTCGAAAACAATTAAGCGCTTCAGCTCACGGCTAGATACAGCTAAAAATTACGCTGAAGTCTGGCAAATCGTAAAGGACACAGTACAGTTTTCTTTAGGCACAAGAAGAGATAGCATGATGCTGTTCTTGGACGATTTGCCTCTGCAACTCGGCGCCTACTATCCGGTTGGAACCAACAATATTGTCTTAAACCGCTCCTTGGTCGAAATTGTTGAGGCATCTGGGAGCTCTAAGCCGACGGTTAATGCTTTAATTTACAATCTCTTGTTGCATGAGTATTTGCATGCTCTTGGCGAATACTCCGAGGTTGAAGTAAGACGCATGGTTGTTAAAGTTGCGAAGAAATGCTTTGGAGAACAACACATTGCAACAGTGGTTGCATGTAAAAGCCCTTGGGTTCTTCTAAAGGATATTCCTCTTGGACCATTCAATGCGCCGAAGCGCGTGATGGAGATTGTGAAGGATTTTGAAATTACAGGCAAATATATTGTTTAAAACATCAATGGATTTCTGCATTTGCATTTTGTTTAGAAAAAAATTGAGGGTGAGGGTTGTTAGTAGTTTTCAACCCAAACTTCGAAATAGGCTTTCGGATGAGCGCATACAGGACATTTGTCTGGTACTTCTTTTGCTTCAAAGACGTAACCGCAGTTTCTGCATTTCCATTTGATTGGCTGATCCTTCTTGAACACTTTGCCTTGCTGCAAGGTTTCAAGCAGCTTATTGTACCTTCGTTCATGGTAGGCTTCTACTTTTCCAACCATCCGGAACGTTGCTGCAACATCTGGAAAACCTTCCTGTTGAGCTACATCTGCAAAATTAGGGTAAAGCGTGCCCCACTCAAGTTTTTCTCCTTCAGCTGCCGCCTTAAGATTCTCAGCGGTCGATGCAATTACGCCAGCAGGGTAAGAAGCTTTGATTTCGACCATGCCACCCTGGAGATGTTTAAAGAATAATTCCGCATGCTCCTTCTCATTGCCTGAGGTCTCTTCGAAAATGCCGCCGATTTGCTCGTATCCTTCTTTTTTGGCTACGCTGGCAAAGAACGTGTATCTGGTTCGTGCTTGTGACTCGCCTGCAAAGGCTGCTAAGAGGTTTTTTTCGGTTTGGCTACCTTTAAAATTCATGCTTATAACTCCTGATAAAATAAGGTTGCAAACCGAAAATAAAAGCGTTCCCTACTCAAATTAAAACAACATCATCTATACTCTTTTATCTCGCTTACACTAAATTGTTCTTGCCGGATGATGAGAAGGCATTAGCTTGACATTAATGGATGAAAGTTCAGAGTTACTCAGACGGCAACCTAAAAGAAACATAAATTTGC
>Ga0326728_10003463_pt1 | contig 48877 bp, 36 predicted proteins | sample MB3enrmetagenome_FD_207602 | JGI IMG/M metagenome (GOLD analysis project Ga0326728, IMG submission 207602) | Lab enriched peat soil microbial communities from McLean, Ithaca, NY, United States - MB31MN | ecosystem: Environmental > Terrestrial > Soil > Wetlands > Peat | place: USA: New York... | reverse complement strand
TGTACGAGCAGGCATGATCCCACGGTGATCCTCCTCTCCCCGGCCCTCTCCTCCACTGCGCGGAGGAGAGGGAGAAGAAACTGCGCGCGGCGGTTCATGGTCCCTAATCTTAATCCTAATCTTAATCTTAATCCGTGTTAATTCTTAACGCGAGCGGCGCAGGATTAGGATTAGGATTAAGATTAAGAACCGGAAAATGCCCCCCTCAGCGCAGTTGGATTTGCGAGCCGGGGCGCCAGGGATACTCCTTTTTGTCAATGGTCAGCACGCGCGGCAGCAGCTCGACTTGGTGGCCAAAGAGCCGCAGGGTCACTGTCCCTGGCAGGAAGGTCGGGTCCTGGAAAATCAATTCGCCAAAGGGCAGCGACGCCGGCGGCTGCGCAAAGCCGATGGTGCGGGAAAGATTGGCGGGTTGAAGGGAGCGACCGGGGAAGACGAGGGTTTCGGAGACCTTTAGGTTGGTCTGCGAAATGAGCAGCGCCGGCGCGCCGGCGGCGTCGGTGCGGAAGGTCAGTTGCCACGGCCCTTTGACGGTGCGGCGATGCTGGAGCCAGGCAAAGGCCGCGACATAAAAGACCACGGCGATGAGCAGGCTGAGAGCCAGATGTTTCAGCAGGCCGTCGGAACGCACCGGAAAATTGTCCGTCCATTGTCCGCTGGTGTCAAGAATCAGGTGACACGGCCGATGGGGATCGCCCTTCCACTTGTGGCCACCTCAGCTTTTGGAAATTCCGCAGGCGGTTGCGGTCTTCTTCAGGAAGGCTATCACCGCTGGCGGCTTCTCGGATCTGTTGAATTGGGATGGCGGACAGAACCTTGAATCCATGCTGCGCCTCCAACCGCTGGTAAGGTTTGTTTTGGCTGGCGGCAATTAACCGTTCGATATTCCACAGCACTTGTTTGATTTTAGCTTCCCGCAATAACTGGCTGATAAAATGATTGGCCGTGGCCAGACTGACCCTGAGATGTTGTTCATCTTGGCGTTCGGTTTGGTCAAAGGCCCGCAGAGCATGCAGTTTTGCCAACACAAGTGAAACGGGGGAGAGAACCAGCAGCTTCTTCTGCTGTTTGCCTGTGCTGAACAATTGTCTGACGGATGCTTTTTCGGGGTTAAAGACGTCCAGGCCCGGCACGGTGTTTATGAATTCAACAAGAGTCTTTTCCCCCTTGAGAATCATTGGAATTCCACCCACCCAAGCCGTCATTTCGTAGTGGTGAGGCAGGATGGGTTTCTGCCCAAGCGCGCGGGCCAGTGTGTTCAGATCCTCTCTAAAACCCCAGAAATCGATATCACAACTGGTGATGGGCTTATCGGACGGGCAATATGCTTGCGCCCACCATGCCACCGCCTGACCTCCAACCAAGGGGCATTGGTCTGGAACTTTTTGGATGACTTCCCCGAAATCAGAAGGGACAAAAATGCGCTTCCAGGACCTCTCGGGTTGGCATCTTTCAGGTGTCGAGGCTGATTTCATGTTCCAGGATTTCCACCCCGCTGACATCGAGTGGCTGGCGCTTGATTTTGTTGGCTCCCGCCACTGTAAAATCCTCGATCCGCACCTTCCCGGCAGCGTGCTTTCTGGCCAGTTCTTTTCGTTTCAGGGCCTTAAATCTCTGCACTTGTCTGGCTGCATCCATACGTCTTCAACAGAGTACGGCAATCGGGGTTTGCGTTCAATCTACTTTTTCAAAAGTGTGGACGGCAGGGCCGGCCTATTCCTGGCGGCCGTTGCCCTGGTCGAGGTAACGGACGCCGTTGACGGTGGACCAATCCAGGGATTGCCGCCAGAGCAGGCCCTGGCCCTTCCACGAGGCTTCCTCGTGGTGCGATTGCACCGAATCAATCGGCGGCCCCGCCACCGTCAGCGCCTCGGTCAGGACGCGGCCGGACATCTTTTCATCGGGTTCGACGCCCAGGAGCCAAAGGACGGTGGGGGCGATGTCTATATTGCCGCTGGGCAGCGGATCGCGCATGCCGCGCGCAAAATCCGGCCCGGCGGCGAAACAGATATTGTGCATGTCCGTGGCGCTGAGGGTGGCGTGCATGCCCGCGCCGGCCGGGTAGCTCTTGGTGTCCGAATAGATCAGGCCGGGAGCGCCGTATCTGTTGGCGTCGGGTTTCCAACGCATGACGGCCACCACCTGCGGCGGGGCGGCGCAGTCCAGGCGCGCATCCGCCAGCGCAAAAGTTCCCTCCACCGGCCCCTGGCTGAAAAGGACGCCGACGTAGGGCTGCGCCTGCAAACAATGAACCAACTTCTCGACCCGCTGTTGGTCCGGCTCCGTCATGTAGCAGAAGACGGCTCCCCAATTGCACACGACCATCACGTCGCCCTGGCGCGCGCCATCGGAGGGAACGGTGCGATAAGCGCGGAAGCCGTCGGCTTGGAGCGTCCCGGCCACGTCAACGTTTTCACTGATGGTCGAGAAGCCGTGATCGGAAACGACGATGACATCGGTCGTGTCGCGCGCGTTCTTTTCCTTGAGGACTTGCAGCACGCGGGCCAGTTGGCGGTCGGAGTTGGCAATCGCCGCGATGGCCGCCGGCGAGCCTGGGGCGGCGCGGTGCTGGGAAAAGTCCGGCTCGGCCAGCCAGAGCAGGGAAAAAGCCGGCAGGCCCTCCTTCCAGAGTTGGCCGGTCAATGCCGCGGTGGTCCATTGGTCCTGTTTGGTCTTGTCCGCGCCGAAGGGCGGGAATGGGCCCAGCGCGCTGTCAAGTTTGTCTTTCAAATCCTCGGGCAGCGTTTCGCCGGCAAACACGTTCGCGTTGAGGTCGCCCGCCGTGCGCGGGACGCGATCCAGCAGCAGCGCCACCGGTTTGCTGCCCGCGACCGCGGTGCGCCGGCCGCGGGCGCGCAGGATTTCCGCCATCGTCGGGTATGCAAGATAATGGCCGCGCGACAGTTGGTCCCCTTTGCGCACGGCCGCCAGCGCCTCGGTCTCGATGGGATGGCGCGGGTCAATGGCGGGCCGGAAATCATTATTGCCGATGAGGCCGCTTTGAGCGGGATAAACCCCCGTGGCCAGCGCCGCCGCATTGACCTCGGTGGCACTGAGATAAACGGGATGATGATGCAGGAAGGTGACGCCCTCCCGCGCCAGTTCACAGAGCGCGGGCGTGTTCTCCGGCGAGACAAAATCCGGCCTCATGCCGTCCCAGACGATCAAGACAACGCGGGCCGCCTTGCCCGCGGCCGCGGCCTGCAGGCCCAACAGAACCAAGGCCAAAAGAGCCAACCATCTTTGCATGAATCGCATTCCCGATTATCCGCCGAGCCGCCCGGCGGACGCAAGCCAATGCCGACGCCGGCCAGGTGAATACCTTGTCAAGACTTTGTCGCAAGTCCGTGACATGGCGCCGCCGCCGGCATTTCTGAGTGGATTTCAAGGCCAGATTCATGCCAGAGTTGGAAGTGGACCGCCTGACGCAACAGGTCAGCTTTAACTGCCACTGAAATGTCGTGTCCGGCGGCGATGGAAATTCGCCGGGAAGCGGCAAGAAGAGATTGACCGTTATGACCGATGGTTGTATATTTTTTAAACAAGACATCAACCCGAATATGAGAAGGCAGATTTGGGGCCGCTGCATGGGCCGTGCGTTCACTTTGATCGAACTGCTGGTGGTCATCGCCATCATTGCCATCCTGGCCGCCATGCTGCTGCCCGTATTGTCGAAGGCCAAGGCCAACGCCGTCCAAACCAAGTGCCTGAGCAATCTCAAACAAATTGATATAGCCATGTTGCAATACTGCGCCGACAACCAGGACATGACACCCGGAGATTACACCGCGCCGCTGGGCGACCCTTTTGATGAAGTTGCAAGCGGGGGTATTTGGTGGTGGTACAGAGAACTGGTTAATCCTTACGTCGGGATCAAGCAATCCACCAGCAACGATTTCGTCTTCCAATGTCCCATGGACCGCGGCTGGAAAGGAGTCAGCACCTACTGGGTCAATCCCCTTTACACCTACGAAGACCTCGACTGGGGCAGCTATAATTATAATAGCTACTCCAACGAGAGCGCCAACAACCTCGCGAACATCAAACTGGTCACCGTCCGCCATCCCACGCGCACTTGGCTTATGTGCGAATGGTGTTTTACATGGGCCTACTCCTGGCATAACAGCCTCACCGGCAGCGCCAACATCTCCTACAATAACGCTATTGCCAATGTAGGTTTCGTGGACGGCCACTCTGGTTATATCAGAGTCTACTATAACGCAGGGGATGGCTCCTTCGCCGCTGCATACGCGACCGACGAAATCCCCGGCGATTGCGGCTACCAAAATGCGCCGGATTGATGCGCCGGCCTGAGGCGCTTGGCCGGCTTGCTGGAGGCCAAAATCATCCAAGCCGCCATCATTAACGGCGGCTCGGATTCCGCCGCGCCGTCGTCCGGCAAGACCGATGCCGCTCATGAATTATTTGCCCGGAATTATGCCATCTTGCGCCCACCGCAATGAGCGCAGACGCCCAGCGAAACGGTGCGTTGTGACTTTGGCCATCTTCGAGATGGCGCTCTGGAATCGCAATCTTGAGGGCAATTGAGCATTGGCCATTGAAAATTTATTACAGGCGGCAAGGGGTCATCGCGGCGGAGGGCCGGGGGGCGGACGGCCGGGCCGCTTGAGGGCCTTGGCCCGCCAGCGCTTGGGGGAGAGGCCCAGATGGGACTTGAATTGGTTTGACAGATGATAGCCGGATTCAAAGCCGAGGATTTCGGCGATTTCCTTGATGGATTTGCCGGTGTTCATGAGCAGGTCCCGGGCTTTCTGCAAGCGGGTGTTCAGATAGTGCTGCCGGGGGCTGATGCCGAGGCGGGCGGTGAAACTGTGCCGCAGGTGCGAATAGCCCACGCCCAATTCGGCCGCCAGCGCGCGCAGGTCCAGCGGCTCCTGGCATCGCAAGGCGATGAGCAAATGAGCCCGTTCGACAAACTCGTCAATATCCTTGGTCGCGCCCCGGCGGGAGGCATCCAGGTGCCCCAGCAGGGAGAGGATGTGCAGGCCCAAGGTGGAGAGCAGGTCCTGGTTGGCCAGCGCGCCTTCCCGCGCCAGCAAGTGGCAGCGCTCGAAGCAGTCGGACAAATCGGGCGCCGGCCCGACTTTCAGCACGCTGCGCTTGGGATCAATCAGGCCGATGCGGGCCGCCTCGTCGAAGACCCGTCCCTGACACTCAATCCAGTGCTCGACCCAGCCGGTTTCGGCGGAGGGCCGGTAGCGATGCCAAATGCCCGGAAAGAGGAGCAAGACCGAGCCAGGCTCGACGGGCTGGCATCCCGGCAACGATTCACATTCAAAGGCGCCGGCGCCCTCCGAGACGAGAATAACCTGGTAGCGGTGCAACACCCGGCCCTTGCTCCAGTTGAAATGGTGATCCACCGGGTGCCGCCGCGGCGGATAGGAGGCGCCGGGCGGGACGACGGTGTGGCCAACGGAGGTGACCACGCAGCCCCAGATCGAGTCGGGCTGTTGAACGGGGAGATAGACGAAATAGTCTTTCATCAAGAGCACCCCTTGCGTTGCTCAGTCGTAAAATCCGCACTCATAGGCCGTGTCAAACAGGGCGACGACGTTTTCCGGGGGAACTTCGCCTTGGATGTTGTGGACGTTGTTGAAGATGTAGCCGCCGCCCGGCATGAGCGCCTGGAGGTTCCGGCGCACGTTGGCGGCCACTTCCAGGGGGTTGCCCCGAGGCAGAACGTGCTGGGCATCAACCCCGCCGCCCCAAAACGCGATCTGCCGCCCGAAGCGGCGCTTCAGTTCCACGGGGTCCATGTTGTGCGCGCTGACCTGGACGGGGTTGAGGATGTCCGCGCCGTTGTCAATCAGATCGGGGATGAAATCCATGCAGGCGCCGCAGGTGTGGTACCAGACCTTGGCCTTGGTGCGGGAGTGGATGAAATGGGCCAGGCGCTTGTGGCGCGGTTTGACCAGTTGGCGGTAGAGCGCCGGGTTGAACAAGGGCCCGTTCTGGCCCGCCAGATCATCGCCGATCATGATCACATCCATCACGTCACCGACTTCGTCCAGGAACAGGCGGAACCAGTCGAGCCAGAACTTGAGGATGTGGTCCAGCATGGCCTCGCAGAAGCCGGGGTTGAGCAGCAGGTCGCAGTACCATTGTTCGAGGCCGCGCAAGTACCAACAGGTCTCATAAACCACCCCGGAGATGCCGCTCACGATGGCGTAGGGCGTTTCCTTCTTGAGCGTCAGGGCCTGCTGGCGCAGGCCGGCAAAGCGGCTGGGGTCGTCCCCTTTGGGCCAGGGATAATCCTTGAGGTCATCGCGGGTCGCGGTGGCCAGCGGATGCAGGGTGATATCCATATAGTAGGGCGCATCTTCCGGCATAGACCACCGGACGCCAAACTCGTCGGTCAAGTCATCCCAATTGTGCCCGTCGCGCCAGGCCCTGACGATGCCATTTTTCCAACTGGCGGCCGGTGAGGCGGCGATGTAGCGGGTATCAACATGGAACCGTTGCAGCACCTGCTCGCAGGGTTTGGCAAGCTGCTGGACGGGGTCCATGATGTGGATTTTGTCGGCGATGCCGAGGTGTCGCATCAGCGCCTGATAGGCATTCTTGTGGATGCCGGTCTGGTTGCCGCCCAGGTCAATGGGCACGCGGTCGGGGATGTGGTGGTTGAGGGCTTTGTTGACCCGCTGGCGCGGGGTCATGGTCTCCTTCTTTGGCATGGGCAGTGTTCTCCTAAAGCCGGCGTCAAAACCACCGATTCATTTCAAAAACAGCCGAAAGCAATCTTTCACCGGTGTCGCTTGGACCTGAGCATGCCGGCGGCAGCAGGCTTGTCAACATTTACTTGTGGTAATCCACGGGCCGTTGAACTGGCCGGCTGCGCAGGATGCCCGCCGACAAAGTCAACTATAACTCGAACTGACATCAGCCGTAATTTTACCCCATCCCGGCCTGCTGGGAATGGATGCGATGGCAAAAAAGATGCAAGATATGGCTTTGCCCGATTCCAGGGGAACGCGGCCAATTGCCGTCCTCGCGCACGGTTTGCGATTTGCCCGGAATGAGTTCCAGCCGCAACGCCAGCGAGCGGTGGACTGGTTATTGGTCATTGAACTCCACCGGCCCAATCGCTCAATGGCCAGTTATAAATTCTCAATGGCCAATTCTCAATGGCCTTCAAGAATGCGCTCCCGGAACGCCGCCTCGATCATGTTTGCACTGCGCCTCATTATCAGAACTTGTTTTTGCGCGGACGCTTACAGCCGGGGCGGGGCGTTCCGGCCTCTTTTATCCAAAGCCTCCGCGCGATCCAGCACGGCCAGCAGCGCGTAGTAGTTGTCCGTGAGGAAGCCTTCGTAGCCCCAACAGGTTCCGTCCCATGTTCTCCAATCCTTGCTCATGCCGTTGGGGCCGAAGCCTTGAAAATCTCCCGTGGCGAAGGATTGCAGCATGGGGAACAGGATGCGGTCGCCCTCTTCCATGCGGCCCAAGTCATAAAGGGCCGCCAGAGTGAAATAAGCAAAGCAGGCGGTGGCGCCGCCGTTCTCGTAGATCTGGAAGCCGTCGGTGTCACCCTCCTTGGAGCCGCCAAAACGGTGGTCATGATCCACGTAATCCTTGTAGGGAACCGGAATGAGATTGCCGGGCAGGCCCAAATCAAAACGGGTGTAACCGACTTCCTTCATTTTGGCCAGCAGGCGATCCATGATGGCGTTGGCCTCCTCTTTGGGAACCAGGCCGTAATGGATGGCAATGCCGTTGAGCCATGGGAAGTAATAGTCATGCAGTTGGCCGTCGGCGCTGCGCCAGCCGGCCAGAACGCCGGTGGCCGGATTGTAGAACGTTCTGTAATAGGCCGCGGCCAATTTGTCCGCCGCCGCATGGTAGCGGGCCTGGTCATCGGCGTGGTCCGATTGCCGGGCCAGTTGTTCCATGCCGCGCAGAGCGCGATAGGCCAGCGCGTTGCCGTAGGCGTCTTCATAAGCGAAGCCGATAGTGTCCCACCAGTTGGCGGGCCGATAGACGATGGCGGCCGGCCAGGTGCCCGAATTGCCGCTCAACACATATTTGACAAGGCCGTCGCCGTTCTGATCGGTGGCCAGCATGGTTTCAGTCCAGGACTTGAGTCGAACATAATTGGTCGCCAGCCAGCGCCGGTCCGGGCCGCCTTCCACGCAGTCCTGGGCGGCGATCAGAAGCGACGGAATGGTGTCGGACGCAAATGCGTGGAGCGGACTGCGCCCCGGCATGCCGTAGAGTTGGGCGGTCCCGCTGATGATTCTGTCCAGGCTCCGGCGGACCAGGTCCAGGGCGTGGAGGCCCTTGGCCAAAGGCGGGGTCTGGCGGGCTATGTCGGCGTATTCATAGTAGCAAAAGGCGCAGCAATCGCTGGAGGCATGGTTGGCCAGCATCAGCCACTGCGGGCTGATTTGCAGAATATTGAGCCAATTGCGGCGGAAACCGTCGAAGCGGGAGTCCCCCTCGATCCCGGCCACTTTCGGATAAATCGAGATGACTTCGCAGCGATATTCCATCACGGGCTTCTCATGCGTCGCGCCGGCAAAAGTGATTTTGACCTGGCCGCTGGCGGCCTCGTAGCCAAGCGACCGGGCCTGGGTGGAAGAAATCCGCCAAGTGCCTTGATCCGGCAGGTAGAGGAGGGCCGGAAGTTCAACGGAGCCATCCTGATTGACCAGGCCAAGGAGCGTGGCGTGGTTCTTTCTCTGATCAATCGTCAGCGTGAACGGCGGAGAGGACGTTTGTCCCCTATAGCGGGAACCAAGCGTCATCCCCTTCTCCGTCAGATCAATCTCCCAGACCGGCATGTATTTTTTGACCGGCTGGTTCGCAACGTAGCTAAAGCGGCCGTGAGCGCCGCTCTCCAAATCAAAAAGCCCGTTGGTCCGTCCCGCCGCCCCGGCGGCGTTGACGGAAAGATTTCCGCCCCCGAGCGAATCCACGGAGAACCAGGTGAACGCGGGCGACGAGCGGTCGAAGGCGACGGCATAAAAGCCCGATTTGAAATCCAGGCCGTCCGCCGCGTCCGCGCGGCCGGCGCACAGGCAAAAGAGCAGCAGTGAGAGCGGCAGGCAGATGGCGACGCGTGGAAGCGCCATCCGGCGCGGTTGAGCCAAGGTTTTATGTTCTGACGATTCTTCAATGCGCTTCATAGAAAGCCATTCATGCAAAATTTCAAATTGTCGTCAATCCTAAACGGGCCGGAGAACGGATCTGGCGGAAAGCTATTTGTCGCTGCAAACAAAACGCAGGCCGCCCACCACTTGCGGCCCCAACGCTTTGAGTCCCCGCCGCAACGTGGCCTGCGTGCGGCGCTTGCCCACCCACAACAGACGCCGGCAATGGCGGTCGATCTGGCAAATGACCTTTCGACGCAACGGGCTGGCCATCCCGATGGCATGGCAGCCGGATGTCCCGGTAAACAAATCCGGGAAAAGGTTGAATCGCGTTCAGAACGGTCTTAACTTGCAGTTGAATAGCTGGTCTCCTGGTCGAGTGTTGGCACTGTTATCCAACGGGCAAACTACTCGAATTTTTTGGGATCAGCTATTTTTCCGCGCCCCGGAGGTCGGAAACCACCTCAAACTGTCAAGACGAAGCGTCTCGAAAAACCGGAAATGCTCGAAAAATTACCCACAAAAGGCGCGACAGACCCGAAATACTTCATGGAGGCCGAGCAGGGCGAAGTTGCAGGTATTATCCTGAAAGATTCAGAAGGGAGGCGGGTATGGAGTGCTGGCGTTGACCGGGGCCGTGGCGTGGAGTTGCGCCCAATAAACGTCGTGAGGGCTTACGCCCGCGGGAATGTCGCCGGTGCTGGAAAGCGGCGCCGCCAATGTGTTGCGATCAACCCACTTATGGTACTCGCCATGACCGTCCGCAAACGACAAACAATCGCCTCCCGCGTGCCAGGTCCCCGGCCAATTGTCCCAATAGTTCGGAGCGGTAACCAACAGCGCAAAATAGTCATCATCAAGGGTGGCCGGACACTCATCCAGGAACGCAAAGGTCTGTGATGGACCCGGACGGATCAGATCCTTGGTCTTGTGATAGGTGATAATCTCCGTATACAGCAGATTGATGTTGGCGGAGTTCCCGTTCAACCAGCCATTCATCGAGACGCTTCGCACCCGGGGATAGGGCACGCCACTGATGGTGGCCACGCTGGTGTCAGAGGGGCACCTGTAAACGCCGACGGACTTGAGATACGGCCAGAGTATCGCATTGCTGTCCATCAGCAGATTGTAATTGGTCGCGTCCACGGGGGTTGACATCCACCCGCTGACCCAGCCGAAATTGTTGTCCCAGCCCGTGGCTCCACAGAGCGGCATATTGTCATTATAATCGCCCACATAGCACTGCCAGGCCAATTGGAGTTCCTTTTTATTGTTCAGACAACTTGTTTGCTGCGCCTGCGCTTTTGCCTTGCTCAAGGCGGGCAACAGCATCGCGGCCGGGATTGCGATAATCGCGATGACCACCAGAAGCTCAATCAAGGTGAAGCCGCCCGGCAAACGCCGCCGCGGCGAACACAGTGCAAGGCAGGGCGAGGCTCCCGCCGAGCCGGGGCTTGCGTTCCACAAATGGCCCGGCAAAAGCCCCGCCCTGCCGGCGCGTGAAGTACACGGGTTGGCACCCGGGGCAACAACCGGCTTCATAGGTAGCTGCCGTAATAAAAGCTAAGAGAGACCGGGTTCGCCCGGTCTCTCTGGTCGCCAGACTATTGCCGCCGGAGGCGATAAAAGTTCTGCGTGCCGACAGGCGCCACGGGATACGGACTGGCCGCTCCCGGAACATCCACGTAAGGACCGGCCACATTTGTGGAGGATTGCAGTGTGCCACCGGGCCAGGACAGGATCAGGTTTGTGCCAGACTGTGTAATATCAACCCCCCAAACCGCGCTTTCCGCCGGTCCTAAATTCGCGGGCGTGAAGGCGGCATTGTCCGCCAAAAGGATCTTGTCCACGGTAAATCCATCCGCCCGCATCCAGACATTAATCAAATGGAATCCGGGGGTGATAACCACCATTGGTCCGCTATTGCCGACCGACGCATTGCCCCAACAGTAACCTTGCCCAAGCGGGAAGCCGGTGATCCCGGTGGTTAAAGCGTTGTCCAAACCGACAAACACGGAGTCACTCACGCCCGGGCCAGGAGTGCTGTCTCCCAACCCGCGCACCCAGGCAGTAAACGTGCCGGTGTTGGTGAACAGAACCGTGAAGGACAGGCACGGACTATCGGCCACCGCACTGCCGAGCGCAGGGCTGCCTAGATTCCGCCCGATAACCGGGCTGGCCCACATCACCCCAGTCCCGGAAAAGTTCGTGTTGGCATCCGAGGGCGACGCCAGCGGTGGATCGGTGGTGAAGACCCAACTGCTGCCACCGCCAGGCGTATTTAGATTATAGTCTTCCGCTTCCAAGCTCACCACGTCGTTAGTGCCGCCCACGTTATATTCCGCGCGGATGGCGTCACCCGGCACACTGATCGTGACTTGCAAGCCGGAGCCCGTCGCTCCATTGGCTCCCTGCATGTTATTAACGGTCAAAGTATGCGTCACACCATTGTAAAGCGGCGAAGTCGTCAGCGTCACGCTCCCATCAAGATTGAGAGTGGCCCCGCTGATTGTGTCGCCGTTGTCAAGAGCGTAGTTGCTCAAATTGGTGGCTGTGGGTGCAACAACCGCCTCGCTAAACACAACCGACACCCGCGTCGCATACAGGTAGTCCCTTGCCGCGGAAACCACCGTGAGCGGGGCCATTGTGCCTTTGGAAATGCGGTCGTTACTTAAATCCCCCACATAGAGGTTGCCCGCGCTGTCCACCGCCACGCCCGTAGGGGAGCTAAATCGCGCCGCGCTCCCGACGCCGTCCGCGCTGCCCAACACGCCGGGGCTGCCCCCCAGCGTCGTCACCACGCCGGCGGGGGTGATTCTCCGAATCGTGGAGTTGTCGGTATCCGCCACATAGACGTTGCCCGCGCTGTCCACCGCTACCTGGTAGGGGTAGTAGAACAGCGCGTTGGTGCCGGTGCCATCCGCGCTGCCCGCCACACCGGGGCTGCCCGCCAGCGTCGTCACGTTTGTGCTGGTATCAATCTTCCGAATCATATTGTTGACGGTATCCCCCACATAGACATTCCCCCCGCTGTCCACCCCCACGCCCCAGGGCTGGTTGAACAGCGCTTCGGCGCCGGGGCCATCCGCGTAGCCCGCGTTACCGGGCTGCCCCGCCAGCGTCGTCACGTTTGAGCTGGTATCAATCATCCGTATCGTATAGTTGCCGTAATCCGCCACATAGACGTTGCTCGCATTGTCCACCGCCACGCTGATGGGATTATTGAACTGCGCGCTGGCGCCGGTGCCATCCGCGCTGCCCGCCACTCCGGGGCTGCCCGCCAGCGTCGTCACCACCCCGGCGGGGGTGACTTTCCGAATCGTGTCGTTGACCAAATCCGCCACATAGATGTTGCCCGCGCTGTCCACCGCCACCTGGAAGGGGAGGTGGAACTGCGCATTGGTGCCGGAGCCATCCGCGCTGCCCGCCACGCCGGGATCGCCGACGAAGTTTTTAAAGGCGTAGGGTGTGTAAATTGACTGGGCGCGCATCTGGATGCTGGCAGCCGCAATCAGTGCGAGGGCCAATAGTTTGCAATTCAGCTTCATAATAATTAACTTTCTGATCCGCTTGACATCATGTTTCTTGTGTGCCTAAGATAGGGCGGAATGGGCAATCCGCCAATAGCAGTACCGTTCAAAGATGTCGCAATTCTTGCCAAGCAAAAAGGCAAATGCGATGACGCCGTTGAGGGCGCGGTGATCGACCGGGTTGTGCTGGTGGATCGGATCAAACGCCACCGCAGTGGTTCCGAACCGGCGCATAGCAGTCTGCCCGGACACCTGGTTCAGTTGACCGTTGCCGGCACAGTTGAGCACGAATCGGAGGGGCGGTTGTTTGAGATGGCGCCGGGCTTGGTGGCTTGGTTCTACCAGGATGAAGAGGTGCATGTGAAGGTGACCAAGGCGCCCTGGAGTTTTTTCACGGTGAATTTCATCGCCCCGCATCTCCCGCCCCCCCCCTTTGATCAGCGGGTCCGCCGATCCTCGTCCAGAACGCGGCGGTTGTTTGAGAAGTTGCTGGAACGGTGGCGGGATGGGTCGGCCCAGCCGTTGGTTCGCCATATGCAGGTCAACGCCCGGCTGTTGGATTTGCTGAGCGATGTGTTGCCGGCACAGTCGGCTCCCCTTTACATCAATCCCGTGGCACAGGTTTGGTGGAAATTGGAAGAGCAATTGCGGGAGAGATTGCAGGAGCCGGTCGAATTATCCGATCTCTGCCGGTTGAGCGGACGCAGTGCCCGTACGCTCTCCCGGGCCTGTCATCGGGCCACGGGACTGGCGCCAATGAAACGGATCAAGAAGATGCGGTTGAGCATGGCGCGCGGCTTGGTGTTGCACTCGGAGCTTAATATTTCCGAGGTGGCGTACCGGGTTGGCTATGACCGGGTGCAGGAACTGTGCCGCGATTACCGGAGTCAGATCGGTTGCACGCCGATGGAAGATCGTCAGGCTGGTCCGGATTACCGGCGCATTCAGCCGCGTTGCCAGATCTAAAAGAGGCGCATGCAAGCACCGTTCCGCCGGGTGGCAATTATTGCGACATTATTTTGCCTATACTGCGAAGCGTGGCGGACGATGCCTTGCTACGATGGCTTGCAGTGGAAATGAAAAAGCAAACCGCAAAAGGCGCCATAAAGAAGGCTTATTACATCGGGGACTGGGCGGTTCAAATTGGGCCGGTCTATGCGGAAACTTCGTTCAACCACGCGGCCAAGGGCCTTGATTTCATAAACTACGGCCACTGGCTGAGGGATGCGCTCCAGTCCACCGGCGAATTTGCGGTCACGAGCGTCCCGACCTGGGACTTCTACAACATGAAACCTGGCGAGTACGAGAACATTCTCGCGACGCACGACATCGTCATTTTCTCCGATGTCGAGGCGAAGAACTTCCAGCTTCATCCGCAGTTCTTTAACCGGCACTTGTTTGGCACCAAGGTGCTGACGTTTCCCGACCGCGTGAAGGCGACCGTCAACGCGGTGAAGTCCGGCGTGAACATGATGTTCCTTGGCGGTTGGTTGAGCTTCAACGGCGAGCTTTGCAAGGGCGGCTGGGGGCGCACGCCGCTGCGCGAAATCCTGCCGGTGGAATGTCTTGACGTGGAGGATTTGCGCGAAAGCACGGAGGGTTTTTGCGCGGAGCCGGTGGAGAAAAAACATCCCATACTCAAGGGGCTGGACCTCCCGACGATGCCCCCGATACTCGGCTTCAACCGGGTCAGGCCGCGCGAAGGCTGTCCGGTCATCGCGCGGTGGAAGAATGAAGGCGATCCGGCTATCGCGGTTGGCCAGTTCGGCAAAGGCCGCGTGCTGGCCTACACGTCGGATCCCGCGCCGCACTGGGGCTGCAACTTCGTTTTCTGGAAACAATACGCCAAGCTCTGGGCCAATGCCGCGCGCTGGCTCACGGCCGGGGGCGGACGATGAAAGGGCTTGCAGTGATGGGCATTCTGGGTATGGCATTTTTCCAGCCGCCCCCAATCCGCGCCGCCGATTCCGTGCAAGGGCCCTTGCAACCCGTCTGGCCAGGCACGCCAAGATGAGCGCCTCGGCTTCCGGTCTCAGTTCCATTTCTCGCGCCTGTTCAAGCGGCTGGGAGGTTTGTCACCCACGCGCTACCGGCATGTGCTGACAGAGAAAACGGGCCTGGCCGCCCCGCCCCGCCGTCCCATGCAACGGAAGTTCCATTAAGATATGGGGCCGAAACCCTGGATTAGGCCTAACCCGACTTCGCGGATTCGAGCGATGTTTAAAAATCTTCTCGACGTAAGTGCCTGAGATGCCAGGGGGCGAAATCAAAAAAAACCTCAAAGTGCCTGTAGTGAAGACCTACCCCTTCCCAGGCGCTTGAATGTCTGCATAATCAGCAGCGATGTTTTTACGCTCCACCACGCGAAAGAAGGACGGCAAAGAGCACGAATACCTTTCTGTCGTCGAGAACAAACGGGTGGCGAAAGGCAAGGTCGTCCAGCGGCATGTCTTGTATTTGGGCGAGATTAATTCCAGTCCGCGCCAAACACGGCGGAGAAACCGCGCGGTCAGCCGGTGTGGCATGGTTCCCGCGTTTCTGTCCGCCATTGCCCGTTGGCGATGATGGGATGGGGCGGCTCACCAAAAAACATAGTTGGGGTCGGGATCGGAGATGTCCGTCTCAACCTGGGAGTCCGGCGGGAATTGGTAGAATTCAACGTGGCTGTCGCCCCAGAGTATGACCTGTCTGCGGTCACCCTTGTTATTGTGCCAGGTTGATTCCACGGTCGCCATGGAGCGGTCAGTCTGCCAATCCCAATCGCCCTGGATGATCTTGGTCGCCGGCTTAACGCCAACCTCGGACAACTTGATGGAGTCGCTGGCTGGCACGGAAAAGCCGTAATTTCCGGCGGAGCCGGAGACGAGTTGGACGCGGTCATAATCCCAGACCCACTCGACCAGGTAGCCGTTCCCCCATCCATCCCAGCAGGTGGCAGGTCCCCTGTCTGTGGGTGTGGGGCCGGTAAGAGTCGCCCGCGTCGGCCGGGCAATGAAATGTATTCACGTCGGGGACATAGGCATTAAGCGGCCGTTTGGTTTGGGGAACCTGGCCGCCGTAATCCCCAGCGCCTCCCGCGGTATATGGGTTGGTAGGCAGTTGTCCGCCTCCGGCGGCCCAGCCGTCCTGGACTGCAAAGTAGCCGTGTGAATCCTCATTGGCGTACATGTGCCAGGCCAGTCCGATTTGGTGCTGATTGCTCATACATTTGATGCGCATGGCTTGCTTCTTGGCTTTGGCCAGCGCGGGCAGCAGCATTGCCGCCAAAATCGCAATGATGGCAATGACGACCAATAGTTCGATCAGGGTAAAGGCGCCCCTGTGATGATGCCGGATTGGCCGATGGCGAAAATGCCGGGCAGTTTTCATAAAATCACGCGGCCGGGCAATAAATTAGCGGCGCTAATTTCCCGGTTTCAATTGATTCAACGCATTTCATAAGTATCCGCGTAATCATCGGTCATAAATGTGTTAATCGCTGCATTTTTTCGCCAGGAGTTTTGCTTTTTTCCGCCCTGGCCGCACGGCAGCGCCGCACGATTCACGCGCCGGACAAGCGGCGGATGGTCCGGCTTGCTCGCCATGGAGGCACCGGTCAAAAACCATCACAAATTGACCGAAAAGCGGATGCTACGCATGGTGTCTTTTTGAAAAATGCATCCAATGAATTCTTTTTGCCGCGCAAAGACCTGGACCATGTCGGCGTTGTTGTTCCTTGCCGCCGATTTTGCATCAGGAGCTGACGACGCCTACGCGAGGCAGGAGGGCCAACGCTGGATCATTGGATCAGCCAAAGTGGAGCGCGTGGTCGCGCTGGAGGATGGCCGGTTTATCCTCAAGAGCCTTGGCGACCGGGTCACGGGCCGGGACCTGACAGCAACGGCGGCTCCCGGGGATGAGTTTTTCTTCGGGCTTGGTTCTCCGCCCGAGCGCTTGAGCGGAGCCAGCGGGGGATGGAAGCTGGTTGACTCGCAAAAGCGCGCGCTAACGCAAGGCGAAATTGAGTTGGACATCACGTTGGAGCGGAACGCCGTGCAAGTGACCAGGAGTTACGTCGTTTACCCTTCCTCCAGCATTATCCGGGAATGGGTCACCTTTAAAAACAGCGGCCTCAGCCCCATACGAGTCATTGAGCCGGGGTTTCTGAACCTGAGCTTCCGTTTGGGAGACCCACAATCGCTGGATGTCAGGTGATGAGACAAGAGATGTTGGGTGTTGACTGCCGGGGCTGGTCGCGGCAGTCTGGCATTGTCCCTGTTGGGAAGGAGTGCAGATTCAAGACAGTCGAATTATCATGAAAACAAATCGTCCCCCCTTTGTGTCCGCCAATGGAGCATGGCCCCGCGCGACTGCCGTTGTCCTCACCCTGGCGCTTGGATTCGGGCTTGCCGCCCGCGCCGGCGCGCAAACCACGAAAACTTTGAGCGGGCACGTGCCGTCCGCGGTGGCCAACCTGGCGGCCACGGGCCGTGTTGCGGCGGAAACGAAAATGCGCCTGAGCATCGGTCTGCCGTTGCACAATCGGGAGGCTTTGACCAACCTGCTGCAGGAGCTCTATGACCCGGCCAGTCCGTCCTATCGGCATTACGTTTCGGTGGACGAATTTACGAGCCGTTTCGGTCCGACGGCGGAGGATTATCAGAAAGTGGTTGATTTTGCCGCTTCGCGCGGATTGGCCGTCGAGGTCAAACATCCCAATCGCATGTTGGTGGAAGTGACGGGGCGGGCGGCGGACATCGAGAAGGCCTTCCAAGTGACGCTGCGGGAGTACCGGCATCCGACGGAGAACCGGACGTTTTACGCGCCGGACAAGGAGCCGACGGTGGACGCGGGACTGGCGATTCTGCACGTGGCCGGGATGGACAATTACATGTTGCCGCAGCCGATGGTCCGCGCCAGGCCGGCGGATGCTCCCACTCCGGCTTCCGGTTCCGGGCCTGGAGGCAATTACGTGGGAAAAGATTTTCGGGCGGCCTACGTTCCGGGCACGACGCTGACGGGGGCGGGGCAGTCGGTCGGTTTGCTGGAGTACGCCGGTTACTACGCGAGCGACATTCTGGCTTACGAGAGCAACTTCCCCTCCGGCCTGAGCAACGTGCCGCTGAACAACGTCTTGCTGGACGGCATCAGCAGCATCACTAATAACGCCACCGGCGCGGAACAGCCGCTGGACATTGAGATGGCTATTTCGATGGCGCCGGGCCTGACCCAGGTGATCATTTATTACGGGAGCAGCGGAGACGACATCCTGAGCCGGATGGCGTCGGACAACATTGCCAAACAACTCAGCGCCTCCTGGCTCTTCGGCATAGACGACACGACATTGCAAATTTTCCAGGAATTCGTCGCGCAAGGACAGGATTATTTCAACGCCTCGGGCGATGGAGACGCCTACTATGACGGGTCGTATTGGCCGTGTGACGTGCTTTACATCACAGCAGTTGGGGGAACGACTTTGACCACCAGCGGGGCGGGCGGCACTTGGGTTTCCGAGACGGCCTGGAATTGGGGCGGAACGGGCACCAGCGGCGGCGTGAGTGTGCTTTACGCCCTGCCGGCGTGGCAGAAGGGCATCAGCATGACGGCCAACCAGGGGTCAACCACCATGAGGAACGTTCCCGACGTGGCGTTGACGGCCGACGGTATCTGGGTGCAGGACAACAACGGAGGCGCCGGCTCTGTCGGCGGGACCAGTTGCGCGACGCCCTTGTGGGCCGGGTTCCTGGCGCTGGCCAACGAGCAGGCGGCCAGCAACGGCCTGCCAGGCATCGGTTTCATCAATCCGGCCGTGTACGCCATTGGCAAGGGAAAAGGGAGCGTTACTTACGCAAAAGCTTTTCACGACATCACCACCGGCAACAACACCAACGTGCTCAGCCCCACCAAATACTTCGCGGTGACGGGTTACGACCTTTGCACCGGATGGGGCACGCCCACCGGCACCAACCTCATCAACGCCCTGGCTGGCATCGGCGCCACCAACATCCTTCTTTACGCCGCGCCGGTCGCGCTGACGATGACCGCCGGCGGCAAAGCCACCGTGCTGCTCACGGAATCTCCCATGAACACCGCCAACAGCAGCGTCAGCCTCTCGATTTCCAACCTCCCGTCCGGCGTGACCGCCTCCTTTAGGTCCTCCAGCACGACTTCAACCAGCATTCTGACGCTGACCGCCGCCACCAACGCGACGACCGGCACCAACACCCTGACGATTACCGGGACGACCGCCAACGCGACGAACACCGCGACGGTCAATCTGACGGTCCTGGCGCCCGCCCCCGGCGCAACCAACGTGAGCCTCTCCTCCTATTTCAACGCCACGGCCATCTACAACGACGGCTCGAGATTCTCCGGGGGATTCAGTGGCAGCGCCTTTTCGGCCAATATGCTGCCCGCCGGGTTGAGCTTCAACGGTTGCGTCTTCAACCTTGGATTGACCGGCGTGCCCGACGTGGTCAGGTGCGGCGGCCAGTCTGTCACGCTGCCCTCCGGCCAGTACTCGGCCTTGAACGTGCTGGCCACCAGCATCAACGGATGGAATCAGATTAACCAGCCTTTTGTCGTCAATTACACCGACGGCACCTCTTCCACCTTCATCCAGAGCATCAGTTCCTGGACTGGCATGATTGGCTATCCGGGCGAGAACCTGGTCTCGTTCATAGGCTACGTTGACACCAGCGGCGGCTCGGAAAACAAGGTCGGTTCCACCAGCATCTACGGCTATTCGTTCGCGTTGAACCCGAACAAGACAGTCAAGAATATAAAGCTGCCCGTCAATTCCAGCCTCATCGTCCTGGCCATGTCCCTGGCCAGTGACTTTTCCCTCTATCCCTCGCCCTTCGCCCCGACGCTCACCGCCGGCGGCCGGGAGGTTGTCCAGCTCAACGCCGCGCCGCGCAACGGCCTGACCAACAGCGTCGCTTTGTCCATCACCAATCTCTCCACACGCGTGACCGCTTCCTTTAGTTCGTCCTCGACCACCAACACCAGCTTGCTGACCTTGGTGGCCTCCACGGCTGCATGGCCGTCCAACAGCCAGGTCATGGTCACCGGCTCTTCGGGCGGCGTGACGCATTCTTTCATGCTCGGCCTGGATGTTCTGGCGGCCACGCCAGGCGCCACGACTGCCGGCTTGTCCTCGGAGTTTAATTGCGTCGGCCTGAGCACCGCTGGCGTGATCTTCAGTTCCACCAACAGCCTGGACGGCAAAGGGAACTGCTATTCCTCGACGTTGCTGGGGACGGAACCCAGTTGGAACGGTTCTGTCTTCAGCCTCGGAACTGCCAACACGAATTGCGCGGTGAAGTGTTCCGGCCAGACCGTCAGCCTGACGGCGGGGCAGTTTCCGGTCTTGTTGATGCTGGGCGCCGCGGTCAACGCCAACCAGCCCGGCCAGACGTTCACCGTGACTTACACCGACGGGGCCGTCTCCACCTTCACGCAGAGCCTGAGCGCGTGGACGGCCGCCAACCATTACGCGGGCGAAGCGGTGGCCGCGAGCATGGCCTACATGAACACCAGCGCCGGGACGAGCAACACCAACTCCCCGGTCAATCTTTACGGGTATGCCTTCAGCCTGGATGACACCAAGACCGTCCAGAGCGTCACCTTTCCGAACAATACCAATGTAGTTGTTCTGGCGCTCTCCCTGGCCAACGCTCCGTGGCCCGTTTCGCTGTCCTCCTATTTCAACGCCGTCGGCATTGCCTTGGACGACACGACCTTTACCGGCGGCGCGGACAACAACGGCCAGGCCTATTCGTCGAATTTGCTGGGGGCGGGGCAAATCTGGAACAGCACTCCCTTCAAACTCGGTCCGTCCGGCGCGTTAAACATTGTGCGGTGCGCCGGGCAGACGATCTCCCTGCCGCCGGAGCGGGAGACGCAGTTGTACCTGCTGGCCAGCGCCGTCAACGCCAATGAGGCCTCGCAGACGTTCACGGTCACTTACACCAACGGCACGACCTCGGTTTTCTCACAGAGCTTGAGCATTTGGACGAGTCCGCAGAGCTATGCCGGCGAGTCGGTCGTTGACACCATGTCCTATCGGGACTCCAGCGCGGGCAGCCTTAATAACACCGCCGTCAATATCTACGGCTATACCTTCAACTTGGACAACACCCGTGTCGCCCAGAGCCTGACCCTGCCGAACAACAGTGATGTGGTCGTCCTGGCGGTCACGGTGAAAAACGGGCCGGTGCCGGTGCCGCTGGCGTCGGCCTATAATCTTGCCGGCATCAACACCGATGGCACGGTTTTCACCAACACCGGGGGAATTGATGGCTACTCCTATTCCGCCAACCATCTCGGCTCGAACCAGTTTTGGAATAACATGTTCTTCGGCTACGGCCCGATCAACGCCTCCAAAAGCGTGGTCAGTTGCGCGGGCCAGACCATTACCCTGCCCACGGGCCAATTTACCTCGCTTTCCCTGTTGGCCACCGGGGTCAATGGCGCCCAGGCCAACCAGAGTTTCAAAGTGACCTACACCAATAACGCCTACTCGGCCTTCGTTCGAAGTCTCAGCGATTGGGTCACGCTGACGGGCTACTCCGGCCAGACCTTGGTGATCTCCACGCCGTATCTCGACACAAGCGGCGGCGGTTACGCCTATGATGAGGGCAATGTTTACGGCTACACCTTCAACCTCGACTACGCCGACGTGGTGCAGAGCATTACTCTTCCCGCTAACGCCAACGTGATCGTTCTCGCCATGACTTTGTCCAACGCCACCACAGCCCTGACCGAAGCGCCTTCCATCGCCACCCAACCGCAAAGCCTGACCGTGACCAACGGCGGGCCGGCCACGTTCAGCGTTGCCGTCATTGGCACGCCAACCCTTTCGTACCACTGGCAATTCAACAGCAACAACCTCTCGAACGGCGGCATCATCTCTGGTTCGACCACCAGCAACTTGACCTTGAGCGCGACCACGACCAGTAACAGTGGCAGCTATACGGTGGTTGTTTCCAATTCGGCCGGGAGCGTGACCAGCAGCCCGGCGACATTGACTGTCCTGGTGCCGGCGACGATTGTCAGCCAGCCGGTTCCGCTGACCGTCACCAACGGCCAGTCCGCCATGTTCTCCGTCACCGCCGCCGGCAACGCACCGCTGGCCTATCAATGGCAATTCAACAACAACAACCTCTCGGATGGCGGCATCATCTCCGGTTCCAGCGCCAGCAGTTTGACCTTGAGCGCGACCACGACCAATAACGCGGGCGCCTACACGGTGGTGGTTACCAACTCCTACGGGAGCGTGATCAGCAGCCCGGCGACATTGACTGTTTTGGTGCCGCCGACGATTGTCAGCCAGCCGGTTCCGCTGACCGTCATCAACGGCCATTCCGCCGTGTTCTCCGTCGGGGCCGCCGGGACCGCGCCGCTGATTTATCAATGGCAATTCAACAACAACAACCTCTCGGATGGCGGGGAAATCTCCGGTTCCAGCGCCAGCAGTTTGACCTTGAGCGCGACCAAGACCTATGACGCCGGCAACTACCGGGTGGTTGTTTCCAACCTGGCCGGGAGCGCGATCAGCAGTCCGGCGGCGCTGACGGTGGTTTCAACCTTCAGCAATATTACGCTGAACTATAATGGCGGCGCCGGGAGCGGGGCGCAGGTGATGCAGTCCGGCAACGACTGGAATACGCCGGGCTATTGGTGGGACGGGAGCCAGGACGGCGGCCTGGCGGCCTCGACCCTGGCTTCGGAGTATCCGGGGGTGCCATTTGTGGTGCCGCCGGGGTCCTTGTTGCTCACACCCGCCGGCGCCAGCGCCGCCCTCTTTCCGGGCGGGGAGTTGGACCTGGATGGGGACGGCAACTTTGTCAATGGCAACCCTGGAGGCAACAGCGGCAGCCTGACCACCACCTCAGCCCTTGATCTCCAAGGCGGAGCCAACGCCGGCAGCACCAATGCGTACGAACTCTATTTCACCAACCTGGTCATCAACGGCGGCCAGATTGACGCGGGGGTTCAGGGCGTTGGCACCCTGGACGGCGCGATGACCATTGGCCCCAGCAACGCCTGCTTCTACACGGACACCAGCAATACCGGCGACGCGGGCTGGCAGGTCAACTCGGTTTTGTCCGGCGCCGGCACGATTGAACTGCGGCTTGACTCGTATTATTCGAGCTTCCAACCGTCCTTTAGCAACGACCTGGACATCGCCGGAGTCAATAATCCGTTCACCGGCGCATGGCTGGTCACCCAAGGCCCGCTGCTGGGCGGCGGGAGCAACAGCCTGGGCACCAACGGCATCACCGTCGGCCCCAACGGCGCATTGGAGACGCTCTATAACGTCAACAATCCCAATGCCAGCCTGACGCTCAACGGCATGATGTATCTGGACCAGGCCGACACCTTCCAGACCGTCACCGTCAATGGCGCCAGCCTCTATGCCGGGACCTACACCGCTGCGCAATTGAACCGCGCCTATCCGGCCACCTTCCCGGCCACTTGGAATCAGCTCTACGGCTCCCCAAATTCGGCCGCATCGGGTACGCTGACGGTTTTGCAACCGGCGGCGACGCCCCCTGCCCTGAGTTTCACCTCGGCCCCCGGCAGCCTTACCTTGATCTGGTCGCAAGGCGTGCTCATGCAGGCGACCAATCTGGCGGGTCCATGGGTTGCCACCACCAACACCTCTCCCTGCTTCGTGGCCGCGACCAACTGCCAAATGTATTTCCAAGTGGCCAGTCCGCTGCTGCCCTGACTAATCCTAATCCCCGCCTTTGCCGTTCACGGATTTGACCAGCCGCAAAGTGCAACCTGCCATCGTCATCGGCCACGGCAGTTTTGCCGGAGACCTGTTTGTGGTTCCGATTTCCTGGCAGTTGCAAAGTGTGGATATGGCTTTGTTGGATTGGCGGTCAGCCGGACTGGACGTTCCTTGCGGGATCAAACCTCAACTGGCCACAAGTCGGGTTAGGGTTAAGGCCGATGCCCCCGGCCGCACAGGGCGGCCAGGCAAGCTCCAGGACTGTCAGTGCTTTGGGGGATCGGTTGAGTCCGGGCCCGACGATCAACTCTTGCGCTCGAACCACGCGACAAGATAATACCGCAAAGCTTGCGTCCAGTTTGCGCGGCCGCAAGCTTCGGGCGTGAGCGCCCAGAATTTCTTCGCCTCTTCCAGGTTCCCGTAGAGAACCTTCAGATGCAGGATCGGCGTGACGCCGGCCTCCTGCGCGACGAGATGGACGTCGCCGGTGACGGCAAGCCGATACGCAATGAAGCTCAGGCGCAGCCGGTGGAACTTCAAGCAGATGCCGGCGGCTTGCGCCCGGCGCGCAATGGCCATTGGCGTCGGCAACTGGCAAAACTCCTCCGTCCCGAGAAACGGAACCAGCCAAGGCCGGAGCGTCGGCGTGATCGTGACGTGCCGCAGCGCCTGGCGTTTCCCAGAGCGCACGGTGATGTGACCATCACCCACGTCCCGGAAGTTCAGGCCGCTGGATGTCAAAGCCCGTGCAAGCCGGCAACAGCACCCGCAAGGTTTTGGGCGGCAACTGGTGATGATACGCTCTGTAGGAAGGCGCATAAGCCGCCTCAAGCTCAGAAACTCATTGACGTTGAGATGGCGCTCGTGATGTTCCAGGTCGGCGTGAGTCAACAAGACTTGGGCGACGCGAAAGCCGGCGTCGGCGAAAAGCTTTTCGTAGAGAGCCATCTTTGACGACGAGCTTGGAGGGAATGCCGTCGGCTGTGGCCAGCCATTGGCGGGCCAATTCGCCGCGCGTCGTGGTGACGGGCCACGTTGCCCCGGCGCGGGAGCACGCCTGACGCAGTGGCTCCCAGCGCGCCATCCAGACGGACTGCACGGCGAGATGGCCCTGGCGAACGCGCGCCAGCAATTCATCGTCGTGCGCCACCGCCCGCTCGGCCTCCTGCCAAAGGCTCTCAGCCTGCGAGAGCGGGTCGAAAGACAAAAACGGAGCGTCCGTCGGCGTGGAGCAAGTCACCCTGATGCAGGAAACGTCGCCCGTGGACGCCAGGCGACAACAGCACGCCTGGAAGAACTGTTCATTCCTGTGGGTATTCAGGAAGCCGTCACGACCGAGATGAGGGCGGCGAATCAGGCAGCGATTGACAATTGGCGAGGACACCGAGAGCATCCGACAAACGACGGAAACGAATATGTCAAAAAAAGTCAAAGGTCGGTTTTACTTTACGTTTAACTCCATTCGTCACCGGGCGGGGGTAAACTGCTTTGAAGGGCTGCCGTTCCATGCAGAGCCGCCGCCCTGAGCACGACGAATCGACACTTGCGCCTATGAGCGCCGTCTACAACCGCAGACGATTTCTGGCCACTGCCGCGCAAACGGTCGCCGGAGCGGCGTTCATGGGCTGGGCTTCAGCCCTCCGGGCCGCGCCCGGCCATGCTGCTGGCGCTGACGGCTTTGCTGTCATCGACACCCACGTGCATTTCTACGACCCGACCCGCGCCGAAGGCGTGCCCTGGCCTCCCCATGACGACAAACTGCTCTATCGCCCGGTGCTGTCGAAAAACTATCGCGTCCTGCCGGTGCCCAGGCCCGTGACGGGCACGGTCGTCGTGGAGTCCAGCCCGTGGCTGGACGATAACCAGTGGGTGCTCAACCTCGCCGCGCACGACCGGTTCATCGTCGGTTTCGTGGGCAACCTGCCGGTCGGCACGAAGGGATTTGGCAAGCACCTGAAGCGGCTTGCGGCCAACCAACTCTTTCGCGGCATCCGCCTGCGCGACCGCAAACTGGATGGTGCGCTGGACGACCCGGCCTTCGTCGCTGACCTGAAACTGCTGGCCGATTACGGCCTGTCGCTCGACTTGTTGGGCGGCATGGAGATTCTCCCGTTTGCAGACCGGCTGGCGAAGGAAGCGCCCTCGCTGAGAATCATCATTGACCACCTGGCGGGCGTTGTGGTGGACGGCAAAGCGCCCCCGGCTGATTGGGTAAAGCAGATGGGGACACTGGCGAGGCGGCCAAATATCTACTGCAAGCTGTCCGGTTTGGTGGAGGGAACCGGTCGGAGCGACGGCTCAGCGCCGCGTGATGTGGAGTTCTACCGCCCGGTGCTGGATGCGATGCGTGCGATGTTCGGCCCCGAACGCCTGATGTACGCCAGCAACTGGCCCGTGAGCGAGCGATTTGCGCCACTCGCCGCCGTGCAGGGCATCATCGGGGACTACTTCCGCAGCCACGGACGCCAGGCGGAGGAAAAGGTCTTCGCGCAGAACGCCAAGGCCCCCTACCGGTGGGTGCAACGGGATAAAACCCATGATTGACAGGAGATGAGCGCCATTCGCACTTTTAACGTCGAGGCCGGGCTGCCTACCCTCGATGAGGCGCGGCGGCTGGTCATCGAAGAAATCAAGCGGGCCAAGCGCGAGGGAGCGAGGGTGCTGAAGGTGATTCACGGCTATGGCTCGTCGGGCAAGGGCGGGGCGCTCTGTATTGGCCTGTGCAAATCGTTTGGGCTGCGGAAAAAGGAAGGCCTCATCAAGGACTTCGTCGCGGGCGAAGACTTTTCCATTTTCAACGACACCGTGCTGGACCTGCTCGAAGCGGTGCCGGAGTTGCGCCGCGACCCGGACTTGGGCGCAACTAACGAGGGAGTCACCATCCTCTGGCTGAAATGAGGCCCGGTGGATGCCGAATGAAACGGCGGACGTACAGGAAACCCCGGTCTGACCAGCAGCCAGCACACCACCATAATGTCTACGTGGTCCTGCCGGACCCCGCCGCTGGCCGACTTCGCGCTGTCCGCGCTGCCAACCCGAAGCGCGACCCCAAGAAGCCGTGCGTTTATGTGGGGATGACGGGGCTGACACCGGAAGAACGCTTTGCCAATCACAAGTATACGAAATCAACTTCAAGCACCAACCGAGCAGTTCGCAGAAACCTACCGATTTCGTTAGGCAGCAGCAGCATTTTGCGCTTGTGTAGAACAGAAGGTTTCTGGCTGTGGGCCTCCTGTCTGTCATGCAGGCGTCATGCAGCAGTTGTATACACCGGTGCAGCCTGCGTAAGTCGTTGATGTTGAAGTAGAAGGATTGGAGCGAGCGAAGGGATTCGAACCCTCGACATTCACCTTGGCAAGGTGACGCTCTACCAGACTGAGCTACGCTCGCTTCCGTGCCCCATATAATCAGCGCTCCTGCCTGGATTTGCAAGCAGGAAAATTCGCGGGAAAAATCGCCGGGCGCTCAGACTGCTTGGGGGCCTTGGCGCAGGGCGCCGCCTCGGACTTCCCAGCGCCGCAGGTCGCGGCTCAATTCGTGGGGCCAGTTCTCCTGGGTGCAGGTCATGAAAACCTGGCTGCGGGCCTGTTGCGCCCGGCTCAAGATGGGCCTGAATCCCGCCCGCCGCCGGGCGTCCAACTCGCCCATGATGTCGTCAATCAGCAAGACGGGCGGCACGCCGTGCAGGGCGGTCAGATATTCGGCCTGGGCCATTTTTAAGGCGATGGCGATGGACCGCTTTTGTCCTTCGCTGGCAAATTGCGCGGCGGATTGTCCGTCCAGCCGCAGTTGCAGCTCGTCCCGGTGCGGGCCGATCAAGGTCCAGCGCAGGGCCTTCTCGCGGGCGCGGTTGCGGGCCAGTTCGACGGCGAAGTCGTGGCGGACGGAAGGTTGATATTCCAGGGTGAACTGTTCCCCGGCGCCGGCCAGGCGCTCGTAGGAGTCCCGGGCCAGGGGCAGCAGGCGCGGCAGGAGGTCGTGGCGGAGTTTCATCAATTCCGCGCCCGCTTCGATGAGTTGGCGCGTAAAGTCTTCGAAGGCGGCGGGGTTGGCCGCGGGCTGTTTGAGCAGCGCGTTGCGGGAGCGCAAAGCGGTGGCGTAGCGTTGCAGCAACGGAAGATAAGCGGGATGCGTCTGGCTGAGCAGCAAATCCAGAAAGCGCCGCCGGAGCCGCGCGGCGCCCTTGACCAGTTGCGTGTCTTCGGCGCAGAAGATCACCGCGCGGAGAGTGCCGAGATAATCCCGCAGTTGGCGCACCGGTTTGCCGTCCAGGCTCAATTGCCGCTCGGCGGCCGACCAGTAGATTTTGATTTCGTGCGCGGCGCGCGAGACGATGCGGGCGCCGACAAAGTAGCCTTTGCAGCCGTGGCGCGCGAGTTGGGCGCCGCCGACGCCGCGAAAGGAGCGCAAAGTGGCCAGGAGGTAAATGGCTTCCAGGATATTGGTTTTTCCCTGGGCATTGTCGCCCACAAGGAGATGGAAGCCGGGGGCGAAATCGGCCTCCAGCCGCTCATAATTGCGAAAATCGCGCAGCTTGAGATGAGCCAGATGCACGGCTACAGGATTGAGCATTCAGGCGCGGATGCCAGCACAAAGAAGCCGGCGCGGAAGAAGCCAAGGGGGATCAGAAAAGGCTACTGATGCGCGTGGGGGGCGGCTTGCAGACCAGGAGCGCATGGCGGCCGCCGGCGGGAAAGCTGATGTCGCGGCTGGAGTCCTTGAACTTGACGACCACCAACGCCGTGGGCCATTGGTGTTCCTGGCAGAACGATTCCGCCTGGGCGACGCTCTCAAAGGATTTTGCGTGCTCGGCGTCCGCCGTCCAATCGGCGCCGTCGAAATAGACTTTTCTGAGCGAGTCTTGCACTAAAATCCGCATGATTGGAGCAATATGGGGTTTTCCCCATCGGAATGCAAGGGAAAACCTCACAATAGAAAACCTTCCAATCTTGCCGCGCAATCGCGGTCTGGCGGCGGCCAAGGCGGCGGTTGCGCCGAACCTTGGTGCATGGTCTTGCGTTTGATCATGGCTCGTGAGTACTCGCCAGCCAGAGGCGTTCGAATCGCCCGCGCTCCTCATTATATGGAAACCGGCCGTCTTCGGCGGACTCGTCCGCCGTGGCTCGCAGAGCGAAGGCGGAAAAACCGGGGGTGGACGAAAAAATGAAGTTTTTTGTTTGTATTCCCATCAAAACGTGGTAATGTGGCGCGTGTGTGGCGCTCACGCGCCTGTTCTTTGACATTTTGCAGCGGGAAAGGGCCGGGGAAGGCGGGGAGCGCGGAATGCAGAGGGGAGAAAATCCTTTTTGCGTCGCTGCGTCTTCGCGCCCTTGCGTTGAATTCATCATGTCTTGTTTAGCGGGGCGGTCCCTCGGGGTCTGCTTCCGCCTTCGCCAAAGCTTCCGCCGTCGCTCAAGCTGTGGCGAGACAAACTCGCTCCGTTGCGGCACGGGCGTTTGGAACGCGCGTGAATTTCACGCAACCAACCCCCTGCCAGGAAGACCGCCGCCAAGGCCGTCCAAAGGTGCAAAAACGCAGCTAAGAGCAGCTAAGAGCAGCTAACGGCAACTTGGCGTTTAACGGCGACGGGCCTGGCGCGCCGTAGCCTTGGCGGAGGCGGGCGGTCCGGCAAGGGCTGCGGGAGGCGAAGGCGCGGGGAGAATATCCTCTTTGCCTCGTTGCCTCTTTGTGCCCTTCGGGGCTGCTCAGGCCGATCGTTGGACTGCTTGCGAAAACCGTCGGAAATCCCAAGCCAAGGATGCATCAATCGCAGGCTATCGCAAGCTATCGCAAGCTATCGCAAGTTGCGCTCTCGACGCAAAAGGCGCCTAATCCGGCCATCCAGCCGCCTCAAAGCGGCAAATATTGCCGGGGACATCCTTGGTTTCCCGGCGTCACGACCCCTTTTTCGGGGCCAAACTAGGCCGGAAATCGCGGCCAGTCGCGGGTAATCGCGGGTAATCGCGGTTTGCCGTTTTCAAGATTGGGGACGCAAGTTCCCTCTTTTTCCTGGGGGAAGGGTATGCAGGTGCGTGGAAACCGCTCAATTCCGGCTGAGGCTCAATCAATTGCGGCAGACGTTCCCTCCTTCGCTCTGCGAGCTACGGCGGGCAGGCAAGCCGGAACTCGACGTTGCAAAACAGCTTGCCCCTCAGGCGGAAGCGTGCAAAATGGAGGCCGGATGATTTGTGCCTCGGTAGCTCAGTTGGTCAGAGCAGCTGACTCTTAATCAGTTGGTCGTGGGTTCGACTCCCACCCGGGGTACCACTTATTTTGGAAGCTCAAATTCAGGCCCGCTCAATTCCGAGTCGTTTCTGGATTTGCTCCAGCGGGACTCCCTTGGTTTCGGGAACCATCGTTTTGACCCAGATGAGCTGGAGAACCATCATGAAGGAAAAGAACGAGAAGACGTAACCGGGCGGGAAGGCCGAAACCATGGTCGGAAAAAAGGACGCGATCAGGGCGGCGCAGGTCCAGTGGGTGAAGCTGCCGAGCGCCTGGCCCTCCGCGCGATGGCGGTTGGGGAATATCTCGGAGATGAAAACCCAGATGACCGCCCCTTGGCCGATGGCGTGCGCGGCGATGAAGGCGAAGATGCAAACCGGCACGATGCGGACATGTCCGGTGAAGAATGCCCAAGCCACAAGGCCCTGCGAGAGGATGTAACCCAGCGAGCCAATGATGAGCAAAGTGCGCCGGCCCAGCCGGTCAATGAGCCGCAGGCCGACAAAGGTGAAGATCAGATTGGTCACGCCGATGCCGACGGATTGAAGCAGGGCGGCCTTGTCACCCAGACCCGCCAGCTTGAAGACGCGCGGAGCGAAGTAGAGAATGGCGTTGATGCCGGACATCTGATTGAAGAAGGCGATGAGAATGGCCAGCAGGATGGGGATGCGCAGCCGCCAGGTCCAGAAATGCGCGGCAGTGGCGTGTTCCGAGGAGGCGGCTGTAATCTCGTCGGCTTGAGCTTCGATCGCGGCCTTGCTGGCGTCGGGTTCAATCAGTTGGAGGACTTTGAGGCCGGCGGCACGGTCGCCCTTCCTGCCCAAGAGCCAACGGGGGCTTTCGGGAATGCCCAGGCAGAACAAGGTGTAGAGGAGTGATGGCAAGGCCATCACCCCCAGCATCCAGCGCCAGGAATTTGGGCCGATGCCGGCCAAGCAGGAGTTGGAGAGATAGGCCACGAGGATGCCAAAAACGATGTTGAATTGAAACATGCCGGCCAGGCGTCCGCGATATTTGGGTGGGGCAATTTCCGAGATGTAAAGCGGGGCCGCCACCGTGGAGATGCCGATGCCCAGACCGCCGATGGCCCGCGCGATGATAAACGCATAGACATTGGTGGCCAGGGCCGACCAGAGGGCGCCGGCCAAATAAAACAAACCAATGAACACCAGCGTCGGTTTGCGTCCGAACCGGTCGGTGGGCCAGCCGCCCAGCAACGACCCCAAAACGGTGCCGTAGAGGGCCGCGCCCATGACGAAGCCGTGCATGCCCGCGCCCAGACCCCACAGGGACTGGATGGTTTGATCGGCCCCGGAGATGACGACCGTGTCAAAACCGAAAAGAAAGCCGGCCAGCGCCGATGTGAGCGACCAAAGAAAGATGCGACCATTCATTTGATTATGCTGCCTGGAATCGCCCGTTGTTTCAAGGCCGGCAGCGGGACCGGCATCGCGTGAAAAAAAGCGGCATTTCCGTGATTGACTCCGAACGCCCGCCGGCATAAAACCATCACCCATGACAAGTATTACAGAATTGACGACAGACGTTCTCCACCGTGTCATTGCCATCAAGGAACAGATCGAGGCTCTGCAAAGCCAGATTGATGCCATCGTTGCTGGCGGCGGTGAAACTCCAATCCCGTTCTCCGAGGAAGCTCCAAGGAAACGTCGCCGTCGCCGCTCCGCTGCCGTCCGGGCAAGGATGTCGGCGGCTGCCAGGGCCCGGTGGGCCAGGATAAAAGGTGCCGGGGCAGGGGCTTCCAAGCCGGCCAAGAAGCGCAAGAGGCGATTGAGTGCGGCTGGACGGGCGGCCATCATTGCTGGTGTCAAAGCCAGGTGGGCCAGGGCAAGAGGGACAACAGCCGCGCCGAAAGCCGCCAAGAAGCGGGATCGGCGCAGCAGCCCGGCGGTCAGGGCCAGGCTGGCAGCGGCGGCCCGGGCGAGATGGGCCAAGGTCAAAGCGGAGGGAAGGAAGACGTTGTAAGCCGGGACCGGCCAACTTGACCGCCTCATTGCGATCAAGGAAAAAGATCGGGAAGCTGCGATTGCTGGAAGCCTTTGACACCGTCCCGGCAGTGTCGTGGTCAAGCAAAACAACCGCAAACGATTTCCTCCCGGCCCTCAAGCGGCGCACGGATCGTGCCGCGCAGTTTTCGGAGCCGGCGCGGCCTGAAGTGAAATTGAGGAGCCTTGAGATGGGCTGAATTCATCGGGAACCGGAAATCCCACCCCCGGCCGCCCTTGCCAATTGCGGCGGAGTGAATTATGATAATGGCCAGTTGATACGACAATTATGAACCGCCGATTCTATTACGCGCTTTTGGTTGCCGCACTTGGGGTAAACCTGTTTTTCGGAGCGCAGGTTTACTTCTATTCCGCGCACGCTTCGCAAAAGGATGATCCCTACGAGAGTTACAAACTGCTGGCCGATGTCCTGGAAAAGATCCGCCAGGAATACGTGGACGGCGACAAACTGAGCTATCAGGACCTCATCCACGGCGCCCTCAAAGGCATGCTCAACAGCCTGGACCCTCACAGCGAATACATGGACCCGGCCAAGTTCGAGGAATTGAAAAAAGACACCGAGGGCCAGTTTGGGGGCGTGGGCCTGATGGTGCAAACCAAGGACAAAGTTCTCACCGTCATCGCGCCCATGGAAGGCGGCCCCGGCTTCCGCGCCGGCATCCTGCCCGAAGACCAGATTCTGAAAATTAACGGCCAGAGCGCGGCCCACATCGGCCTGGAGGACGCTGTCAAGCTCCTGCGCGGCGAAGCCGGCACGTCGGTGCGCATTACCGTGCGCCGCCCTTCCACCGGCCAGATCAAGGACTACACCCTGGAACGGGCCATCATCAAAGTGGACACTGTCTTCGACATCAATGACCAGCATGAGTTCCCCCTTGGCGCCGCCGACATCGGCTACGTGCGTGTGACGCAATTTGGGGAAAAGACCTCCGAGGAGATGGACAAGGCGCTCAAGAAGCTGAACGACCAGGGGATGAAGGCCCTGATCCTGGATTTGCGGGAGAATCCCGGCGGCTTGCTCGAACAGGCCGGCCAGGTCTGCGAAAAATTCCTGCCGCGCGGCCAATTGATTGTTTCCACTGTGGGCCGGGGCTCGGCGCCCCGATCGGAGTACCGCGCCCAGGGCCACGGCAAACGGATTGATCTGCCGATGGTCGTGCTGGTCAACGGCGACAGCGCCAGCGCGTCGGAGATTGTGGCCGGCTGTCTGCAAGACTTGCAGCCCATCACACACGCCATCGTGGTGGGCGAACAGACCTTCGGCAAAGGCTCCGTGCAAAGCATCCTGCCGCTGTCGGACGGTTCGGCCCTGCGCTTGACGACCGCGAAGTATTACACTCCGAGCAACAAAGTCATTCACCAGCGCGGCATCACGCCGGACATCATCGTTTCGGTGCCGCCGGCGGACGAGGAGGATTTGCACCTCAAACATACGCCCGGCGTCATAGAGATGCTGGACCCCAAAGACCGGGCGCGAGTGGAAAGCGTGCGCGACCGCCAGTTGGAGCGGGCGGTGGACCTGCTCAAGGGCATCTTGCTTTACGCCCAGCGCGCCAATCCCGCCCCCTCGCGCGTCGCCTCCGCCACACTGCCGGCGCGCTGAACGGTCTTTCTCTTAATGCACCTTAAATCCTCCGGCTTTGCCGGAGAGACTCCCAATCCTGATGGGCAACGGTTTTATTGAATTCTGCTGCGTATGTGAATTGCCTCAATTTCTTCTTGGAATGCGAATGTCTGCATTTGTTCCCTGAACGCGAATCTCATCTCGCGTCCAAGACAACTGAATGGTTTCCGGCCCAAGGTCCTCATGTTTTGCCATCTCCGTGAGCGAAGGGCGAATGTAGCGTTCCAGAAAAACGGCCATGGTTTTGCCGGCCTTGAATTCCAGGTGGGCCCAAGCATCCGTACCGACATGGCTTTTGCCGCAGTTGCTCTTGAACGCCGCGATCAGTTCGTCCAGCCGCGGTGGAGGGGGTTGGGTCCAGAACGATGAGCACTGGCGTCAGGCCGGCGGCGCGAGCTTCACGAGGAAAGGAAAGCTCTTCAGCGAAGCGGCCTTGACCGCTGGCAGCCATGGTGACGCGCAACTTGAATTCGTAGGCGAGTTGATTCTCGCCGTCGTAACAGTCAATCTGGCGGGCCTTCGCCGGTCGGTTCGCCGCGCTCAAGGCCGATGCGTTCCAACGCTGATTCAACACTCAGTTCGCGGATGTCCGCCGCCTCACAAGGAGTCTTGCCAAAGTTGTGCCGGTAGGACTCCACCGCGTCCGCATCAATGTCCGCCGCATACCGAATATCGTAACCCGCCTGCTGAAATCCGAGAGAACAACCGCCGGCGCCAGCGAACAGGCTCATCGCAGTTGCCCCGCGAAGTCTGAAGTCATCCACGTCGAATTGGTCAATCACAACACTGGGGTTTTATCATGTTCACGCCGTCGCGCAAATCTTCTTCATGCCTCCGGGATTAGGATCAAGATTACGCGCCGGAAATGGACACCCCAAAAGTGTTCTCAGAGTCCGTGCAAGAATGAGTTCTGATAATGAGGCGCGATTCAAACATAATCGAGGCGGCGCCTGAAAGCCCATTGTCGAAGGCTATTGGCAATTGAGCAGATGAGGAAGCGGGACTCAATTGCAGATGACAAATTTTCAATGACCAATTTTCAATCGTTTCAATCGCTGTAACCTCTCCCAAGGCGGAAAAGCGCCAATAAGGGTGAAATGCTCCCCGAAATGCGAGGCCTCGGCTCTTTGCCTTGTCCTGGCGCGGTGCCGGCGCTAATTTGGACGCCATGAAGAAAGGGCGCCCGACGCGCAAACACTGATGTGACCGCAAAACCCAACCTGTCTAAACAGGATACGGTCGCCGCCGCCCCCTTGCCGCCCGGCCCGGCGCAGCAGTTTGTCGCGCGGACTGTCAGCGCCATCCCCCGCTCGGGCATCCGGGATTTCTTCGACATTGTCCAAGGGATGCGGGAGGTGATCTCCCTTGGCATCGGCGAGCCGGATTTTGTCACGCCGTGGCACATCCGGGAAGCGGCCATTTACGCGCTGGAACGCGGCCGGACCGGTTATACTTCCAACCTCGGCCTGTTGCGCTTGCGCCAGGCCATTGCCGCCGCCGTCGAAAAAAACTTTCACGCCGCCTACAATCCCGCCGCGGAAATCCTCGTCACCGTCGGCGTCAGCGAGGCGATGGACCTCGCCTTCCGCGCCCTGTTGAATCCCGGCGACGAGGTGATCTACCACGAACCTTGTTACGTCAGCTACGCCCCCGGCATTGCCCTGGCCTACGGGGTTCCGGTGCCGGTCTCCTGCCGGGCGGAGGAGGGCTTTTCGGTGACAGCCGAGGCGATTGAGAAGGTCGTCACGCCCCGGAGCAAAGTGCTGGTGCTGAATTTTCCAACCAACCCGACCGGCGCCACCATGAGCCGCGCCCAATTGCTGCCCATCGCCCAACTGGCCTGCCGCCGCAACCTGCTGGTCATCACCGACGAAATTTACTCCGAGCTGACCTTCGAGGGCCGGCACATCAGCATCGCCTCGCTGCCCGGCATGAAGGAGCGGACGCTCTTCCTGCACGGTTTTTCCAAGGCTTACGCCATGACCGGATTTCGCATCGGCTACGCCTGCGGCCCGGAAGCGCTGATCGAAGCCATGATGCGCATACACCAGTATTCGATGTTGTGCGCCAGTGTCATCAGCCAGGAGGCAGCGCTGGAGGCCATGGAACGTGGAGAGGCCGATACCGCCGAAATGCGCGAGCAATACCGCCTGCGCCGCAATTTCATGATCGCCGCCTTGAACGACATGGGGCTGGCCTGCCACGCGCCGCGCGGCTCTTTTTACGCCTTCCCCTCCGTCAAATCAACGGGCATGACCTCCAAAGAATTCGCCCTGGCTCTGCTGCAGAGCCGCAAGGTGGCGTGTGTTCCAGGAAGCGCCTTCGGTCCGGCCGGCGAGGGCTATATGCGATGCTGCTTCGCCACCGGAATGGATCGAATCGCCGAAGCCATGGAGCGCATGGCCCAATTTGTCAAAGAGAGGCGATGATTGGATTGAAAATTTGGCAGCCACGGCTCATGCTGTGGCCGTGCGTATGAAAACTGATTCAATCCACGCGGCGGATCGTGCGGCGGCCCGGTGGCTCCGGGCGGCTGTGGCGCTGTTGTGTAGTCTCTGTTTTGTTCCCCTTATGAATGCTCAACCCGCCCCGACCAACGCCCCGCCTAAACTTCAAATCGCCACCTTTGGCGGCGGCTGCTTCTGGTGCGCCGAGGCGGTCTTCCAGCGCATCCCCGGCGTCAAATCCGTCACCTCCGGCTTTGCCGGCGGCTCGACGCCCAACCCCTCCTACCAGGAGGTCTGCACCGGCCTGACGGGCCACGCCGAAGTCATCCAGATTCAATTCGATCCCTCCGTCATCTCCTACGAGAAGCTGCTGGAGATTTTTTGGGAGGCGCACGATCCCACCACCCTCAATCGCCAGGGCGCCGACTCCGGCACGCAGTACCGCTCCATTATTCTTTACAGCGACGCGGCGCAGAAAGCGGCGGCGGAAAAATCCATGGCCGGTGCCGCCGCGCATTTCTCCAGGCCCATCGTGACGCAAATTGTGCCGCTGCATCAGTTTTACCCGGCGGAGGATTATCACCGCAATTATTACAACCGGCATTCCAACGAGCATTACTGCCAGGTTGTCATCGGCCCAAAGCTGCGCAAGCTCATCAACCAAGGGGTCATCCCCCAGGACAAATAGCCCTTCCCGATGCGGCGACAATACCCCTTTCATTTGATCGAACCCAAATGGCAGCGGTTCTGGGAAGAACGCCAGATCTTTCGCGCCTGGAATCCGGGCGACCTTGTCCCGCCCGCCCATCCCTTCGCCCGGCGTCACGGCCTGCGCGGCCCGGCGGCCCCGGATAATCTGCCGCCAAAGTTCTACATCCTGGACATGTTTCCCTATCCCTCCGGCGCCGGCTTGCACGTCGGACATCCCGAAGGTTACACCGCCACGGACATTCTGGCCCGCTACCACCGCGCCCGCGGCTGCAACGTCCTCCATCCGATGGGTTGGGACGCCTTCGGTCTGCCGGCCGAGCAGTACGCCATCCGCTCCGGGCAACATCCGCGCCAGACGACCGAGGAAAACATCGCCGTCTTTGGCCGCCAAATCCGCGCTTTGGGCTTTAGTTACGATTGGAGCCGCGAAATTGACACCACCGACCCCCGTTACTTCAAATGGACGCAATGGATTTTCCTCCAGCTCTACAACTCCTGGTTCAATCCCGCCTCGGCCAAGGCCGAGCCGATTGAAACCCTTCCCTGTCCAGCCGATGACCCCGGCCCGTTCCGCGACCGCAAACGCCTGGCTTACGTCACCGAGGCGCCCGTCTGGTGGTGCGAGGAACTGGGCACCGTCCTGGCCAACGAAGAGGTCGTTGACGGCAAAAGCGAGGTGGGCGGCTTCCCCGTCACGCGCAAGCCCATGCGCCAGTGGATGCTGCGCATCACCGCCTACGCCGAGCGCCTCCTGGCGGGCTTGGAGCACATTGATTGGAGCGATTCCCTCAAGGAAATGCAGCGCAACTGGATCGGCCGCAGCGACGGCGCGGAAGTGCGATTCCCCGTCGCCGGCGGCGGACCGGCCATCACCGTTTTCACCACCCGGCCCGACACGTTGTTCGGCGCCACTTACATGGTCCTCTCCCCGGAGCATACGCTGGTGGATTCGATCACCACCCCGCCGCAGCGCGCCGCCATCGCCGCCTACAAGGCGGAGGTGGCCAAAAAAAGCGACCTGGAGCGAACCGAACTGGCCCGCGACAAAACCGGCGTCTTCACCGGCGCCTTCGCCGTCAATCCTGTCAACAACGAAAAAATTCCCATCTGGATCGCCGACTACGTCCTGGCCACTTACGGCACCGGCGCCATCATGGCCGTGCCCGGCCACGACACCCGCGACCTGGAGTTCGCCCGCAAATTCGATCTGCCTGTCCGCGTCGTCGTCCAAGCGCCCGCCGGGCAGGAATCGGTCGGCTTCGTCGGCGACGGGGTCAGCGTCAATTCCGATTTCCTTTCCGGCCTGCCGACGCCGGAGGCGAAGCGCAAAATCACCGCCTGGCTTGAGGCCCGGGACCTGGGCCGCAAGGCTGTCAACTTTAAGCTACGCGACTGGCTTTTCAGCCGCCAGCGCTATTGGGGCGAGCCGTTCCCCATCCTGTGGAAACCCTCCCCGGACGGCCACTTCAGGCATGAGGCCCTGCCCGAATCGGCCCTCCCGCTCCAACCGCCCGATTTGAGCGACTTCAAACCCACCGCCACTGGCGAACCGCCCCTGGCGCGCGCCAAAGATTGGGTCAATTTGCCCGACGGCTCAAAACGCGAGACCAACACCATGCCCCAATGGGCCGGCAGTTGCTGGTATTACCTCCGCTTCATTGACGCCCGCAACGACACCCACTTCTGCGGCCCCCAAGCCGAGCGTTATTGGATGGGCGCCGCTCCCGCCGGCCGGGGCGCGCGGCCGGGAGTGGATTTGTACGTCGGCGGCATCGAGCACGCGGTCTTGCACCTCCTTTACGCCCGTTTCTGGCACAACGTCCTTTTCGATTTGGGCTTTGTCTCCACCCCGGAGCCTTTTTTCAAGCTCGTCAACCAGGGCCTCATCCTCGGCGAAGACGGCCAGAAAATGTCCAAGTCCCGCGGCAACGTCATCAACCCCGACGACATCCTGCGCCAATACGGGGCGGACGCCTTTCGCCTCTACGAAATGTTCATGGGGCCGCTGGAAATGGTCAAACCCTGGAGCACCAAGGGGGTCGAGGGCGTTTATCGCTTCTTGGGCCGCGTCTGGCGCTTGTTCGTGGATGAACGCAGCGAAACCCAATTCGAGCAAAAACAGACCGCCCTCGGCGGAGATAATCCCGACAGCCTGGCCGCGATTGAACTCAGCGGCTCCATCCAGCCCGTTTCTCCCACCGCCGCCCAACTCAAGGCCCTTCACTCCTGCATCAAAAAAGTCACCGAAGACCTCGACGCTTTCCGTTTCAACACCGCCATTTCCGCCTTGATGATCTTTGTCAACGAGGCCATCACCTGGGAGCCCAAGCCGGCGGCGGTGATGCGGGACTTCCTCATTTTGTTGCAACCCTTCGCGCCTCACCTGGCGGAGGAACTCCACGCCAAGCTGGCTGGCGGCACGACCATGGCCTTCGAGCCGTGGCCCAAATTCGACCCCGCTTTGCTGGCCGAGCAAACCATTGAAATCCCGGTGCAAGTCAACGGCAGACTACGCGATAAGATTATCGTCCCGGCCGGCGCGACCGAGGCGGAGATTCAGGCGGCGGCGTTGGCCGGGGAGAAGGTCCGTCCATTCATCCAAGGCAAGCCCGTAAAAAAGGTCATCGTCGTGCCAAAGCGCCTGGTCAATATTGTCGTCTGAAATTGCGCTTGGAAGCCGGGCAATCTGCTGTATAGTGCCCTAAGTGAAGTATCTGACAAAACAGGAACAGATCGTGCTTTGTCTCATTCTTGCGTTGGTTCTGGCCGGTTGGGCCGTGAAGGTTTATCGCGCGGCGCATCCTGCCAAACCGGCGCTTTGGAAGCAAAAATCCTGATATGCGACCGGCAAATCTCGAAGATGACATCCGCAAAATTGTGGCGGCGGACCCCCGCTATCCCTATGACGCCTATCTCTTTGTGCAGGAGGCCCTCACCTTCACCCAGCGCGCCCTGGGCCGCAACAAACCCGACCGCAAACACGTCGGCGGCAAGGAGTTGCTGGAGGGCATCCGCCAGTTCGCCCTCAAATCCTATGGCCCCATGGTCCCCACCCTCCTGGAGGCCTGGGGCATTCATTGCTGCGAAGATTTCGGCGAAATCGTTTTCAACATGATCGAGCACAAGCTCGCCAGCAAGACCGAGACCGACACCCGCGATGATTTCAAAGGCGGTTACAGTTTCGACGAGGCCTTTCGCAAGCCCTTTCTCCCCTCCAAGGCCCCCGGCCCAAAACCCAAACCCGACCCTGCCAGGATGATTGTGGCGGATTGAGCCGTCACTTTGCCGCTCACAACAAACACCTCTAACCCACCAACACAGGAGCATACCCTTGAGCGAAATCCCCGCCGACGAATCCTTTTTCGATTTCAAATGCCCCTATTGCGGGGAACTGAATTCCTTTCCTGCCGCCTCCGTTCACACCCTCCAGGAATGCGCCTCCTGTTCCGAATCGCTCATTGTCCCCGAAGCCGGCGCCGGCACCGGCGGCAAGCTGCCCTGGCCCATCAGCGCCCCGCGCCTGGTCGTGCGCCGGTTCCGTCCCGACGACTCGGTCCCTCTGCTGCAGTTGGTCGCCCAGGAAGATTCCAGCCCCCTCCCGGTCAACGAGACCAATGTTGATCAGTGGATTGAAGGACAACGCGCGGCCCGCTTCACCCGCAGCGAATACGGCGTCTATCTGGCCGTCGAGCTTCTGGAGGGCCAGGAGCTGGCGGGATATGTTTTGCTTTACTACGCCGACGGCACTCACCACAACGCCGGATTCAACCTGACCATCACCCCCTCGCGCCGCCGCCAGGGCCTGGGCTTGGAAACCACGCGCGCCCTGATGGATTTCATTTTCGATGGGCTATGCGCCCGCCGCATCGCCGTCTCCTGTCCCGCCCCCAATGCCGCCGCCCGCAGGATGCTGGAAAAAGCCGGGATGCGCCAGGAAGGTGAGTTTATCAAATCCTTCTTCGACGGTCACGACTGGGTCAACTTGGCCTGGTACGCCTTGTTGAAAGAAGAGCGTCCTTCCCGCCCTTGACCCCTCCCGGTCGTCCTCGGTCGGCCAATTTCAGCCTCCTGCGCTTAATCCCAATCTTAATCTCTTGGAGCCACTGGGGTCACATCTTGCCGAATTTGGAACGGCGGAGATCCTGGCATCTCAGTCGTATTCGGCCACGATCCGGACGTGCCCGGAAGGGGCGTTCACGGTCACCATCTCTCCCTCCATTGTCGTGCCAGCCCCATTGATCGTGACGCTTCTTGGTTTCTGGCGTGCCGGATGGCGCACTGCGACGCACAAATGCTTCATTGCCGGATCGGCCGGGGGGTCAATGTCAATGGTAATTGCGCGATCCGTGCATGTCGTGTGCAAGGCCATCTTGCCGAAGACGGTCGGAGCGTCGCTAACGGTGACCGACTTGCCCGGCGCGAACCAGCGGCGCGGGCAGCCCCGCAAGAGCCAGAGCGTGCCCTTGGCTTCGTCCTGCTCGTCAATCACCATACGCCGGAGCATGGTCAGCACGCGGCCGTTGCCGGATGAATTGGGCTGGAACGGAGCGTAGTTCGGCTCGGCGACATTGACGCGCTCCACGGTTTCGTAGCAATCTTCGGACATGCCGTACACGAGGCTGCTGTAGAACGCCAACAGCGCTTTTTCCAAATCGCCGCGTTCGAGAAAGCTGCGCTGCCAATACATCTCCGCGACGATCACGTACCAGAAGGGCGAATCCGTGTGGATGTCCAACTGCGGATCGTCGTTGTTGAAGTGACACATCAGTCCGCCGAGGGTGCCCCACTTCCGTTGCGTGATTTCCAGCATGGGCTGCCAATACTTGGCGTCGGCCACGGGATCGAGGATTCCGAGTTCAAACAAGAGGATCGGTCCGTCGAGCAACCAGACGCCGCCGTTGCCGTGGTCTTGGCGGAAGTAAACGGAGTTGGGCGCGAACAACAGCCCGGTGTCGGGATCCTTGTAGGCGGCTTGGTGGAGGGTGTCGAGAATACAGCGGCGGTATTCCTCGGCGTCCGCGGAAAGGCGGGCGGCCTCGGCGTCGCCGGCCGTTCGCAGCGCGGCCGCCGTTTCGGCCATTCCTTTGTAGGTGAATCCGTCCGAGCAGCAATAGTAATAGTAGTGTCCCGCCCAATCATGCACGCGGCCTTTCGGAAGCAGTCCGAAATGAGCGGCCCGTTTTCCGTCCGCCTCGGTCGTGCGCGTCGTGTCCCGCTGCTTCTGGACCCAGTCGCAGGCGGCCAGCATGCTGTCACGATTGGCCGCCAGCCAGGCGCCGTCGTGCGAATAGCGATAGTGTGACCCTAACATCCACAAGCCGACTCCCGTTTCGCACATCCAGCGCGGCGAGTTGGCCCCGACAAAGCACCCGTGCGTCAATGTCACCTCGCCGTCCGGTCCGATGTCCTTGTCGCCATGCTTGCCGACGCCCGATTGATGCTCGGTGAACCACCGCAAGCAAGCTTCCGTGTCCTTGTGAAAGCCGAGCGAATCCAGCGGGACCGACACGTAGGCGAACTCCAACGGCCAAATCCCGCCGGCATACCCGGAACTGTGTTGCGGCAGAACCCAGGGAACATTCGGCTCCTGGGGCACATTTTGCAGGCAAGACAGAATCAGGTGTTTGTAGATATTGTTCAATCGCGCTTCGGGAGTGCTCAACTTCATCCCGGGTTCCAGCGCCTGATCCCAGCGCGATTCCGCCTTCTGCAACGCCTTTTGAAAGTCTTCCCCAGCCATGCGATTACGTTCCGTTTCCGGATAAAGCTTGGAATTGCCGGCCATGACGAAATCAAGATAGCGGGTCTCTCCCGGCTTTAGCTGCAACTCGAACCGCAGCCCGTTGTTGACGCTGATCGGTTCCTTGGATGGCCCTTGCACCACCTCCAATTTCGGCTGCAGCGCAACCGGGGTGGGAACGCTCGTCCGATAGGTCAGCAATACCCGTCCATCGACCATGAGCGATCCCTGAACGTCGGCGACCTTCATCTTCTCTTGCTGCCAACGCGAGGCGGGAACGCGAAAAGGACCATAGCCGCAATTTTCCAATTGGGTTCCGCCCGCCACGCCGGCCAAGAGCACCAGCGCGTTTGTCGCCGGCGTATCGGAGTCGTTCTTCACCGCAACGCGGACGATGATGTCCTGTTTCTCCGTGCCCAAGAGAACGGCCTCGTCTTCCGGCAATACGCCGAAGGCGGTTTGCTCCAGCGTGAAGCCGCCGGTCCGCCATCGGCTCTTGACGATGGGCTGATAGCCCTTATGAAGTTCATGGGTTGCCTCATCGACCGTCGGCAGTCGGGCGGGAGTGCCCAGGGCGAAGCCGATGCAGAAGGAATCGGCAGGGGCTCCCAATACGATGGACAAGTCGGGATGCACAAAGACCGTGTCAGGATGATTTTTCGCCTGAATCGCGGTCCGTTGCGTCAGCGGTTGCGCGAGACCTTTGAGGTCATCGAATTCCACCTCCACGTGATTCCGGGCAACGCCCTCCAGGCTATACTCGCCCCGCAACCGCTCCATTGCAGTTTCCCTGCTGATCTTCGGCTTGCTCGCAACGTCTGCCTCCACGCGCCTGGCGTCCAACATCGCCACCGTCAGTGCGATGGCCATACAAAGTAGTTTCCATCCCTTGTCGAATTGCATCATAAAGTAAAGGAGGCACCCTTTAGGGCGCGATGTCAACATATAAAATGCTTCTGCCCTCAATCTTCTTTTGTGACGCTTTTGAGTTTGACCAAGCCGCCTGCGTTTGTTTAGCTTGAAGTCCGAATATATGAAAACTGTCACGATTATGGGACTGACCCTTTGGCCCCTTCCTTGAAGACCGCAACACAGGAAAGGAAAACTTGTTATGCCAGGACCTGGCTCATATTGGATCGGTAAAGAAGAACGAAAAGAAGTGTTGGAAGTGCTTGCCAGCGGCCATTTGTTCCGCTATGGCGATTTGAACGATCCGAATTTCACCCGGAAAGTTTATTTGCTCGAGCAAGAGTTTGCCCGTTATGTCGGCACGCCTTATGCCCTGGCCACCAGTTCGGGCACCGGCGCGCTGATGTGCTGTCTGCTGGCCGTCGGCCTGAAGCCGGGAGACGAAGTGATCGTGCCCGCTTACACGTTCGTCGCCACCTATAGTGCCGCGCTTTTTCTCGGCCTGGTGCCCGTCCTGGCCGAGATTGACTCCAGTTTGGACATTGACCCGGCAGATGTTGAGCGCCGGATCACGCCCAGGACACGCGCCATCATGCCGGTTCACATGCTGGGCAATCCCTGTGACATGCATTCCGTCTTGGCGATGGCGCGCAAGCACAATTTATTGGTGATCGAGGACGCTTGCCAGGCGGCGGGCGGTTCCTACAAGGGCCGCAAGCTCGGCAGCCTTGGGGATATGGCGGGGTTTTCATTGAATGTGTTCAAAACCATCACGGCTGGGGATGGCGGCTTGGTGGCCGCCAGCACTGAGCAATACTATAAGCGCGCCTTTGGCGTTCACGACCAGGGTCACACTCCGCTCCGGGCCGGGGTGGAGGTGGGGCGCCGATCCATCCTGGGACTGAACTTCCGCATGAGCGAACTGACAGGCGCGGTGGCCTTGGCCCAACTGCGCAAAATTGACTGCATTATCTCCACCCTCCGCGAGAAGAAGCGCAAACTGAAGGAATTGATTTCCAACGTCCCCGGAACCCGTTTTCGCAAACTTAACGATGAACAAGGCGAATGCGCCACGTTGCTGACCGTGCTTTTTGATGATCCGTGCCACGCCGCCGGAGTCGCGCGCGCTCTGGGGACCAAGACAGTGGATCAGAGCGGCTGGCATGTTTATGCCAATATGGAGCACGTGGATCGATGCCTGGAAGAAATCGGCCAACCCCACGGAAAGGGCGCTTACCCACGCACGGACGACATACTCAGCCGTGCGATCAATCTCAGCGTGGGCGTAGTCGATCCTGGCCTGGGGGCGGCCTTTGGCATTACAATCAACTCGACCGACCAGGAGATCGCGCAGGCGGCAAAGAGATTTCGGGCGGCTTGCAATGGCGCCATCGCAAATGGCAAAACTTTCACTGGGAGGAACAGGCGGAAGCGGCAACTTGCGCAAACACAGTTGAGTTGAACGAGGTGATCATGAATATACTTTTCGTCGGCGCGCATCCAGATGACATCGAGATTTATTGCGGGGGCACGGCGGCACGTTACGCTGCCGAGGGGCACAAATTATTTTTTTGCGTCGCCACCAATGGCAACATCGGTTCCTCAACTCACGGCCGGGAGGAAATCGCGGCCATTCGCCACCGCGAGGCGAGGAGTGCAGCAGCGGTCGTCGGCGCTGAGTTGATCTGGCTTGACTTTGACGATGAGTTTCTATTGGACACGCGGGAGACCCGGCTCAAGTTCATCGAGGCCTTTCGCATCGCCCGGCCCGACGTGGTCTTTTGTCACTGGATTGACGATTACAATCCGGACCATTCCATCTCCGGCCGCATAGTGGACGATTGCATTCACATGGCGAAAATCCCGCTTATTAAAACCGGCAGCCCTGCGATGGACAAAAAAATCCCGCCAGTTTATTTCATGGACACTGCTGCCGGGATAAACTTTGCGCCGGAAGTTTTCGTGGACATCACCTCCACTTTTGAAAAAAAGGTCGAGATGGTTCGCCAGCACGCCAGCCAGGGGAAGTGGATGACGGATGTTTTTGGCTACTCACTGGAGGCCTTCCTTGAGGTTCCCTCTCGCTTTCGAGGGTTGCAAGCCAGTTGCCCGATGGCCGAAGCCTTTCGTCCCTCATACCGATGGGGCCGCATGCTCACGCGCCATTACCTGCCTGGATGCCAATAAGGGGACCGTTGGGGTCACGTCTTAATCCAGAAGGAGAGATTAAGATTAGGATTAAGATTAGGATTAGGAGTAAGAGAAATAGGAGCGGATTATTCGGGCGCAATGCGCACCAGGCAGACGCCATGGCGGGGGACGGTGGCGGTGAAGGAACCGTTGAATTGGCCCAGGTCCTTTTGCCGCCAGAGATCGCGCACGCCACGCCGGCCGCTCAGGCCCAAATCCTCCCATTTCACGGTGACTTCCCTGGCACTCTCGCCGCGATTGAAAAGGCCCGCCGCTTTGGAGCCGTCGGCCAAGTCCTTGGCCCAGACTTCGGCCTCGCCATCTTTGGAAAGGCGCGCGGCCTGCCGGCCCAGGGCGTCCTGGTCCACGGCCAGCACTTCGTCGTTGGCCAGGAGGTTGAAGGTGAAGGGGTCCAATTGCGACATGTCGGCCCCGATCAAGAGCGGCGCGCTCAAGAGGCACCAAAGGCTCACATGGGTGTATTGTTCGTTGGGAGTCAGCCGGGTGGGATGCAAGTGGCCCCAGCCAACCTTTCCCACCACCAGCATGTCGGGATCATTCCAATGGCCCGGCCCGGCGAACTTCTCGTGCCCGTTCTGGCCAAAGCCGATGCCGGACATGCTGGACCAGGAATCGTTGATGTCGCCGGTCGTGCGCCAGCAGTTGCCGCCCACATCCGCGCCCCATTCCCAAACGTTGCCCATGCCGTATTGGCAGAGGCTGAAGACGATGTCCCGGTCCAACGCGCGCAGGGCGGCCTGCATCACCTGGTAAGGCTTCATCAGGCGCGCGCGTTCGGGCAGCGACATGTCCTGCACGTCGGAATAGGAGCACCAGTCGTATTTGAGATAATCGAAGCCCCAGGCGGCGTACTGTTGGGCGTCCTTTTGCTCGTGCTGCCAACTGGCCTCAAAACCGGCGCACGTTTTCGGCCCCGGCGAGGAGTAAAGGCCGATCTTCAGCCCCTTGGCATGCACGTAATCCGCCAGCGCCTTCATGTCGGGAAATTTCTCGTTCGGCTGGATCATTCCGTTGCCGTCCCGCTTGCCCTCCCAGCAATCGTCAATATTAATGTAGGTCCAACCGTGGGCGATCAAGCCGCTGCTGACCATGGCGTCGGCGGCGGCGCGGATTTTGGCGTCATCCACCGCGTTGGCGAAACAATTCCAACTGTTCCAGCCCAGCGGGGGCGTCAAGGCGATCTTGTCTCCCGCCACAATCTGCAACTGCCGGGTGCTTCCGCCGGTGGAGTTCTTGGCGCGCAACGTCACGTTGTATTTTCCCGCTTGCGCCAGTATGCCGGTGATTTCCCCGCGCGCAGCGTCCAGGGTCAGCCCCGCGGGTAAGTGGCGGGCCGCCAAGGTCATGGGTTGGTCGCCTGTTACCGGGAGGTGATAAAAGAACGCATGCCCCGGCCGCGCGCCCACCACCGATGGCCCATTGATGCGCGGCGTTTTCGGCGCGGGCGGCGTCAGGATTTCGGCCGTTTCGCGGGGTCCGACGGCGGTCACGGGCGCCGCGCCCTGGTAGTCAAAGCGCGCCTCCACCCAGTCCGCGTGATCGAAGTCAATGCCGGGGCCGGCGGCGGCGACTTTGAGGGCCAGCGTTTTGACGCCTTGGAGATCGAGGGCGAAAGACTTGGCCGGCTCCTTGGCGCGCATGACGCCGCTGCGCCACAGCGGCTGGCCGTCGCCCAGCACAATGAACTCGACGCCCGCATCCGGGTTGGCGACCTCTGCGTCCATGCCCACACTGCCGGCAAAGCGGGTGGCGCCATTGAGAGCGATATAGAGGGTGCTGTTGGCGTGGGTGCCCAGGCCGTGTTCATAGCGCGTCTGACCGATGCTCAACGGATGGCTCTCCACCGATTGGTTGGCGCGCGGTTCGCCCCAGTCCTGGTCGGTGAGACGGATGTCCAATTGATCGAGCCGGACGGATTCAGCCCAGGCGGCGGTGGCCATCAAAGCGAGCCAGGAGGCGAACCCGATGGGGCCAATGCGTTGCAGACATGTATTCCTTTTCATAGCAGAGAATTTCATTTCGAAGAGATTGCGCACAATCATCGCGGGATTCCAACCCTGAATTGGCCGATGAACGGTTTACGCCTGTGACGCTTGACTTGGAGGCGGGAATATGTATGTTGGCTCAAAGCTCCGCGCTACGGCCAAAGGGCGGGATCTGATGATCGGTTCGGAGCAATCGGAGTTGAACCGGGGCTTGGTGGATTGAGGAGCCGCGTGCCCCTTTGGGCGCGATGATCGGTATGCAAACCAAACAGAACAAGTGGGACAACGAGGAATTCCAGTGGGCCGGGATGGTTCCTGCGTTCACGGTGAAGCCGCTGCCTCCGCCGGCCCCGGCGGCGCGAAAAGAAATCCTGGCCCAACGGGAGGCCTGGCTGCGCCAGGTTGACCCGGCTTGCTTGTTTTATCAGTTCACAAACTAATGCGATTTTCAATGTCAAGCCTGTGAAAGAAAAGGCCAAACTTATGATGCCCAATTCCACTCCGCCTTGCGCCGCATCCGGTTGCCGGAAGAACGGGGCGCGCCCGCCTCGTGCCGGTTTCACGCTGATTGAGTTGCTGGTGGTCATCGCCATCATCGCGATTCTGGCCGCGCTGCTGCTGCCGGCGCTGAACAAAGCCAAAATACAATCCCAAGGGATCAAGTGCATGAGCAACTACAAGCAACTGACGCTCGCCTGGGTTAGTTACGCTCTGGACTATAAGGATACTTTGGCGCCCAATGACGAGAATATCTGGGAGGGGGGCAATAATGCGACTGCGCCCATTGCGGCCGGTGAAGGGAATTGGGCCAGTGGTTGGGTGGACTGGGGCACTGATTCTCAGAACACCAACTATGCGTTGTTTCTCCAGAACACAAAAATGGCCGTGCTGGCGCCTTACTACGGCAGTTCATCGAAGATTTACAAATGTCCCGCCGACATTTTTCTCAGCCCCCTGCAGGTTCAAGTGCATTTTCCAGAGCGTATCCGCAGCGTCTCGATGGATGCATGGATGGGCCCCGGGTCCAAAGTATACAATTGGGGCCCCACTGTGGCGCACCTCAGCCAGTTGATCTACCCAGGCCCGGCGCCCAGCATGGCGTGGGTGTTGGTGGACGAAGACGCGGACACGATTGACGATGGGATGTTCTATTTTGATCCAGATTCCCAGTCCGTCCAGGGCAGCGGCTATGCCAACATACCGGGCACCTATCACAACAACGCCTGCGGCTTCAGTTTTGCCGACGGCCATTCCGAAATCCATAAATGGGCCAATGACGGGAATTGGATTCACCCCGTCTCATACTCATCAACATTTTACTACACCGCGAGACTCGGCCCTCGTGATTACAACTGGATGGCCCAGCGGACGCCAGGATACGACAGCGGCGTCACGCCGAATTAAGACCCGCTCAAACAATTTCCTAATCATCGGCTCTGATTACAGGGTTTCACAAAATTCTAAGTGACTGATATACAATGACTTGCGCCGGTCGTTTTGGGGCGTTTCCTAAACCTTGCAAGCTGCTGCTCCTCAAGCACTTGTGAAACCATCTCTGTCAGCATAGGCCAAAATCCGGTCATTTCAAAGCCCCAATCGCATGTTTTTGGCCTTGGTTTAGGATGAGCTCATTTTGTG
>Ga0326728_10003462_pt1 | contig 48917 bp, 41 predicted proteins | sample MB3enrmetagenome_FD_207602 | JGI IMG/M metagenome (GOLD analysis project Ga0326728, IMG submission 207602) | Lab enriched peat soil microbial communities from McLean, Ithaca, NY, United States - MB31MN | ecosystem: Environmental > Terrestrial > Soil > Wetlands > Peat | place: USA: New York... | reverse complement strand
CGGTAACGCTGGCCAGCATGATGTTCATAATCACGATGCCGCCCACGACCATAAACACCGCCACGATTCCGATGGTCACCGCGAAGACGGACGCCGTCAATTGGTGCCAGGATTCCATGATGGTTTCCGAGGCGTTGATGCCGAAGGTGTCGTCCTCACTGTACGGGGTGTGCCGCCGGGCGCGCATCAGGGCCCTGGTCTCATCCTCGAGTATGGCCATCTGCTGGGAATTCGAGGCCTGAACGTGCACCGCTAGCGACGGGCGATTGCGGAAAACCTTTTGGAAAGCGGAAAGCGGCACCTGGACGAAGTTATCCTGGCTCTCCCCGAACATCGACCCGAGTTTCTCGGCAGTTCCGATGATCCGGAAGGGAACGCCGTTAATCTGAATCTCTTTGTCTAGGGGATCGACACTGGGGAAGAATGCATTCACCACATCCTGGCCCACGAAGCAGACCATCGACTCGTGAGTGTAGTCGCCGTCGTTGATATATCGGCCGGCGTCGACCTTGGTCTGCCCAATATCGATCATGTTGGGCGTTTCGCCGGAGATTTCGACTTCGTAAACCGTGTGTTCTTTGTAGCGCGCGTAGTTATCGGAGCTATTCATCCAGGCCTCGGCGCCAATGTTCTTGTAGCCCTTCAGGTTGTCGCGCAGAAATTCGAAGTCTTCGATGCGAATGGGCTGGTTGCGGTGGCGGGCTTTCAGCCACGCCTCGTACCCCTGAGCCCACTTGAACTGGTGGACGATAAAGACGTTGGCCCCCAGGTTGGCGATGTGATCGGCAATGTAAAGATTCATGCCATTGATGATGGACATGACGACGATGAGAGTTGTGGTAGCGATCACCACGCCCAACAGCGTGAGGAAGGATCGTAACTTGTGCGTGCGCAACGCCTCGAAGGCGATCCAGAAGCCTTCGCGCGAGGTGACCCAAATTCCCACCCTTCGTTCCCCTTTGGGCCGCAGCCGGTGAAGCAGCGCTTGCGTCTGGATGAGTTCGGCCAAAAGGCGTTCTCCTCTCGTGTAGGCGCAACTCTAGCGGCTGCCCACCCTGCAGCCCAAAGCCTTCGGGCCGCGGGCGGACGCCCCTACTTCCTTATACGTAAATCAAGGCGCCCTGGTTTAGACGAAAATCCAAGTTATTCGTACCGCAAGGCCACGATCGGGTCGAGGCGGGAAGCTTTTACGGCGGGCCAGAGGCCGAAGAAAAGACCGATACTGACCGAGACAATAAAGCCCGCAGCCGTTGACCACAGGGGAACAGTAGATGGCAGGGAAGGAACGAGGGTTCGGATCAGGAAGCTCAGGGCATAACCCGCCAGGATGCCCGCCACGCCACCGGCGCCGGTAAGACTCATGGCCTCGAGCAAGAACTGCCAGGCGATGTCGCTCCGACGAGCGCCGATAGCCTTACGCACTCCGATCTCCCGAGTCCTTTCAGTCACAGAAACCAACATGATATTCATCACGCCTATGCCGCCCACCATCAAACCGATCGAAGAGATCACGATCGTCACCAGGACAACAGTTCCCATGATGGCCCGGAACTGTTGGATGATGGAGTCGGCCGACGAGATGCCAAAGTTATCAGGTTCAGACCACTTCACGTTGCGCCGGCGCCGCAACAAACCCTCAATTTCGTCCTTGGCCTGGTCGAGCTTCCCGGGATAAGCCATCGCCGTGATGAGGTTTTCCTTGTCGCTCGGATGGTACTTCCTGAAAGTGAAATAAGGAATGTAGATGATGCGATCGTTGCCGTTGTCTCCGAGAAATTGCTTGCGCTTATCCAGCGCCCCGATGACCTCAAAACTGTGGCCATCGACGTTGATCTCCTTGCCGATGGGATCTTCGGTCTGGAACAAGCGTTTGACGACGTCGGCGCCCAGGACGGCGACGTCCCGCCGGTGGAAATTGTCGATCTCGGTGAAAAGGCGGCCATCTTTCAACTCAGTGTTGATAGTCCGGAATTCTTCGGGGGTAGGGCCGCCGAAATTCGCGTTATCCATCTCCACGCCTTTATACTTGGCCGTGACTGGGGGACCCCAATCCATGACCTCGACAGCCACGGTCTCCACCGAAGGGCACATCTCCCGGATGGCCATCGCATCCTCATAAGTCAGCGGTTTGCGGATGGCTTCTTCATGACTGAGGCCGGTGGTGTGGATCCCGCCATTGAATTTGAAGATGAACAAGGTCCGAGTGCCAAACCCTTCCATCATCTCGACGACCCGTTGGTCGAGGCCCTCGAAAATGGAAGCCACGCCGATCACCGTGGTGGTTCCGATCAGCACGCCAAGGATGGTCAGGAAGGCGCGGAATTTGTGGGTGCGCAGAGTGTCCAGCGCCAGCATCATGTTTTCACGAATTGGTTGGCGTCGCTGGGTCATGCTAGGTCTCCGTCCGCAGCGCTTCAATGGGTTCGAGGTTCGCGGCTTTGTTGGCAGGGTAGATGCCGAAGAAAAGCCCGACCGCCGTGGAGAGGAATAGTCCCACCAGCACGGCGCTCAACGGGACGCTGGAGGTGAAGACGATATTCACGATCTTGCTGATAAAGAAGGAGATCAGGACCCCTGCCGCGCCCCCTGCCAGTGCCATGACGCTTGCTTCAATGACGAATTGCATCATGATGTCGCGCCGCCGCGCGCCCAGAGACTTCCGGATGCCGATTTCGTGGGTGCGCTCGGTGACGCTAGCCAGCATGATGTTCATGATGACGATGCCGCCGACCACCATGAAAACCGCTACGATTCCGATCGTAACCGCGAAGATGGATGCCGTCAATTGATGCCACGCGCTCATGATGGTATCGGAGGCATTAATGCCGAAATCATCGCTCTCGCTGTACGGAACGTGGTGCCGGGCCCGCATCAGCGCCCGGACCCCGTCCTCGAGGACCATCATCTGGATGGCATTCCACGCCTGGATATTCACGTTGAGATTAGGCCGCGCCCGAAAGACCTTGCGAAAGGTCGTGAGGGGAATCTGGACGAACTTGTCCTGGCTGAACCCCAAGGTTGTCCCGATGCGGGCCGCCACGCCTATTACCCGGAACGGGACGCCGCTTACCGTGATGTCCTTGTCAATGGGATCAACGCTGCCGAAAAACTCAGAGACAAGATCCTGGCCGATGAAACATACCATGGACTCGTGTGCGTAGTCCGTATCGTTGAGATAGCGACCGCTTTCCACCTTGGCCTGCCCGATATCGATCATGCTCGCGGTTTCACCGGAGACGTCCACCTCATGCAGAAGGTGTGACTTGTACCTCACATCGGAGCCGCCGAGCCCGGCTTCCGCGCCGATTGTCTTATAGCCTTTGATCGTGTCGCGCAGATATTCGAAGTCTTCAATCCGAATGGGCTTGTTGCGGCGCATTGCTTGGTGCCACTCGTCGCCACTCATCGCCCAATTGAACTGGGAGAGGATGAACACGTTGGCCCCCAGGTTGGCAATGTGATCGGCGATGTAGAGGTTCATGCCGTTGATGACGGACATCACGACGATCAGCGTAGTGGTGGCAATCACCACGCCCAACAGGGTGAGGAAGGAACGCAGTTTGTGGGTGCGTAACGTCTCGACGGCAATCCAGAAGGCCTCGCGGGAGGTGGCCCAGAAACCGCTGCTTCTCCGGATCGCCCGAGGGTTCACCTTGGCGAGCGGCGCGCGCGGTTGGGTGAGTTCAGTCACGAGAATTGATCCCAACTGATTCCCCTCCTAGTTAAGGAGGGACCAGGGGTGGTTGCCTGCGACGCTGACCTGCCACCCACCACCCCCGCCCCTCCTCCCGCTGAGGAGGGAGGTCGGGGCATCGCAACCATTCACTTCACGCTTTCGTCGCGTTCGATCTTGCCGTCGCGCACGTGGATGATGCGATGCGCGTGGGCGGCGATGTCGTGTTCGTGGGTAACCAGGACGATCGTGTTTCCGGCCTCGTAGAGCTTCTCGAACACGCCCATGATTTCCTCGCCGGTGGCCGAATCCAGGTTGCCGGTAGGTTCGTCGGCCAGAATAATCGAGGGGTTGTTCACCAGGGCGCGGGCAATCGCCACCCGCTGGCGCTGTCCGCCGGAAAGCTCGTTCGGCTTGTGGTTCATGCGTTCAATCAAGTCTACCTTGCGCAGAGCCTCCTGGGCTTTTTCGAGACGCTCTTTCGCGGGCACACCGCTATAGACGAGAGGCAGTTCCACGTTGTGCAGGGCACTGGCGCGGGAGAGAAGGTTGAAGGTCTGGAAGACGAAGCCGATTTCCTTGTTGCGAATGTAGGCCAGTTCGTCGTCGGAGAGTTCACTGACCAGCCGGCTGTTCAACCAATATCGGCCGCTGGTCGGTGTGTCCAGGCAGCCGATCAGATTCATCAAGGTGGACTTGCCGGAGCCCGACGGTCCCATGATGGCCACATACTCGCCCCGGTCGATTTCGAACGTGACGCCGCTCAGGGCATGCACCGCGATGGCCTCGCCCATGTCATAGGTTTTCCAGAGGTCTTCCGTCTTGATCATGACCCCCGAGGGCGGGGCCACGGCTTCCTGAGTCGCAGACGCTGCCACTTGTGATCCCATCGCTTTGCGTGTTTCCTTTCCGCTCCCGCCCCGGTTGCCGGCGCAACCCTTGTGATCGTCCGCGGGCGGCCACAAGGGCCGCGCTTGCTTCGTGCTAAGAAGTGGCGGCGGGTGTGTTCAGGACGCTGTTGTCCACCTTCACCTTCGTGTGGTTCTTGAGTGTGCGGAGCACGCTGAAAGGACCGGAAATGATCTGGTCGTTGTTCTGCACGCCCTTGACCACTTCGACATCCGATTGGCCCATAATGCCGGTTTCAACCGGTGTGAACAACGCCCGGCCATCTTTCAGAAGAAACACCCCCTGCACTTCTTCCTTCTCTTTTTCCTTAGCGGCTGCCGTCGGCGTGGTCGCGGCGGCCTGTACCACCTTGCCTTTGCCGCCCTTGCCGGTCTGCTCTTCTTCTTCCAGTTGCCGCCGCGTCCGGACCGTGAGTGCCTGGATGGGAATAGTCACAGCGTTCTGGCGAGTGGCGGTGGTGATTTTAGCGGTCGCAGAAAGCCCGGGGCGCATTCCCGGCGGGGGGTTATCCAAAGTCACGACAACTTTGAAGTCCTTGGCTTCCTCGGTCGTCGAGGTGGTGTTCGTTCCGGAGGTGGCCCCGGAGGTCCGCCCAATGGCGCTCTGGCCGATCTCCGTGACTTTGCCTTTGAATGTTTTGTTCGGGACAGCGTCAATTGTCACCTCGGCAGGCTGCCCAAGTTTCACGTTGACGATGTCCGTCTCATCGACCTTGACTTCCGCCGTGATTATCGCCAGATCGGAAATCTGGTAGAGCAAGCTCCCCACCGTGTTTTGAACTCCCGGCACCACATTCTCGCCCACGTGCACGGGCAAGGAGGTCACGATACCGTCGAGGGGCGAAGTGTAAACGGTCTTGTTGGCGACATCCACAGTCCTAACTAAATTGGCCTCTTGCATGGCTACCTTGGCGCGCGCGCTGTCCAGATTAAACTTGGCCACTTCAAGTTGGGCTTTGGACTGGCCGATCGCCGCTTGGTTCCCCTCGAGCGTGGCCTGCGCCACCTTAACATTGTTCAGGCGCGTATCGTACTCATTTTGAGCAATCAGCTTATCGCGCAGCAAATCCTCACCGCGCTTAAACTCCTGCTGGGCTTTGACAAGATTTGCCTGGGCGGTTTGCACGTTGGCTTGCGCAGTATTCAAAGCTGCCTGCTGCGCCTGCACCTGCGACGCGAGTTCTTCTACGTCTGACTTGGCGCTGGCCACGGTCGCCTTTTGCGCGTTCACATCGGCATCCGCCTGGATCGCCTCCGTCTTCAGAAGGAGTTGACCCTTCTTAACCGTGTCGCCTTCCTTAATGTAAATCTCAGTTATCTTACCCATGGAACTCGCGTTCACGTTGGCGAGGTCTGCGGTGGGCGGCTTAATCTCTCCCGAGGCCGTCACGATAGCCGATAATGCATCCTGCCGCGCGACCTTGGTGGTCTGAACCGTGACTGTTCCACCCTTGCTCCAAACGATCCCGCCGATCACCAGCGCGATCAGAACGACTGCTCCCAAGAGGGCAAAAATCATCTTCTTCTTTTTTGACTTCTTCCCCTTTGCACTGTCCGGTCCGGAAACAACCATGCTGGTCGGGCTTACGGTCGCAGGAGAAGTTGTACTCCCCAGTTGCAGGTCAGTTACATGGGCCACAGTTGCCTTCTCCTTTTCTTCGATTGTGCGTGCGGACATCTTGGTCTCCCTCGCTCTACCGGGCCGTTGGTCGCCTCTGGCCCCCGCAGCCGGTCGGGGCCGACGGCAGTACCCAATGGCCGCGTTGGCGCCTTCTAACCATACTACGGAATCTTGACACCAAAAGTTTCTCCAAAGTTCCTCATTCTAACTCCACCCAGTAGGCACAGGAAAGGTAAATCTGAGAAGAATCAATCTGCCTTAATGTCGCAGCGTTGTAGCCCCGCCCAACGGGTCGCCAAGTGCCCGATAAATAACCCGCCAGGCCACAATTGTGCCAGGCATGCTGAGACAAGAGGTGTGTTCAATGAAGTTTGCCCGCCCTGCGAGAAGCTGCAAGGGAATTCGAAACATGTCATCCTGAGCGGACCGAAGGACCTTCGCAGTTCTTCGGAAGTCGTTGGTGCCGCAGGAAACTGCGGAGATCCTTCGCTCCGCTCAGGATGACAGGCGGTTGGTTCTTCTACACCTAAGCGGGAGGCGTCGAGGCGTCCGCATTTCCCTTAGGAGGTCAGGCCACCTTTGGGGTTTGCCATGCATCAAAACACGAGTCCGTCGATTAGCAGGAACAAGTGTCCGTCAAGGGGGGATTGCAGACCTTGACTTTTCGTACTTCAGCAAATACAATCGGCACTGTCTCTGGTGGGAAAGGAGAGCCGTTGGTGTCTAAACGGGTTGATTTGATAAGCCACTGCGAGTGGCAGGGTTGGTTGTGGGTGCTTTTCTCCGTATTGCTGCTGGGAGGCTTGAGATCTCCCGCCTTGAGGGCAACTCCGCAAGACCAAGGAAACGACAGCAATTTGAGCAAGGCGCAGAAAAAGCGCAAGAAAGCAGCCGAGAAGGAAATGGGGAGCGCCTATAAGAAATGGATTGACGAAGAGGTCCCTTACATTATCACCAACGAAGAAAAAGCGGCCTTCAAAAAACTGACCACAGACGATGAGAAGGAGCAGTTCATCGAGGGGTTCTGGGACCGGCGCAATCCCAATCCGGGAAGTCCCGAGAACGAGTTCAAAGAGGAATACTACCGGCGGATCGCCTACGCCAACGAGCACTATGCCTCGGGCATCCCCGGTTGGAAGACGGATCGCGGCCGAATCTACATCATGTATGGCCCGGCGGACGAGATCGATGACCACGACAGCGGCGGCACCTACATACGACCGCCGGAAGAAGGTGGAGGGGAGACCTCGACGTATCCATTTGAAACGTGGCGTTATCGCTATATTGATGGCATCGGTACCAACATCATTCTTGAGTTCGTGGATCCGACCATGACCGGAGAATTCCATCTCACCATGGATCCCGGCGAGAAGGATGCTTTGCTCCATGTCCCCAACGCTGGACTGACCGACATGGAAGCCATGGGTATGGCGAGCAAGGCGGACCGCTTTAACCGTACTGACGGCATGACGATTGGCACGCCCATGGGGTCGCTGCCCGAAAGCATGAACGAGTTCACTCGCCTGGACCTCTACGCGAAGATATTCCAGCCCCCCGAAGTCAAGTTCAAGGACATGAAAGCCGTCGTGACCTCTAAGATTTCCGGATCGATTCTGCCCTTCGACGTTCGTACGGACTTCCTCCGGGTGACTGACGAGAGCGTGCTCACTCCCATTACCGTTCAAATTGCTTATCGCGACCTCCAGTTCCAGAACAAAGATGGGGTGATGCACAGCGTGCTGGATATTTACAGCCAGTTAACCAGCCTGGGCGGGCGAAATGTGGACACCCACGAGAAGAGCATGATCTTGGATGTTCCGGAACACGAATTCCAGCAATCCTTGTCACGCAAAGCAGTCTATCAATATGCGGTGCCCTTGCACCCTGGCCGTTACAAACTGAGCCTGGTCATGAAGGACGACCAGAGCGGGCACATGGGGTCGATGGAGATCGGCGTGGTGGTGCCGCATTTTGATGAAGACAAGCTTTCGAACAGTACGTTGATTCTGGCTGACCTCCTCCAGCCTCTGCCCTCCAGTCAGGTCGGTACCGGTCCCTTCGTGATCGGGGGAACAAAGGTTCGACCGAGCGTCACTCGAACTTTCTCGCGCGATCAGAACCTTTGCATCTATATGCAGGTTTATAACCTGGGCCAGGACGCCAAGACTCACAAGCCCTCGTTGGACGTAGAATACGAACTGCTGAAGGACGGGAAACCCCTTCTACAGCAGGCTGAGGACCCCGCCAAGCTCAAGGAGGCCTCCCAGCAGTTCACCTTGGAAAAGCAAATGCCCTTGAGGGCGCTGCAACCGGGCAAATATACTGTGCAGATCAACGTCAAAGACAACATAAAGAATCAAACTATTTCACCTTCTGACAGTTTTGAGGTACAGTAGGTGCGGCCAAGTTCTCTTGGCCGCTCAGGTCGTGCACGATTTCCAGCAGTTCCGGCCTCCAGGTTGGCTTCCTCCACGCCATCCTCAAAGCCGGTGATACGGGATCGGGACGATTAACATGAAGGATTCCAAACCTGGAATAAGGCTTTCAGCCATCCTTCTGGCTGGGGGCTTGGTTTCTGCCTTGATTGGTCCGGTCGCGACTCTGGCCTTGAATTATGGGCGTCTGGCGGGCATCGTCTCCGACGACCATGGCAACCCGCTGATGGGTGCCACGGTCATGATTGTCGGGCCACTGTTGACGGCTACCGCTGGAACCGGCGACCAAGTCGAGCGAGTCATCACCGACGCCAAAGGTAAGTTCTCCGTTGGAAATCTCATTCCCGGCTGGTATTCCCTACAGATTGTTTCCCCAACACGGATTCCCGCTCATAAGAACGGGGTCAGGGTCGAAGCGGGGCAGACCTCTACTTTGAAATTTGTTCTGGCGGACGCCTTCGCCCCCTTGCGCTTTCAGGTGCCGGATCAAGGCACAGCTCCTTTGGGCGACGATTGGAAATGGGTCCTGAGGACCTCCGCCGCCACGCGGCCGATTCTTCGTTATCACCATGATACCCCAGCGACCACGGATCCCATTTCTCCGGTGCCCGCCGACCAGCGTTTGATCGGCGTGGTGCCGGGACCTTCTGGCCTGGATCCCATGGCCAGCGACCAAGGAATGGGCACTGTTTTCGCTTACGTTCGCCATCTTTCACCGGACTCCGACTTGATGACGGTCGGTTCGCTTGCTGCCGATGGGTCCTTGACTTCCTCGGAAGGCGCGGTCTATCGGAAAGGGTTGATTTCGCGTGACGCTGAGGAAGTTTCCCTGGTTATACACCAGTTGGGTTACACCAATGGCTTGGCCGCTCCCGTCGGCGCGGGGCCGCTTTCCGACTACGAGGCGCGTGGATTGGTGGCGAGCTACACCCAAACCTGCGCCCTCGACCCGCACCTGACGTTGACCGCGGGTATGGATATTGATTTCCTGGAGGCGGTCCGCGACTTGGTGATTGCCCAGCCGCGCATGAGGCTTGCCTACCACGTTTCGCACTCCACCGACCTTGCCTTACAAGTGGGCAGGGAACCGTACGACGATTCCGACGCTCTGCTCGAGCGGGTCAACGCCTTCAATGCTTTTCCCGTGCTGACGCTGCGAGGCTACGCGCCGGAGTTCGAGCAGCTTCAGCATGCGGAGGTTTCCCTGAGCCACCGGGTCAAGGGTTCCGCTCGCCTGCAAATTGCCGCCTACCACGATGGAATCAAGAACGCAGCCGTTTGGAGCCCGGCTCATGATGCGGCTCTGGGTGTGCTGGCAGGGAATTACCTGCCTAATCCGGCCGCGGGCGGAGTCTTCGTGAATATGGGCGATTACCGCTCAACGGGGTACCGCGTGGCTTACGCGCAACGCCTGGGCAATCACGTCGATACGCTCGTCGCGTATTTTGTGGGCGATTCGTTGGATGCGCGCGGAGTTATTCGCGGTGCCCCAGCGGGGGACTTGCAAGGCGCTCTCAAGCCTGTGCGCAGCCCTTCTCTGGCTGCACGAGTGTCCGCCCGAATTCCCGTTACTCAAACTCGGTTGACGACGTCCTACGAATGGGTTCAGAACGGGCGTGTGACCCTAGTGGATCCTCAGGGCCAGGCCGATATGCAACTCCAACCATTCCTGGATGTCCAGGTCCGCCAACCCCTTCCTGCCCTTGCATTCCTTCCCGCTCACATCGAAGCAGTCGCTGATTTCCGGAACTTCCTGGGCCAAGGATACGCACCTGTGTCCCAATGCGGAGAATCGACGCTGCTGCTCGGCTCAGCTTATAAGTCCATCCGCGGGGGCCTTTCTGTAGAATTCTAAGTTCCATTGCGAGCGGCCTGCCGCTCCTGACAAATCCTGGGCTCATCGGAAGCAAATAATAGAGGAAGGCCCGTTCAGGGGATGCTACAGAAAAGCGGAACCCATATCCCGAATTCTGTAGCAAGCCCGATTTCGACGTTGTTCGTTTCTTATCTGACTGACAACGTGTAACTTATTTGTATGGTCGAGTTCTTGTTACTGGAAATTGAATTGCTCACAGCTTCAAGTTGGTAGTCTAAGGAGTAGTGTCGGTTAAGCGTTTCTCCGCTCAGATGACCAAAGCCCCGCCATATCGGTTCACTTCCGTTTCGCTGGCCATCCTCAGCATGACGCTGATTGCCTTCGCGGTCATCAATATTCAGCAGCGAGTGCACTATCGGTTGCCGGACGACGGAGTTTCCTGGCTCGATTCTGACAAGGGGGTGAAGGCTTGGATAGTCACTCCTGATGGTCCAGGTGACCGGGCGGGAATCCGGGAGGGCGATCTCCTGGAGTCGATCGACAAGAAGCCCATCCACGCCGCCGCGGACGCAAGCCGTCAGATCTTCGCCGACGAAGTGTGGTCCCAAGCCACCTATGTCCTGAACAGGAATGGCGAGAAGTTTCAGACTGCCCTGGTCCTGGTTCCGCAGAAGGCCGCATCGTCGTCAGTTCGATACTATCTCAGCCTGGTGGGTTTGATCTACCTCGTGGTCGGCACCTATATTCTCTTCCGGCGCTGGACAGCGCCCAAAACACTGCATTTTTACATTTTTTGCCTGGCGTCCTTCATCTTTTACACATTCTCCTACACCGGGAAATTCAATCTGTTCGATTGGACGGTCTATTGGCTGCAAGTTGTCGCCTTACTCCTTCAACCCGCGCTTTTCCTGCACTTCTGCCTTGGCTTTCCCGAGCAAAACACCTTGTTGCGCGGACGCCGTTACGTGATCCCCTGCCTCTACATGCCGGGGGCAACTCTGCTGGTCGTTCATGTACTGGTGGCCATGGAGTTAATGGTCTTCCCGATGCCGTTGCTGCATGTTCGATGGCTTCTCGACCGCGTGGAATTTGTCTATCTGGCCGTTTACTTTCTGTTGGGAGCAGTGGTGCTCCATCGCGCCTACTTGCGGGCCCAGGTGCCTCTTCTGAAGCAGCAGTTAAAATGGGTGACGCGCGGGACTTGGCTGGCGATCGTGCCCTTCGCGGCCTGTTATGCGATTCCCTATTTCCTGGGGTTCATTCCCAACGCCTGGATGAACCTCTCGGCCCTTTCGCTGGTTTTCCTCCCCGTCACCTTTGGCTACGCCATCGTACGTTACCGCTTGATGGACGTGGACGTCATCTTCCGCCGAGGCGCCGCTTACACTTTGGCCACGGCCACCATTTTGGCTGCCTATTTCGGCGCGATCGGGTTGTTTGCGGATTACTTTCGCTCCTCGATCCCCATCACCAGTCGGGGCGGGTGGGTCCTGGCAGTTGTCGTCACCGCCCTAGTCTTCCAGCCTATGGTGAACTGGATTCAGGTGCGGCTGGATCGGTTCTTTAACCGCGAGCGTTATGACTATCGGCGCACACTGCTGGAGTTTGCTCGCGAACTCAGTTCAGAGTTGCACGTGGATCGGCTTCTGGAAAAGGTCACTGTGCAACTGGCCGAAACCCTTGGGGTTGACCGTCTGGCCGTCTTCTGGGCCACGGAATCTGACCAATTCCGCTTGGTCAAGTCGCGCGGCCTGAGCTACTCGAAGGGGCTCGACACCAGTTTTCTCGACCCCGCTCGCCGCCAGGAGGGCAAAGAGTATCTCTTCTTTGATAGTGTCAGACGTCCGTTTGGCTTCGCTCCCGCGCAACAGAAAACCATCGAGCAACTCGATCTGCACTATTACTTGCCCTTTAAAGTAAAAGAGCGCACCTTGGGTTACCTGGGTTTGGGAAAGACTCGAGATGGGAATTTCCTCTCCAGTGAAGACATTGATCTTCTCCAGACCCTCACCGGATATGTCTCCGTGGCACTCGAGAATGCCCAGCTTTACGAATCGCTGGAGAGGCGGGCGCTCGAATACCAGGCGCTTACGGACTTCAGCCAGAACATCATTGAATCGATCAATGCCGGCGTTCTCGCCTGCGACCTGGAAGGCAAAGTAGGATCGTGCAATTCCGCCATGGAGAAACTCTACGGCCTGGCGCGCAACGATGTGGTGGGGAAGTCACTTCAGGCCATTTTCCCGCCTGAACTGTTGGCCGAATTGCCCCAGGCCTCGGACGCGCAGAGCGCCCTGAGCTTGTATAAGTTTCGTTTGAATACCCCGGGCGGTCAGACCTTGATTGTGAACCTCTCGGCGGTCCCACTGGTTGGAAAGGACGGCCACGTGCTCGGCCGCCTGCTGATTTTCAACGACCTGACCGAGCGGGTCAATCTTGAGGACCAGTTGATTCAGGCCGAGAAACTCTCCTCCATAGGCCTGCTGGCGGCCGGTGTGGCTCACGAAGTGAACACGCCTTTGGCGGTCATCACCTCTCAGGCCCAACTGGCGATGCGTCAGATGCCGCCGGATGATTCCCTCTCCCGTACTCTCGACAAGATCGTTAAGCAGGCGTTTCGCGCCTCCGAGATTGTCAACCATCTGTTGAAGTTCTCGCGGGTCAGCGGCAGCGAGTATTCCGAACTGGATTTGAACAAACTGGTTCGCGAGACCTTATCGCTGCTTGAGCCGATGCTACGCGCCTCGAAAATCGCGGTGAACACGCAATTGTCCGGGGCCTTGCCTTTGATTTACGCCAACTCCGGAAAGCTTCAGCAGGTTTTCATGAATCTGATTATGAATGCCTGCGACGCCATGCCGCGAGGCGGCGAACTGTCTATCGTCAGCACCGATTGCGAAGACTCTTTCGTGCGCGTGGAGGTTTCGGATAACGGCGTGGGAATCGCTCCCGAGCATTTGAGCAGGATCTTCGATCCCTTTTTTACCACCAAGTCGACCAGTCGCGGAACCGGCTTAGGCCTTGCGGTTACCTACGGAATCATTCGTGAACACCTGGGAAAGATTGAGGTGCAGAGTACGGTGGGTCGCGGTACTTCCTTCCGCGTCGAGTTGCCGGTTGCGAGGAAAGCTGTAAATGTCGCCTAAGGGCTCTGTTCTTATCATTGATGATGAGCAGGAAATCCGCGAGAGCATCCTGGAGTTGCTTCGCATGGAGGGTTATTCGGCGGATTCAGCTTCTACCGCGGAAGAAGGCCTCAAGAAGATCGAAGGCGGAATCTTCGACTTGGTCCTGCTGGATATTAATCTGCCGGACCGTAATGGCCTGGAACTGCTGAAAGTCATCAAACATGAAGCGCCGGAAGTCGGCGTGATCATGATCACCGCCTACGATTCCAGCCAGATGGCCTTCCAGGCCTCGAAAGAAGGGGCCGAGAGCTACATCACCAAACCTTGGGACAACGACAAGTTGCTTCTCGAGGTCCGCAACCTCCTGGACAAATCGCGCCTCCAGGCTGAGAACCTCCAACTTCGGCGGGCGCTCAAACGTTTCTCTCTGCCCAATCTTGTCGGCAAGAGCGACAAGATGCAGAAGGTGATGGACCTCATCACCCAGGTTGCCGTTAGCCGCGCCACGGTTCTGATCAACGGCGAAAGCGGCACAGGCAAAGAGTTGGTCGCGAAGACTATCCACGCCATGAGCCCGCGCGCCGACCACGCCTTTGTCCCTGTCAACACCGGCTCCATGCCCGTCGACCTCCTCGAGAGCACTCTGTTTGGCCATGTGAAAGGCGCCTTTACCTCCGCCATTGCCACCAAACGCGGATTGTTCGAAGTAGCGGACCAGGGAACCATCTTCTTTGATGAAATCGGCACCGTGGGGGTCGAAACTCAGTCCAAACTGCTTCGGGTGATTCAGGAACGCGAATTCATGCGATTGGGCGGGACGGAAACCATCAAGGTGGATGTGCGCATTCTCGCCGCCACCAACGCCGACCTGCGTAAGCTGGTGGTGGCCGGGCACTTCCGGGAAGACCTCTTTTATCGTTTGAACGTCATTAACATCTGCCTTCCTCCTTTGCGCGATCGCAAGGAGGATATTCCTCACCTCGCCGAGCACTTCTTGAGGAAATTCGGCGAGGAGAATGGCCGGCCGGGCCTCCAGTTCGTTCCGGCAGCGATGAAGGCCGTAATGGACTATGACTGGCCAGGCAATGTGCGCGAACTCGAAAACGCTGTCGAGCGAGCCGTGGTTCTTGCCTCCGGACCTGCCCTGGGGCCCGATCTTTTGCCTGAACAGCTTTTTCAAAACGGCTCGCAAGGCGCAGCCGGCAACGCCTCCGAGGACATCGCCGGCCGCTCGCTATTCGAGATCATGGAAGCCAAGGAGCGCACCGTGATTCTCGATATGCTGGCTCGCACCAGTTGGAGCCAGACCGACGCCGCCGAACGCTTCAAGATCCCCCTGTCCACCCTCAATCAAAAAATCAAGCGCCTCCAGATCGACGTCAAACGGCGTGGCGAACCGTAGAACAGGAGGTCAGGAGTAAGAATACCTCCCGGGCCGCCGAAATTTCCACCTCGCGCAACCCCATTCAACGTGGAGCGCGTGTCCCACCCCTTGTACATCCAGCCCTCGCCCCCTTGGGGGAGAGGGTGGACCGCAGCCGGCATATTCATCAGCCGGGGCGGGCCGGGTGGGGGTCTGTAGCCAGCCTGCTTCCAACTCGCTAGGCACGATTGCTCGGATGCGATGGACTCTTCGCTCGGAATACGGGCGTATAATGATAGCTTCGAACGCGGAAGTTAACGGTCGACGCTGGGCCTTTGGAGCGAAAGACGGTGCGGGCGACCCCACAGCGCGAAGAGCAGTTCGGAGAGTTCGTCGTGCCCGACGAGGCCATGCGCGAAAAACGTTGGGCGTCTGGGTATCCGGGATAGAGGCGAAGGACGTATGAACTCAGTAATCAGTCAGCATCGGCCCGAACTCGAAGCGCTCTGCCGCCGGTATGGAGTACAACGCCTCGAGGTGTTCGGCTCCGCAGCAAAGGGTCAGGGGCGGTCCGGGGAGAGCGACCTTGATTTCCTGGTGGAGTTCGATGCTCCTCCTCCCGGCGGCTATGCAAACGCCTACTTCAGCTTGCTGGAGTCCCTGGAGGCCCTGTACGGAAAGCGCGTTGACCTTGTAGTTGCCTCTGCCATCCGAAACCCCTTCTTTCTGCAATCGATCGAGCAAACCCGGACGCCCCTCTATGCGGCTTGAAGCCAAGAAATACCTTTACGACATACCGCCGCACTGTGGCGTTCCGCAATATTCTGATTCACGGCTACGCCGATGTGGATGATCGGGTCGTTTGGGATGTCGTAGAGACCAAGCTTCCAGTGCTGCGACAGGAGGTCGAAGCGATACTGAGTGAGACGTAAGGAGAGGTTACGCAGGAACGCTGCCAACCGTGTTTGCCAAGAGGTGATCGTGAAACAAAGGCCGGACCCGTCAGCGACTGAGGACAGCATTCAGGTTTCGAAAGTGCTGCGTGGACAAGAACAGCGCGATCATCATGCTGCCGTTATATCCCACGTGAAGGAAAACGCTGGGAGCCAGCGAACCGCTCCTGCCGCGCGCCAGCGAAAACACCAGCCCCACGAAGAAAATCAGCAGCATGTGATTCCAGGCGCCCCAGTACTCCGGCACGTGCAATCCCCCAAACAGGATGGCGGTGATCACGATGGCGAAGCGGAGGCCCACTTGCGACTCGAAGATGCCGAAGAGGACTCCACGGAACACCAGTTCTTCCATGAACGGAGCGACGAGAATAGCAAACACTCCTATCGCATAGGCCGCCGCTCTGGAATTGAACATGTTTTCCAAGGGGAATTGATTTGTATCCGGCAGGATGGGAGGAAGCAAAGCGATGGCGAGGGTCAGAAGCGCTCCGCCTCCGAGGCAAGCAAGCATTCGCCCGGCGCTGATGCGCCGCCAGCGGAGCATCGCCCAAAAAGGCTGGGCGTGGCCTACGGCGATGAGAACGTAGACATAGGCCAGCATCAGGCCATAAAAAACAGTCTGCAGCGACAATAGGAAGAAAGGGTCGGTGGCGAGTTTCTCTCTATTTGGTTGCCAGTGGAAAGCAGGCAGAATCAGCGCATAGCCTAAGCCGGCAAGGATATTCGCAACCAGAAAACCGACCGGCACAAAGGCCAGGAAGAGAAACAGGTCCCGCAACCTCCAAGCCGCCGGCGCGGATTCCGGCGCCTCAACGCTCACCGCCTCCGGAGGCGCCGGCACATCTTGAGGCGGTATCTGTGGCTGAATCTCGTCCATCGTGGAGAGTTGGTCTTAGCGTCTCTCTGCGCCTTCGCGCCTTTGCGTGAGCTCTGTTTGCTATTGCCCCGCCAGCCTCATTCTCGCGCAAACGCCTGAAAACCGCAAATAACGGTTCCACACAGTGGCGCAAAGCATACCGAGGGTGTGAAAACTCCTGACGCTTCCTGACTGGTCATAAATCTGGTCATATGGTATGCTGGAAGCATTATGGGTACAAAGGGAAAGACGCTCACGGCCACCGAGTTCAAGGCAAAGTGCCTGCGAATACTGGATGAGCTTGAACCACAGGGTATTATTATCCTCAAGCGGGGTCGCCCCGTGGCCAGGGTCACGCCACTCTCAAGCCGGAGAAACCGGAAACTCATAGGTCTGATGAAAGGCAAAATAGCGATCAAAGGTGATATCTTTTCCACCGGTGTAAAGTGGAATGCTCAACCTTGATACACACATACTAGTCTCGATCCTCGACGGCGACCTCTCACCGCGCGAAAACGAGCTGGTGTTGAAGAACGAATTGGCCATATCTGGGGTGGTCCTCTGGGAGCTTGCGAAGCTGACGCAACTCGGCCGGCTCGAACTCGATCTCGACAGCGCCGAGTTCCGCCAATGCCTCCGCCAACTTTATACGTTCTCTATTACGCTCGAGATCGCCCGAACCAGCACTCGGCTTGATTTCGCCTCCGATCCCGCTGACGAAATCATCGCCGCCACTAGCATCGTCGAGAGAATCCCTCTGCTTACCCGCGACCGGCGAATCCTCAAATCGCGCGTCGTCCCACTCGCAAAGTAGCTGTCAGCCGTCAGCGATCAGGCTTAGGAAATCAGGTCTCGCTGACGGCTGATGGCTATCCGCCACCTGCCACCTACTCCAGCGCTGCCGCCAGCAACGGCACCATCACCTCGTGATGCCCGATGAGCGCATAGCCGTGGCTGCGGTCCCGGCCCTTTCCGGCACCTGCCGTTGGCCGCAAGACCACGTTTTGCATGGGGCGATAGTGCTGGATGAAATCCATATTCACCGTGGTGATGCCCCGTGGCGCTCGGCCGAGGTTAGCGGCCAGGCTTAGACACTTCAAAAAAACTTCAGGCAGCAAAACGGCGGAGCCGACGTTGAGGTAAACTCCGCCCCGATGTAGCTTCTTCACCAGGGCAGCGAGCAGCAGGAAATCGCGGTGCGAGGCTGCCCCCATCGCCCGCGGATCGACGGCGGGATGATTGTGGGTGATGTCCGTTCCCACGGCGACATGCACGGTTGCGGGAACACGCAGGGCGTAAGCTTGCGCCAGCAGGCTGAAGCGGCGGAATCGCGCCTCCCGACGCCGGGCCAGGAACCGGCCGACGGCTTCTCCGATGCCCAGGTCCTCCCGGTCGCCCGCCGCGATGGTCTCATTAATCCAGCGGCCGGTTTCCTCCGCCATGCCGAATTTCCCGCGGCCCAGCACCGCCGGAACGTCCTCGGAGGTTGCGCCCACCAGGCCGATTTCGAAGTCATGAATCATCGCCGCGCCATTCATCGCCAGGGCGGTGAGGTAGCCCTGCCGCATAAGGTCAATCAGAATGGGCGCGAGGCCGCACTTCACCACGTGCCCGCCAATTCCCCAGATGATCGGCTTGCCGTTGGCCCGCGCCCGCTCGATGGCCGCCACCACGGCGCGCAAACTTTCGGCAGCCAGAATGTGGGGCAGGGAATCGAGCCACGCGCGCACCCCTGCTCCGCGCCGTGCGACTCGCCCGAAGTCTTGAACGGTAATTTTGCTCGGCCTCGAGGCGAGCGGATAAGTGTTGAGTTTGTCGAGCCTAAGCGGTTTCTCCGAGTAGATTGTCATCTTTTTGCGTGTGAGTTTACGAGCAGAATGCTTCCATGGATACGACACCAGGCTTAAATTTGGCGATCAGTGCGCGGTCGGACGTGACCAGCAGAACGCCCAGATCCTGCGCCAGGGCCACAAACTCGCAATCGTAAGCCGAACACCCGGAGGCAGCCGTGAGCCGGAGAACTCGCGACGAGTCCACTTCGAATTCCTGGCCGCCCATCAATTGCTCAGCGCGCTCCATGGCGTCGAACGCCTCCTCCATTCCAATCAGCCGGCGGCGCAGGTAGAGCACCAACACGTTACGAAATTCGGAGCGCCAGAGGCGTGGCGCGCCCCACTGTGGGTCCTTGCGATAGACAGCCTCCGCCTCCTCGGTGTATTGCCCCCGAACCAGCAGGTAAACGATGAGGTTGGCGTCCGCGATAATCACGGGCGGCCCTGGTTCTTAGCGGCACGCAGGTCCCCCTCGGTAACGAAAACTCGGGGCATGCGCGCGCGCAATGAGCGCACCTGCGCCAGAAAATCCTCGGGGTCCAAGCGATTGCCGATAAGGGCTTTTTCGAGGCAGGAAATAGCCTCTCCGTTAATACTGCGGCGGTGCTGCGCGGCGCTCTCCCTGAGCCGCTCGTGTAACTTCTCGGGGATATTTTTGATTGTCAGAGTCGCCATATGCGGTCCCCTGGCATCCAGAATGGAACCATAATGGAAGCGTACGCTGCTGCGGCATGATGTGTCAAACCACTACGACTGCGGAGGCTTGGCCGCAACCTGGCTCTGTGAAGGATGGACTCGCCCTTCCGATTCCAACTGCCGCATGACGGCTCTGATTCTGGCGGCGTAGGGTCCGTCGGGGTCAGATTGCAGATAGGCGCGCATCTCCGCATAACCCTTATCGTAAGCATTGTCACGCAAGTAGACTTCGGCAAGTTTTTCGTGGACAGACGCTGAGACGCGGGGGCCGAACGACAAGGCCCGCAGAAGTTCCTCTTCGGCCAGCGCGTAGTTCTTGAGTCCTTCGTCGGCCTGCCCGAGGTGATAGTACAACACCCAGGAACCGGGTGACCGGCGCACTCCTTCCGCCAAGACGCTACGGCCCTCGATGTAGCGCTGCTCGGCGTTGAAGAGCCGTCCTAGGTGGAGATAGGGCTCCACGAAGTCCGGGTCGCACTCGATCGCTTTCTTGAGCGGCGCCTCGGCGTGCGCCGAGTCGCCACTCTGCATCAGTGTCAAGGCCAGTCCCACTTGCGCCCGCGCATAACAAGGGTAGATCCTTAGAGCTTTCTCGAAATGGGCCTGCGCTTCGCTCAGTTTCCGCTCCTCCGAAGCGCGCACGCCCTTTTCCAACTCCTTGCGGGCCTTCGCGGGCGCAGTGGCGTCGGTGCGGGCGGTGCCGCTGATTGAGTTTGCCTCCTCAATCCGGCTAGGCCTCAAAACGATATCGAGTGCGGGCATGCCTGCGCCCGTCGTCAAGTCCAGCCGCTGAATGTTGGGTTCGTACCCGTCGGCGGCCACGAAGAGGGTGTATTGGAGTTCGGGCAGGCCCGTGAAACTGAATTGCCCGTTGGCGCTGACGTCTTCTTCTCCGACGATCCGGCCTTGGGCGTCCTCCAGTCGCACCACCGCCTTGACGTTATCCTTATTCCCCCCGTCCAAGCGGACTGTACCCTGAACTTGTCCTTCGTCGCGCACTACGTCGACTCGCTGCCGGCGCAGTTGCGCAGGAGCAAGTGAGACCAAACCAAGGGTCAGAAAGGCGAGCAGTAAGGGCCTATAAGCTCCTGGTGAGTGTCCGCGCTCCATGGACCCCTCCTCCCCGCCAAGCCTGTGCTGCATGCCGGCATCTGTACCGGCGGCGTCAAAGTAGAGATTTCTGATTTAGCGTCCAGGGCAGAGGTAGCATGCGCCGGCATTTCCCTCTTCATCCGGTTTTTCGTCCCTAACTCTACCCCAGCGGTCCGGTCGAATCAAGCTCCAATGGCCTCCAGGTTTGAGGGGAAAGCAGAGCCCATCAGAACAAAGCACACCTTCAGCCCGGCCAGCATTCTTTGCGTTCTTTGCGCCTTGGCGTGAAACCGGCGTTTGAGGTTTTGCAGTTTTTGCGCGAGAATGCTTGCCGTGACTGAGAACGAGATCGCCAAGCACATTGTTGACGCCGCCTTCAGAATTCACACCTCACTTGGGCCGGGACTTCTTGAATCCGTCTACGAGGCCGTGATGGCGGAGGAATTGACACGGCGCGGACTGCACGCAGAGAGGCAACAAGCGCTTCCCGTTGTCTGGCAGAACGTGCATTTAGAGGCCGGCTTCCGAGTTGACCTGATCGTCGAGAATAAGGTCATCGTCGAGATCAAATCCGTTGAGGAAATCGCGCGCCGTGCACCGAAAGCAGTTGCTGACCTACCTTCACCTCGCGAACAAGCGGCTCGGAATTCTGATCAATTTTGATGTCGACTTGATTAAGGACGGCATTGCGCGCGTGGTGAACGGGCTGGCGGAGTAAGCGAAACGGCAAACAGACGGGCGGTTTCACGCCAAGGCGCAAAGTACACAAAGACGCAAAGAAAACCGGCGAGAGCGGGGGTCTTTTTTTCCTTTGCGAGCTTAGCGTACTTTGCGTCTTTGCGTGAAACCGGAAGACGTAAGGGTCTAAAGGTGTGAGAATGGGAATGGCTACTGCCGGCCATTATTCAGCATGGTTGCGAGGGCCTGGCCGGTGAAGGACTTCTTCACGCGGGCCACCTCTTCCGGCGTGCCTTGGGCGACGATCCGGCCTCCCTCGTCGCCGCCCTCGGGGCCCAGATCGATGACCCAGTCAGCCTGTTTCACCACGTCCAGGTGATGCTCGATGATGATAACGGTGTTGCCGAGGTCGGTCAAGCGATTGAGGACCTCGAGGAGTTGCTTGACGTCGTCAAAGTGCAGGCCGGTAGTTGGTTCATCGAGGATGTACAGGGTTCGACCCGTCTGGCGGCGGCTCAACTCTCGTCCCAGCTTGATGCGTTGGGCTTCGCCGCCTGAAAGCGTCGTGGCCGGCTGTCCCAGGTGCACGTAACCCAGCCCAACGTCCAGCAAGGTTTGCAGCCGCAGCTTGATTTGCGGAATGTTCTCGAGAATGGGCAAAGCATCCCGAACCGTCGTTTCCAGCAGGTCGGCGATGGAATGGCCCTTATATTTCACCGCCAGGGTTTCGGAATTATACCTGCGGCCGCGGCAAACCTCGCAGGTCACGAAGACATCCGGCAGGAAGTTCATCTCGATGCGCCGCAGGCCTTCCCCCTGGCAGGCCTCGCATCGGCCGCCTTTGACGTTGAAGCTGAACCGCCCGGCGCGATAGCCGCGCTCGCGCGACTCGGGCAGCATTGCAAAAAGCTCCCGCATGGGAGTGAATACGCCGGTATAGGTGGCGGGATTGGAGCGCGGCGTGCGCCCGATGGGCGACTGGTCAACCACCGTGACCTTATCCAGGTTTTCGAGTCCCTGAATGCTCTTGTGTGCACCCGGCTCCGCGACGGCCCGATAGAGCTTCTTGGCCATGGCGTGGTAGAGGATGTCGTTCACCAGGGTCGATTTGCCGGAGCCCGAGACACCCGTCACCACCGTGAGCAGGCCCAACGGAAAGTGTACGTCGATGTTCTTCAAATTGTTGGCGCGCGCGCCCAGCACGGAGAGGCTCTTGCCGTTCGGCGAGCGCCGCCGCGCAGGAACGTGAATGCGCAGTTTGCCCGAAAGGTATTGCCCGGTCAGAGAGTCCTTGGCGGTCTCGATTTGCTTGGGCGGCCCAGCGGCCACCACGAATCCGCCCTGCTTCCCGGCCCCTGGTCCCAGATCAACCACGTAATCCGCCCGCCGGATGGTTTCCTCATCATGCTCGACCACCAGGACGGTGTTTTGCAGGTCGCGCAGTCGCTCCAAGGTTTCGAGCAGTCGCAGGTTGTCGCGCGGGTGCAGGCCGATGCTCGGCTCGTCGAGCACATACAGCACGCCCCGCAGCTTCGACCCGATCTGCGTGGCCAGGCGAATCCGCTGGCTCTCGCCGCTCGAAAGCGTGGCGGCTGAGCGGTCGAGGCTCAGGTAGCCCAGCCCCACCGCGTCCAGGAACTCGAGCCGCTCGAAGATGGCGTTCAGAATGCGCTGCGCAATGAACGCCTGGCGTGCCGTCATGTGCAGTTCTTTTAGAACAGTTTGCGCCCGGCTCACCGGAAGGGCCGTAAGATCGGCAATCGAGAGCTTCACCACCGTGACGGCCAGGCTTTCCGCCCGCAAGCGCTTGCCGTGGCACTTCGGGCAGGGCACTGCGGACATGTACTGGCTGTACCACTCGCGATAGTTTTCGGAAGTGCTTTCCCCGTACCAGCGGTCCAACAGCGGCAGCACGCCCGGAAAGACCGAAGAGGCTTTGGGCTGCTCCGGGTTGCGCCCGTAAAGCACCAGGTTCTGGAACTTCAGCGGAAGGCGTTCGAAGGGGGTCTTGAGATCGAACCCGTAGTGTTCGGCGGCGCGCAGGAGGCCACGCTGAATGACGGACGAACCGGCGCCCGGCCCGAGACCGCCCTCGAGCAGCGGCCTGGACCAATCGGCGATGACTTTGGCGGGGTCGAAAGTGTACTGGCTGCCCAGGCCCCGGCAAGCAGGACAGGCGCCGTAGACGCTGTTGAACGAGAAGGAACGCGGCTCGAGCGACGGGATGCTGATGCCGCAGTCCACGCACGCCCACTCCTGCGAATAGAGCTGTTCCTCGCCGTTCACCACGGCGATCTGCACAATCCCCTTCGCCAGCTTCATCGCCGTGTCGATGGATTGCCCCAGTCGGCTTTCAATCCCCGCCTTCAGCAGCAGGCGGTCCACCACCACTTCAATGGTGTGGTTGCGGCGCCGGTCCAGCCGGATTTCTTCATCCATCTGGCGCAATTGCTTGTCCACCCGCACCCGCACGAACCCCTGCTGGGCAAGCTGCTCGAAGAGCTTGCGAAACTCTCCTTTCCGCCCGCGCACCACGGGCGCCAGAATCATGATGCGCTGCCCGTCGCCGTTTCCCCCTGCACTATCCAACTGGTGCTGGGCCATGATGGAGGAGACGATCTGATCGGTGGTCTGGCGGGAAATGGCGCGGCCGCACTGGTGGCAATGCGGCTCGCCGATGGAGGCATACAGTAGGCGGAGATAGTCGTAGATCTCTGTGATCGTGCCCACGGTTGAGCGGGGGCTGCGGCTCGTGGTTTTTTGCTCGATCGAGATGGCCGGGCTGAGGCCCTCCACGGTGTCCACGTCCGGCCGCTCCGCCTGGTCGAGGAACTGCCGCGCGTAGGCCGAGAGGGTCTGGACGTACCGGCGCTGCCCCTCGGCGTAAATCACGTCAAAAGCCAGGCTGGATTTGCCCGAGCCGCTTAAACCCGTGACCACGGTCAGGGCGAGGCGGGGAATCTCCACGTCGATGTTCTTCAGGTTGTGCTGGCGCGCGCCGCGAACCGTAATCCGCTCGATCATCGCCCAGAGCCCCACAGCGAGCAGTTTCGAGGAAAAGCCAACCTACCATGATAACGGCCTAACCCCTGCCCCGTCAAGCCGCATCGTCCGCACCGCAGAGACGCTGAGGATCAAAGAGCAAAGGTTTGGGCGGCGCATACGCCCGGGTGCTTTCTGCCGTGCTGTGGTAGAATTTGCGTATGGAAATCAAGGTCAATATTCCGGACGATCTTGCCGCACAGGCTCGTGCCCGCGGCTTGGAGCTTGAGGCCTACGTCGAAGAGATTCTGGCGTCGCAGGTAGCGCCACGCTCGAAGGCTAACCGGCAACCGCTTACACCCGAAGAGTTTCACGCCTGGCTGGACTCGGTGGCCCAGTTCTCCGATAAGATCCCTCCTCTACCGGATACCATCTCCCGAGAATGGATCTATCAGGATCATAACTAAATGGCCATTGGATCGTGTGTGGTAGACACCAACATCCTGCTGCGCATGACCCGGCGCGCCGATCCTGAACACCAGCTTGTCACAATGGCCCTCGCTCAATTGACCAGCCAGGGTACCACGCTTCATTACACACACCAGAATATTGCCGAACTTTGGAACGTGATGACGCGGCCAGTAGCTCGGAACGGCCTGGGTCTGACCATCCACGAGGCGGAGTCCGAAGTGCGAGCCATCGAACGCGGAATGACTCTTTTGCCGGACAGCGAGGCCGTGTATCACGAGTGGCGGAAGATCATTTTGCGATATGGTGTGTCTGGCGTTCAGGTCCACGACGCACGGCTCGCGGCGGCCATGTACATCCACGGCGTGCCCCATATCCTGACCCTCAATCTCCCCGATTTCAGTCGCTTCGAGGGTCTCACTCCACTACACCCAAACCAGTTCTAATGGTGGACCTCGCGGCTGGCGCGCAGAGATGCCAAAGGGCCGTATGCCCCGCACCCTCCAAGGTATATAATGGGGAGGTTATGGCTAAGCTTGTGATTGACATCTCGGAAGCGGAGGCGGCCCGTGACTTCGGGTCCCTGCTGGTGCGGGTGCGCGCCGGTGCGGAAGTCATCATCAAGGACGGCTCACAGCCTATCGCCGTGGTGCGCCCCGCCGAGCTTCCGACCCGTCGGCTCTCGGAATCCCTTCAGCTCGCCCGTGAGCACGGCTCGACTGCAACGCTCGATGAGAACTTCGCCAAGGACGTGGAAGCCGCCGTCGAAGCCCATCGTGAATCGCTGAATCCGCCCGCATGGGACTAATCCTCGACTCCAGCGTCGTCATCGCGTCCGAACGTCGCGGGGAAACTGTCGAACAACTGATCGCGCGAATCCTCCGCGCTACCGGCGACTAGGACGCAGCCCTGTCGGCCGTAGGCCTGACTGAGCTCGTTCATGGCCTCCATCGCGCATCTACGCCGGAAGTGCGACTTCGGCGTGAGTCCTTCCTCAATGAACTCCTGGCTGACCTGACGGTGTACCCGTACACCAAGGAAACTGCGCTGCTGGCTGGCCGGCTCGACGCCGAACAGCAGAGCCGTGGCGTGGTTATCCCGTTCGCGGACTTGCTGATCGGTGCGACTGCCTTGGTTCTCAGCTATTCGGTCTTGACCGCCAACGATCGCCACTTCGGCCGCATCCCCGGCCTCACCGTAGTTAAACTCTAGCTCCAGTTCGGGACTAAGCCGCAGAGCCTCGCTCTGCGCCAGCCACGAACTGAAAAAGGTTACAAGCTCTCAGGATGACATGTTTAAGATCACTTCACGCCTTCTCGGAAGGACCCCAGCTAGGGTACTGGTACTTTCGTGATCTTGACAGATTCGACCCATATAAATAGCCTATAGATTGGGGATTCGCCCCGCACAACCGAACATCCCGGGTAGGGGCAGTTCGCGAACCGCCCCTACAACCTACCCGAAACTTTCTCCCTGGAGATCTTATGTCGATTCGCCAATCACCGCAGCTTACCCCGCAATTGCTCGACGCCGCACGCTCGAACGCCCGGTGTTCCACCGGCCCGCGCAGCGCGGCCGGAAAACACAACTCCAGAATGAACGCCCTCGAGCACGGCGAGCGTTCCGCCCCCGAAAATCACTATGAAGTGATGCGCGCCCTGGGCGAAGACCCGGCCCGATTCGACGCCCTGAAGCAGGAGTTGTGCGATTCCTTCGGTCCCGGCAACGCTCTCTTTGAAAAGCTGGTCGATGATCTCGCCCGCCTCTACTGGCGGCGCGAGCGCCTGGAGCGCTCCCAGACCGGCCTGATGCGCCGCGCCCTGCTCGAGGTGGAAGAGCGGCAGCACCGGCGCCGGAAGGAAATCGAAGGCGCCACGATCGAGCTCGGCCAGGCCATCAACGTCACGCTCGGGGAACCTTCGGACCCGGCCGCGCGCCTGCGGTTGCTGCTTTCCTTTCTGGGCGTGATTCGCGTGCAGGTGCACGCCCGCTCCTTCCTGGCCTGGCAGGCCGCCGCGCTCGAAGGCTTTTACAGGAAAAAGAGCGGGTGGCGTGCGGCGCGCCTGTGTTTCCTGCTGTCGCTCTTCGCCAACGTAGGGGCACCCCTTGTGGGTGCCCAGGCCGAGGATGAGGATGACGTAGGGGCGCCCCTTGTGGGTGCCCAGTCCGACGAACCGGCTCGCCCCGACCCCGCAACCGAATCGGCGGATGAACTGCGGTACAACGAACTGGTCCTCTTGCTCGAGGAAGAGATTGTGAACATCGAGGAAGAATTCGAGTACGAGGAGAATCTGAACGAAGAGAGAGCGGCGATCGAACGCGACGCTTGTCTCGCTCCGTCAGGCGAAGAATGGCGGATGCTGCTGCGACGTGAAGAGGCGCTGGATCGCGCGATCGACCGCAAGGTCAAGCTGCTGCTGAGCCTGCGCAAGGCGACCGGCAGACTCGAGCAGCCGCGAACCTTGGGAAGCAGGTCTGAACCAGCCGCCGCCAACGACGTAGGGGCACCCCTTGTGGATGCCGAGGCCGACCAAGAGGACAGCCACGAGGGCCGCCCCTACGGTGTGAATCCAGAGCCCTCTCCCGAGGGGAGCGGGTGTCAGGCTCCGGCGGTTTCATCACCCGGAGCGTGACGGGCGAGGGGTTTGTTGCCTCGCCCAGAACAGAGCGAAGGCGCACACATCCCGACGAAGAGCGTTGGAACGTGCGCCACCCACGGCGGGAGGGAGAGGTACGCCAGAATTATGGCTGTCGTGCGAGGAATCAGGGGAAGAATGTCTGTGTGGAACGGAACCAACCCCTCACCCGACCCGCGCGCCTCGAGAATGCGCCGTCGCAGGTCACCCTCTTCCCAAGGAGAGGCTTTATGACCGAGATTTTGGGTTGAGGGAGCTAACTGCGAACGCCGCAGCATGCTCGCGGTCATGCTGCCGGCTATCTGCTGACGTGAGGTCGTCCTTTGTTTTCATCAACATTTCCGGTTCGTTCGTTGGTTTTTTCTCGACCCCAGCGCGTAGGGGTAGGGCTTGCCCTACCCTTCTCGGGACGGTTATAGGTTAGATGGCCACCTCGCCGTTGACGTCTTCACCTGGAGGTGTTAGAGTCGCACGCCATGAAAATGACACGCAGAGAGTTGTTGGCAGGGGTAGCGGCGGGTTCGCTGGCCCTGATTCCCCGGAAGACCATTGCCGGAGGCTTCGGGTTGGGCGCACCACCCCCTACCCCCTCCTCGACCGAGGAGGGGAGTAACTCCCCAAGCGGGCGTCTGAAGATTGCGCTGGTCACTGGGATCATGTTCAAGTACGCGCACTCGCAGCATTTTGTGGATCGCTTCCTGGAGGGTTACGGCTGGAACGGCGCGTGGCACAAGCCTCCCATGGACCTGGTTTCCCTCTATGTGGATCAGGTGGGTCCGGACGACGTCAGCCGCGAGCGGGCGGCGCGTTTTCCCTCCATGAAGATCTATCCGACCATTGCCGAGGCGTTGACGCTGGGCGGCAGCAAGCTGGCGGTGGACGGCGTAATCCTGATTGGGGAGCACGGCAATTATCCAAGGAACGAGAAAGGGCAAACGGAATATCCCCGCTACCAGTTCTTCCAACAAATCGTCGGCGTGTATCGCTCGAGCGGGCGATCCGTTCCGCTGTTCAGCGACAAGCACCTCTCCTGGAACTGGGATTGGGCGAAGGAGATGTACGACACTTCGCGGAGCATGGCCTTTGCGTTCATGGCCGGATCGAGCCTGCCGGTAACCTGGCGAATTCCGTCGGTCGAGATGCCCCTCGGCACGCGCATCCGCGAAGCGATGTGCGTGGGGTACGGCGGGGTGGACAGTTACGACTTCCACGGCCTGGAAACGATCCAGTGCATGGTGGAGCGCCGCCAGGGCGGCGAGAGCGGGGTGAAATGGCTCCAGGCCTACCGGGGCGAGAGCTTCTGGCAGGCCTGGCAGGACGGCGTATGGTCGCGCGAGTTGTGCGAGGCTGCGCTTTGCCGCAGCCTTACGCTCACACCGGCGAGAGAAGGTTTCAATGACATTTTCCCCAACCTTGACGATATGCGCCGGCTCGTTAAGGACCCGGTGGCGTACCATTACGAGCACGCCGACGGTCTGAAGTGCTCGTTGCTGCTGATGAACGGACTGGTGCAGGATTTCAACTTTGCCGCCCACGTTGAGGACCGGAAGGAGCCTTTCTCCACCCAGATGTATTTGCCCATGCCGCCGGATCGCACCACCCTGGCCAACTTCTTCAGCCCCCTGGTCAACAATGTGGAAAAGATGTTCCTGACCGGCAAGCCCAGTTACCCAGTCGAGCGCACGCTGCTCACCACCGGGCTTACGGCTGCGGGCGTCGAGAGCCTGTACCGCAATCAGGCGCGCTATGATACGCCGCACCTCTCCATTCGGTATCAGCCGACGCGGGAATCTACTTATTGGAGGACGTGAAGACAGGTGTCAGGAAAAGCTATCAGCCGTCAGCTATCAGCTTTCAGCAAGAACGAATTGTTTGCTGAGAGCGGATATTTGGAGGCAGATTGCTGTCAGTTTCCTGAGCCAGAAGTTCGTCGAACGATTGAGCCCGCGGAGCGGGCGGCAGCGTGTAGCCCACGGCGCAAGCCGTGGGTTGGCAAACCGCACCTTCACCCCCGTCCCCTCTCCCGCCCTGCGGGAGAGGGGCGCCGAAGGCGGGGTGAGGGCCATCCAACCCAGGGCTTGCGCCCTGGGCTACGCTATGCCGCCCCTGACGGGGCTCCGAAGTCAGCTATTCGGGAGTTATCATGAAGCAGATCGCAGTCATCACCACGGTGTATCGCTACCTCTCGCACGCGCAACACATGGCGGACCGTTTTCTGGTGGGATATCCACACAACGGCGAGTGGCATCGCCCCGACATGAAAGTGGTTTCGTTGTACGTCGATCAGAAGCCGCCCGACGATCTGAGCGCCCAGCGGGGTCAGGAATTCGGTTTCCGCGTCTATCCGACGATTGCTGAAGCCCTGCGCTGCGGCGGCGACCGTCTGGCCGTCGATGCGGTCTTGATCATCGGCGAGCACGGCGACTATCCGCGCAACGAGAAAGGGCAAATCCTTTACCCGCGCTACGAGTTCTTCCAGCAGTGCGTGGAGGTGTTCGAGAAGGACGGGCGGGCTGTGCCCGTCTACAACGACAAGCACCTCTCCTTTAGCTTCGAGAAGGCGAAGTGGATGGTCGATTCCTCGAAGCGCCTGAAGTTCCCCATGCTGGCGGGTTCTTCGCTTCCCGTCACCTGGCGCTTGCCGGACCTCGAATTGCCGCTTGACGGCGAGATCGAAAGCGCCCTGATGGTGGGCGAGGGCGGCTCGGACGCGATGGATTTCCACGCGCTCGAGGCCATGCAGTGCATGGTCGAGCGGCGCAAAGGGGGTGAGACCGGCGTGCAGGCGGTCCAGATGATCGAAGGAGAGGCGGTCTGGAAGGCCGGAGAGGAAGGGCGCTGGTCGAAGGAGATGCTCTCCTCGGCGCTTTCGCGCAGCGACACGCCGTTGGGGTTGACGCTGGTGGATGGGAGGACTCAGGATCTGGTGGGCAGCGGCGAGCTGCCCCATCTGGTCAAGAACCCGGCCGCTTACTTTATAGACTATAACGATGGCCTACATACGACGTTGCTGATGCTCGATGGGGCGCTCCGGGATTTCAATTTCGCCGCCCGCCGGCGCGCCACGAACGACATTGTCTCCACCCAGTTCTTCCTCTCGCCGGTTCCCAATGTCACCTATTCCGCCTGCCTGGTGAACAAGATCGAGGAGATGTTTGAGACCGGCCAGGCGCCTTATCCGGTGGAACGTACGCTGCTGGTCAGCGGGGTGCTCGAGGCTTGCCTCACCTCGCGCCTCCAGGATCATCGGCGCCTGGAGACGCCGCAGCTTTCGGTGCGTTATCACGCTCCCCGCGTTTCGCAGTACTGCCGGGCCTGAGATGTCACCCTAGGCGTTTTGGAGTGCGGCAGCTTGCTGCCGCTTTTGATCAGGCCAGCTTGCTGGCCGGGATCGCGAACCCTAATGAAGCAGCGCGAGCAAGCTCGCGCCCGGGGAAAAGCGGCAGCAAGCTGCCGCACTCCAAAGCAGGGCTGAAGCCCGGCAAGCGGGCCTTACCCGCGGCGGCTAAGTTATCACACAGACTCCTCTGAGGAGTGGATCAAGGGGTGGTGCAGGCCGCAACGGCTTCTGGAGAGGCAGCGCAAACACCATCGATTTCCCTGGCTGACGCCGTACACCACTTGATCACAGATTCACGACCTTCATGGCTCGTTCCGGATACCGGTCCCCGGCGGTTGCTCCCTTCGGTACGGCCTCGTTGAGGCGCGCAAGGTCTTCAGGTGTGAGCGTCACCTCCAGGGCCGCGATGTTGTCCTCCAGGTGTGCGCGTCGCGTGGTGCCGGGAATCGGGACAATGTTGTCGCCCTGTGCCAGCACCCAGGCCAGAGCCAACTGCGAAGCCTTGCAGCCCTTTTTTGCAGCGAGCTGCTCGACCCGGCCAACAAGTTCGAGGTTGTGTGTGAAATTCTCTCCCTGAAAGCGCGGATGATTGCGGCGAAAGTCCTCATTCGTCAGTTCCTCGGTGTTCTTGAAACGGCCGGTCAAGAAACCGCGGCCCAGGGGGCTGTATGCCACGAATGAGATGCCGAGCTCCCGGCAGGTCGAGAGAGTCTCGTCTTCGGGATCGCGGCTCCAGAGTGAGTACTCCGTTTGCAAAGCGGAGATGGGGTGGGCGCGATGCGCTCGCCGGAGAGTTGCGGGCGCGGCCTCGGATAGCCCCAAGTACCTTACCTTGCCTTCCTCGATCAGTCGCGCCATTGCTCCCACCGTTTCCTCGATGGAGACGTCGGCGTCTACGCGGTGCTGGTAATACAGGTCAATGGTCTCGACGTTCAGGCGCCGCAAGCTGGCTTCGCAGGCCGTGCGCACGTACTCGGGCCGGCCGTTGATTCCCAGGAAGCTGCCGTCAGGTCCTCGCACATTACCGAACTTGGTGGCGAGCACGATCTCGGTTCGACGGCCTTTGATCGCTCTCCCCACCAACTCCTCGTTATGGCCCGTCCCATACATATCCGCGGTATCCAGGAAGTTCACGCCCCGGTCGAGCGCCAGGTGAATCGTCGCCACGGATTCCTCTTCGTTCCGTGGCCCGTAGAACTCCGACATTCCCATGCATCCCAGACCGATAGCAGAGACGCTGAGGGAGCTGTGACCAAGTTTCCGATGACGCATTGAGTTTTCCTCCATGATTCAGGGGCAGTCTTGAGCCGCGGGCAGGCCGTCCACCGCCTCGAGGAGCGGCAAACATGGTTTGCCATTGACCCTGACCTTAACTCCGCCGGCTTAATTGCCGGGCTTGTCTCGCCTATGACCCGGCATCGTAATTTCAAGCCGAGGCACCCAAACTAAAGTATCATTGGGGTAGCTTTTGCTCAAGCGTTGCGCGCTGGCGCCTCGTCTGTTTACTTGGGTCGGTTGCCCTCAGGTGCGCAGCGCAGACCACGGTGTGGATTTCGCCTCTCACGTGGCCCTTATAGGCTCTGCGGGCGGCCAGGAGCGCCGGCCACGCAAGGGCCTGGCGGAATCCGCGAGCAGGAACTCGCCCAGGTGCGTTTGCGTATTCTCTGATGGAAAGATATGGAGGATAGCCCCATGAGCACAAGTCCCCAATCCCCACGCCCTCCCGTTCCACCACAAGCTCCGCCTCCCCCGGTGGCGCCCCAACCGCCGCGGTCAGGGAGCAACATTGTTGCGATTGTCCTATTGGTTCTGGCACTAATCGTTTTGGTCAGTGGCATCGTAGTTTGGACCGGCTTGAGGTTTCTTTCCCACAATCTCAGCGTGCAGGTCAAGGAGAGGGGAGGGAGCCAAAAGGATGTCGCAATCAACACGCCGGTCGGTTCCATGGAAGTTCATCAGGATGTCAGCGAGGACAACTTGGATTTGCCCATTTATCCGGGCGCGATCCGAGTCAAAAATAAGGACTCAGCCACGGTCGACTTCGGCTTTGGCGGCGAAGCAGGCGTGCACATCATGGCAGCCAGATTCGAAACCACAGATTCCCTGGAAGCTGTCAGGCTGTTTTACAAGGAGCACCTGGGTAGCGCGGTCACCAAATTCACCGACCACGGCGTAACCGGAAAGAGCTCATTCGAAATCAAGAACAAGGACCTCGAAAAGGTGGTGGAGATTGAAACCGAGGGAGGTAAGACCGTAATCAAACTGGTTCGGATCTCCGTCGGCAAAGGCGAGAGCAACTAGCCCCCTCCCAGGAACCAAGGTCCGCGTACTGGCGCTCCGAGTGGTCAATGGCTCACCCCGCTTCCCTCAAGGTCCAGGCAGATTCTGCCTCGCTGCCAGGCGGGTCACAGGCTGCCCTGGCCAACCTGATGAGGGTCCAGGAAACGTTTTTCGCGTCGCAAGCGTCCAATCATGGGGGGCTAAACGCGGAAATGAACAGGTAGATTCCTGCACGGGTCCTCGAGATAGGGACAAACGACTGCTTATGATCATGCGGAAACTGAGGGCCCGGGCCTTTACACTGCACGCGATGGTGATAAGTACGTTGTTGTTCGCTTTCCCCCTGCCGGCGCAACAGAACCCTCCGCCCGCGGAAACGACCTCACAAGGCCAAACCAAGCCGGAAGAGAAAAATGGGGAGAAGAGCGACCCTGCAATCCAGGAGCAGAAGGCCCCAAACCAGGAACAAAGCCCAAAGAACGACCGGCTTTTCTTTGTCTTGCCGAACTACCTGACGGTTGAGAATACCGGAAAGATTCCGCCGCTTACGACGGGGCAGAAATTCAAGTTGGTGGCCCTGGGAACCTTCGATCCGGTTGAGTACCCGTACGTGGGCGTTCTCGCCGGCATCTCTCAAGCCGAAAACTCGGATCCCAGCTACGGACAGGGCTTCAAAGGCTATGCGAAGCGCTATGGCGCAGCGTTTGCCGACACCACGATCGAAAACTTCATGGTGGGCGCAGTTTTTCCATCCCTGCTCCACGAAGATCCTCGCTACTTCCAGTCAGGTAAAGGGGGATTCTGGCGCCGTACTGGTTACGCTGCATCGCGGATTGTAATCACCCGCACCGACTCCGGGAAAACCCAATTCAACTATTCCGAGTGGGCAGGCAGCGCAATTGCCGCAGCACTTTCAAACACCTACCATCCGCCTGCGAACCGGAGTGCCCTTAACAGCGCCAATATCTGGCTAACGCAGTTGTGGGGTGATGCGCTCTCTTTTGAGATCAAAGAATTCTGGCCTGATATTAAGCGCAAGCTGCATCATAAGAATTAGCAGCGGCCCTCGCTTCCCGAGGTGGGACGCCGGCGTTTCCAAAGCCGCCTGATTCTCCCGAAGACTCCATCCTTCCGGGCAATCTGGTATCATCTCTCTTATTGGGGCATTCAATACAGTCAGGGAGGTTCCATGGAAATTCAACCGCGCGTGGCCCTTGTGACGGGTGGAACAGGGGCTCTGGGCAGTGCAGTGGCGCTGGATTTGCTCAAATCCGGCGCCCGTGTTGCGGTTACTTATCGCTCGGACCGAGAGTGGGCGTCCCTGGAAGGCCGGGCAGGCGAACTCCGCCCACATCTCACCGGCGCGCCAGTGGATTTGGGGCAGGCCCAGGATGTGGAACGCCTGGTTGAAGGCCTTCTGGCGAACTGGCGGCGCATCGATTACCTGGTGGCCGTGGCGGGTGGCTTTGCTGCCGGAAAGAGCTTCGAGACCGATGAAGAGACCTGGGATCACATGCTGAAACTGAACCTGCGGTCTCTCATCTCCTGTTTGCGCTTCGTCGTCCCGGTCATGATTCGCCAGAACTTCGGCAGGATCGTGACCGTCTCGAGCGGGTCGATCCTGCGTGGTGGAGGCGCGGGCATCGCTGCCTACGCCATCTCGAAAGGGGCGGTTCGCCAGCTTAGTGAAATCCTGGCGGATGAGCTGAAGGGCTACGATATTCACGTGCACTGTATCCTGCCGGGAACCATGGATACGGAGGCCAATCGCCTCGCCATGCCCAAAGCGGACTTCTCCAAGTGGGTGCGGACCGAAGAGGTGGCCGGCGTTGTCCGCTTTCTCCTCAGCGACGACGCGCGCCCCGTGCGGTCCGCCGTCGTGCCCGTGCTGGGCTCGACGTAGCGTCGACCTCCATTTCGGATTGAAAACTTGGCCAGAGGCCGCTATAATAAGGGTTTGCACTTGTTGCGAAGGAGTTTCATGAAAAGCGCTATTCACCCCAACTATCACCCTGTGACTGTGGTCTGCGCCTGCGGGTACACTTTCAAGACGCGCTCGACCTATAAGAGCGACGTGTTGCACCTGGAAATCTGTTCCCATTGCCATCCATTCTTTACCGGCAAGCAGAAGATAATGGACAGTGCGGGCCGTGTGGAACGCTTCCAGCGCAAGTACGCGGACTTTAGGAAGGCCGCCGCCACCGCCGCCGAAGCGAAGGCGGCGGCGCCGAGCAAGTAGGAGATCCTAGTCTCGCTGTGTCGCCTCGAACTAGGTAGCGCGGACCCCCGAATTTGGGGTCCGCGGTTTTTTTGGGGGCCTCTTGGACAAGCCGCGAACCTAAGGCAGGAATCGGACTCCACACCATGCCTGAGCCGTACATCACTAAGCCGAAAGTTTACGTTGTCGGGCGCCAAACCGTAGTGCCCGAGGAAGTGGCTCGTTTTCTCCAAGACGAAGGCTTGGTGTTCACCACCGACGCGCCGGCCCCGGCCGAAATGCTCGCCGAAATCGCCGGGCGCACCTGCTATATGTCATTCGGCAAGGGGCGGAAATCCAACCAGGAGTACGTTGAGAACATCCTGGGCTCCAAACACGGCAGCGTCCTCGAGCACGCCGTGTGGTGCCTGCTGATTACCGGCGTAAGCCGCGCTCTCACCCATGAACTGGTTCGCCACCGGGCCGGATTCAGCTATTCGCAGCTTTCGCAGCGTTACGTGGACGAGAGCGAGGCCAGCTATGTGGTTCCCCCGCTTTATCAGGAAAACGAAGAATTGCGCCGGAAATGGCAGGAGACGATCGAGATCATCCGCAAAGCCTACCTCGAGTTGGGCGAAGCTACCGTCCAATACGTTCAGCAGAAGCATCCGGAAATGGCCCCGCGCGACCGCCGCAAGTGGGCTCGCCAGGCGGCGAGGTCCATTCTTCCCAATGCCTGCGAGACCAAAATCTTCGTTACCGGCAACAGCCGTGCGTGGCGGCACTTCATGGAACTTCGCGGCAGCCCGCACGCCGATAGTGAAATTCGCCTGCTGGCTGTCGAGGTTTGCCGCCTCCTCAAGCAGGAAAGCCCCAACATCTTCCGCGACGTTGAAATCGTCGCAGAACCCGATGGCATGCCCTCCGTGCGCGTCCAGCACTCCAAAGTGTGATTCTCACTGAGTCGTAAGAACCGCCTGTGGTGGGGGCGCCCCGCTCCCGCGCGCGGGCGGGACGCCCGCACCACGACCTTGGGCCGGCCCCCTCGACATCCATCACTCTGGGTGGCCCCAAGGCCCATGACCACTCATGGATGACATGTGGGTCAGACTCTCCCCAGAACCTCATCCACCGCTTCTTCCAAGACCCCAATGGACTCTCGCAGCGCGTCCTCAGGGATGCTCAAGGGAGGAGCGATCTTGATGCACTCTCCTGACGCACCTACAGGCGCAAACATCAGCAGCCCTTTTTGCAGGCAGGCGATGTTGATCTTCAACGCCAACTCGGGGTCGGGAGTCTTCGTCCCCGGCTTGACTACTTGGATCCCCGCCACCAGCCCTTTGCCTTGCACGCACCCCAGGACTTGGCGATGCTTCTGCTGGATGCGCCTCAACTCCGCCATGAGGATTTCCCCCAGTCGCGCCGCGCGTTCCACCAAACCTTCCTTCTGAATGATTTCAAGGCTGGCAATAGCCGCGGCCACCGGCAAAGGCGATCCGGAATGCGTGGAAGTCATCGAGCCCGGGGGATAAAGTCCCATGATGTCTTCGCGCCCGATGACGGCCGAAATGGGCAATGACGAGGAGATGCCTTTGCCGCAGGCGATTAGGTCCGGTCGCACGCCATAATGTTCGTACCCGAACATCTTCCCTGTGCGCCCGAATCCTGCCTGCACTTCGTCATAGCACATCACGATGTCGTGTTGGCGGCAGAGTTTCTCCAGCTTCTGCGCGTATTCCACCGGCAAGAAGTCCGGCCCGCCGCCTTGGTAGGTTTCCGTCATCACGCCGGCAATGTGTTGCGGCGCCACGCCTTTTTCCCGCAGCGTTTTCAGGAAGAGGTCAAACGACGTGTCCTCATTCTTGTAGCCATCGGGAAACGGCACCTGCACAAAGCTCGGGTCGCGGTCGACCATCCACTGCTTTTGCTTCTCGATGCCGCCGGCAAGCTGGGCGCCCATAGTGCGTCCGTGAAAGGCGTAGTCGAACGTCACGAAATACTTCTTGTGCGGCCCGTGTTTTTGCAGGCCGTAGGTCTTCGACAGCTTGATGCAGTTCTCGGTCGCCTCGCTGCCGGTGCTCATCAGAAAGACCCGGTAATTTTCGGGATCCGGGGATACAGCTCGGAGCATTTGAGTCAACCGCGCGCGCCGCTCGTGCACGAACACGTAAGAAGCCAGCAGCCCGCGGTCGATCACTTCCCTCAACGCCCCGCGGATCTCCTCGCGTCCGTGCCCGGCGTTGGTGATGAGTACGCCGGACGACCAGTCGATCCAGCGGTTGCCCCACGGGTCACTGACGATGAAGTCTTCCGCCTTGTCCCACACGATGGGCGGCTGCCCGGCCATGGAGCGCGGCTCCGATTGAGCCAGCGATTCGAAAATGGGCAGCGATTCGGGCACCGGCAGCTTGGTTCTGATGCGGCGATATTTCGTTTCCACCGCGGGGACTTCCACAGGTGTTAAATCGTAGACAGCCATGTTTCTCCTTCGACCAGCTCTCTTGTCTGAAATCTGAAATCTGGAATCTGAGATTTGAAAGAGACCACAACCCGCCGTGGATTCCCGCCTTCGCGGGAATGACAGGTCGTTGCCTGTTATTCCACGTGCGGGTGTTCGCCGTCAACGATGCGGACCGGCGCGGCGCCCTGGACGATGGACTTGCGTGCGGCCTCCACCACCAACTCGTTGATGGAGCTATTGGCAGGCGTGGCAATCAGGCCTCGCGCATCCACCTCGCGCAGGAATTGCCTGCGGCGCTCCAAGGCTGCCCCGGGCGCCAAACCCGCCGTCTCTTTGGCCATGCGCTGCACGCTCTCGGTGATGCCCGCCACGGATTCGTACCCGTAACCGATCGGTTTATAGCCCGGGCCTTCCCAGGGGACAAACCGAAAGAAATCGGGACTAACGTAGTTGTATTTCGATCCTCCCGGGCCAATGCCTTCGAGATAGGAGTAGGCCACACCCCGGTTGTGATCGTCGTGAAAGATGAGTCCCGTCTGGCCCTGCCCTTCGCAGTACATGATCAGCCCCTGGTCGTTGCTGCCCGCCGCGGCATCAGGGTAGCCCAGGCCGTTGACCACCGAGAGCAGCGCGCCATTCTCCCAGGTCACCCGTCCATGCGACCACAGGTAAGCTTCGTTCCCGTTGGGAAATTTCCCTTTGACGCCCTGCACGGAAACTTCCACCGGCTTCAGCCCGGTAATGAAGTAAACAAGGTCTACATAATGACAACCGATATAAGTGAAAGGGTCAGTGTTATTGCAGGTAAACCAGTTCTGAAAGTTCGAGTGGCGATAATAGTAGGGCTCGATCAGTTTGGCCTCGCCCATAACGAACGCGCCGAACTGTCCCAGCCCATATCCCCGCCTCGCCATCAGTGATCGGCGGTCAAAGCGCTTGTGGTACTCAATACCCACCAAGCGCCCCTTTTCAGCAGCCAAGTCCTCGATTTCGACGGCATGTTCGTGTTTCAGAACCAGCGGCTTCACACACAGCACGTTCTGATCGCAATGCAGGGCGTGCCGCACCACCTCGTTGTGAAGATGGTCGGGCATCGCCACCACCACCATGTTGCCCGGCGCCATCGCTGCCACCACCTCTTTGTAAAGCTCGGGGAACTTCTTCTCCGGCGGTTCTCCCAACGATGGATGCGGTGTGAAATCCTGCCCCGGAAAAGCTTCCTTGAAATCTCCGCTCTCCGCCAAGGCCTTCAAGGGAGCACTATCCAGGGCGCAGATGCCGATCTTGCGGACGACGCCCGTTCTTTGCAGATGGTATAAGCAGGGAAGGAGTAAATCGTTGGTGATCATTCCCCCGCCCACGATCGTGACGTCAAGAACACTTCCGGATTGTGGAGTCACGGACTCCTCCTGGGGCTGGCCGTAAGCTCGATGACAATCCACTAGACTACCATGGCGAGAGAGAAGACTCCACTCACAGTTTGCGCTTCCAGCGCCCGCTTCAGTTTGTCAATAGCGCCTTGCGGCGTTGGCGCTGGGCAGCGATTGCGCTCATGGTCAGCGGGGTGTATATTCGATGCGACTTTGAGACTCCGGCCAGGGGGACTGCCTTGGCCAACCGTAACATGGGCCGAGTTGCACTAATTCTCACGCTCTTCATGCTTGCGCCTCACCAACGCCTGGAGGCACAGGTACCTGAGTCCCACGGCGCCCCAGAGACCTACGTAGACATGACGCCGGCTGAACTCGCCAAGCAGGTTTCCGAACTCAAGCATCTTATGCCGGCCTCCAGCCAGGAGATGTTGCCGGAGATTCTGCGGCGAGTGGGAGCGACGGTCGCAGACTTCTTCGACAATTTCTCGAATACCACCTGCACCGAGCACGTCATCTCGGCGGTTGATGTTCCGGGGGAAACGCTGGCGCTTCATTACGATGCCACGCTCAATTATGTAGCCTTGGTTAAGCGAGGGGGAGACAATACTCGCCTCGAGGAGTACCGCACAGACTCCAAGGGCAAAGTCGTGCATCTCGAGGCTCAACGCACCGTAGTAACCATCGGATTTGTTTCGATGACAGTCCATTTTCATCCTCGCTTCCAGGCGGACTCCCGTTTTAGCTTCTTAGGGCGTGAAAAGGTTGCGGGGCAAGACGCCTATCTCGTCGCCTTCGCCCAGCGACCGGGTGTGGCGCGGCGAACCAGTCTCGTAGTCTTCAAGGACAGGACGGCGAGCGTATTGGTGCAGGGTGTGGCGTGGATCGATCCACTGAACTTCAGGATCCTACGCCTGCGTACGGATATTGAGCGGCCGGACTCAACGGTCAGTTTGGTCCGGGAAACCACCGAAATCGATTACTTCCAGGTGACTTTCAAACAAGGTGGCAAGTCGCTGTGGTTGCCGCGCCGGGTGAATGTGAGTGGGCAAATGGGCAGGTATACGTACCAGAACCTTCACAGCTACTCCAACTACCGGCTCTTCGTCGTGCAGACGGAAGAATCGGGTTCGCGCCCCCCGTCTTAGAATGTGGCGGTCATTCGGAATGACAGGGTTGAATGAAGAAGGTAGCGCGGACCTTCACTTTTGAGGTCCGTGGCTCTTCGAGGCTGAGCAATGGGTCGCATCGCCCCCGTTATCCGAACGCTCCGGTCAGGCCGAGGGTTTCTGACAAGTGCCGCAGACCTAAATAGCAGGTCCGCGCTACTGGCGCTAGCGCTTTTGGTGTTGGCTGTCAGCCTCGCGACTGCCCAGCAAGAAGCTAACCCGCCTGAATTGCAGGCGCACGAGACCACACCGCAATTCCGTATCCGCGCGGAACGCAATCTGGTGTTGGTGAGGGTGGTGGTGCGCGACGACAGAGGCCGGACGGTGGGCAATCTCCATAAGGAAGACTTCCGGCTGCTTGACGACGGAAAGCCGCAGGAAATTGCGGACTTCAGCGTCGAGGTTTCTAACCCGAAACCGGAAGCGGCTCAGCCTCTCGCTGCGCCCGCCGCCCCGGCCGCAACCACCGCTCCGCCGGCCGCTGTCGTTCCCCAGCGATTCGTAGGTCTCTTCTTCGACGACTATCACACCGAAACCGAGGGAATCATGCGGACGCGCCAGGCCGCTTGGCACTATGTGCGGACCACGGTGCGGCCTCAGGACCGGGTGGCGATCTTCACCGCCACCGGCAAAGACCAACTCGATTTCACCAGCGACCAGGCCAAACTCCACGATGCGCTGTATCGCACGCTTGCCCTTCCTCATTCCCCCTCAGGTTGTCCCGCGATTGATGAGTACGAAGCCTACTCGGCCCACATCCTCAATGACCCGGACGCCCTCGTGGTCCTGCACACGGACGCCATCGGATGTGTCTGCGGCGAGACTGCGATCGGGGAGAGTCGGCCGGTGGCCGGCATGGGCTCCGCCCTGGAGGCACCCGGACGAGGGGCTGCCGATCCCTGTCCGCCGCAGGCGGAACGGCAAGGGGAACTCGAAGCTGCAGCCGTTTGGGCCCGCGTCGAGGCGGAGTCACTCCGTGCGTTAGACGCCATAGAACGATCGGTTCGCCGCCTGGCTGCTATGCCGGGCCAGCGCAGCCTGGTGCTGGTCTCGCCCGGCTTCTTGACTGAAACCGAGAAGGAGAAAGTCGACGCCATCACCGATCGTGCTTTGCAACAGCAGGTAGTTGTCAGCGCCATCGATGCCGCCGGGCTGGTCACGGGACTCCCCAATGAGATAACCAATGCGGCCCTTCAGAGCGTCGAGGCGATCAGGATGAGGCTGAAGAGGACCGGTGTGGTGGCCATGAGCGGTGTGCTGGCCTACCTCAGCTCCGATACGGGCGGCGTGTTTTTCCACAACAGCAACGATTTTGCCGAGGGCTTCCGCCAGGCCGCAGCCGTTCCTGAGGTTTACTATCTGCTTAGTTTTTCGCCCCAGGACGTCAAGCTGAATGGGAAATTCCATTCCCTCAAGGTCAGTCTCACGAATCCCGGTCATCTCACCGTCCAGGCGCGGCGCGGATACTTTGCCTCGGAAGCGACGCTGGTGGAGAAGGCGCCGGGCGCGAGCGAACTCGAGCGGGCCGTGTTCTCTCTCGAAGAGGTGCACGGTTTGCCCGCGGACGTCAGCGCGAAAATGGAGAAATTGAGTGATCAGAAGGCGAAGTTAGTCGTCTCCATTCATGTGAACATCGCCTCCTTGCGCTATCGCCAGGAGGCCGGCCGCAGCGTGGACACCCTGATTTTCGATACCGCACTTTTCGATCGCGACGGCAAGTACGTCGCCAGCAAGGAAGCGTCGATCGATCTGCGCCTCACCGACGCAACGCTTGAGAAGTTCTCCAAGTCCGGGATTGTCGCCCAGACCAATTTCGAGGTGGGTCCGGGAACGTACCGGGTGCGCGAAGTGGTGCGGGATAGCCAGTCTACAGGGATGTCGGCGCTGAACTGCGCTGTGGAGGCGCCCGGCGGCTCACCGTAGCCGGCGGCCGCTGTCCTGCTTCCCTAAGAATGACAGGACTACAGCATCGGAAATAGTGTTACGGCATTCGTTCATGGCCAACGAAATCGAGTGCGCTCTGCTTGGCATCGACGTGGGAACCAGCGGAGCGCGTGCGGTTGCCGTCAGCCCCAGCGGCAAACTCCTGGCGGAGGCGGAAAAGCCCATCCGGCAAGACCGCCGTGCCGCAGGAGGAATCCATGAGCAGGACCCTGGTGAATGGTGGCAAGCTGTCTGCGCAGTTGCGCAGAAGATTGCCCAGAATCTAAAGCAGGAATCGGGCAAGGCAGAACTGCGCGGCGTGGCAGTGACCTCCACATCGGGGACTCTGGTCGTCGCGGACGCGCAAGGCCGCCCACTGCGGCCCGCCATTCTTTACGACGATGGCCGGGGAGTGGAGATTTCCGAGGAGCTAAACCGCCAAGGCGGCTCACCGGGCGTCCGCCTGGGGCCGTCATTTTCGCTGGTGAAAGCTGCCTGGGTGAAGCGGCATGAGCCTGCATTGTGGGAGCGCGCTCGCTTCCTCCTCAGCCCGGCGGATTGGATTTCCGGAAAGCTGAGCGGCGAGTTTGGAATTTCCGATTTTACCAACGCGTTGAAACTCGGCTACGACCCCGAGAGCGCTTCATGGATAGAAAGCGTCCGCGCGGCGGGTTTGCCCGCTGACCGTCTGCCCGTGGTTCGCCGCCCAGGCCAGCCCATCGGACAGGTAACCAAAGCGGTTGCGGCCGAGACAGGCTTGCCGCCGGGCACACCTGTCCTGGCGGGCGCCACTGACGGAATGGCCAGCGTGATTGCCTCAGGCGCTAGCGCGTGCGGCGACGCCAACACAACCCTCGGGACGACGCTGGTTTGGAAAGTGCTCCACAACGGAAAGCCTGCTGCGTATAGCGGCGTCTACTTGCATCTGCATCCGGGAGGCTTGTGGGTGCCCGGCGCAGCCAGCAACACCGGGCTGGGAAGCATTCTGCCGGCTGCCACGTTGCCGGGAAGCTCGCCCGCGGAAATGGATCGTCTGGCCGCGCGCTACTTTCCGACTCCGGTCGTGTGCTACATGCTCTCCGGCGAAGGCGAGAGGTTTCCCTTTGCTCATCCGAAGGCAACATCGTTTGTGGAAGGCAGCCCGCGCGATGCCGCGGAGTCCTACGCGGCGCAGTTGCAATCCATGGCCTTCGTCGAACGCTGGGGTTACGAAATCCTCGAGAGTTGCCGAATCAAAGTCGGCGGTAAGGTTTTTTCAACCGGGGCGGCCGCCAGAAGCCCGATCCTCTCGCAATTGCGCGCCAGTGTTCTCGGCAAGACTGTTGTCTTGCCCCGCTATCCCACCGCGGCCTTTGGGGCAGCGATCCTGGCGGCTACCGGTACAGTCTTTGCGGGGGATGTAGTTCGCGCCATACAATCCATGTCCGCCATCCTGGAAACCTACCCTCCTTCGTCTGAGCTAGTCCCGACGTTCGACGCGGTCTACAACTCATTTCGCGACGCCTGTGCCCGGCGGGGTTACGGCGCGCCGCTTGCGTAAACATGTCCTGACGACCGAGAGATGTGGTGCGGGCGTCCCGCCCGCTGTCTCGCGGGCAACCCCCCGCGACTTGGCGGGGTGTGACGCCCCCCGACAGCGGGGGAGACGCCCGCACCACCACCCTCAATGCGGTGATAAGATGAGATGCAGGGGGCGAAATGATAGGAAACCGTTGTTTCGGCCGTCGAGGTCGCCATCTAGTTTTCACGCTGCTTTGCGGCGTCCTTGTCCTCGCAGCCTGCCACGGACAGGCCCGGGAACGCAAGCAAGAAGCCGACAAGTTAGCGGCGCTGCTGAATTGGCAGCCGGGGAGCGTCGTGGCTGAAATCGGCGCGGGCGATGGCAGCATGACGCTGGCCGCCGCCGAACGCGTGGGGCCGACAGGCCGCGTTTACACAACCGAATTGGATCCCGATAAGCTCGCCAAGTTGCAGTCCCTGGCTGCCGAACAGAAGAACCTCCACATCATCGCCGTCAAAGCAGGCGAGGCCGAAACCAACCTTCCGCCCGCGTGCTGCGACTCAATCTTTATGAGGCGCGTTTACCATCACTTCACCGAACCGCAGAAGGAAGACGCCAGCCTCTTCCAATCGCTTAAGCCGGGCGGCCTTCTCGCGGTCATAGATTTTCAACCCGGCGAGGGGCCCGGCGATCTCAAGCTGCCCAAGGGTGTGCCGAAAAACCGCGGTGGGCACGGCATGCCAAAGCAACTGCTGACCGATGAACTCACGGCCGCAGGATTCCAAGTTGTGGCCACGCCCTCGGACTGGGCCGCGCCCGATTACTGCGTTGTCTTCAAGAAGCCCACAGAATAGGCTCTAGGCAAAGGATGAAGGGCAAGAAAGGAGGAAGGGTAAAGTCTAAAGTTTGAACTTCAAACCAACAGCCCTGCAATTTGGGAAGAGAGTCGCTCTCCCAGGTTTTCGACATTACCCTTTATCCTTCACCCTTTCGCTGACACCCGGCACCCGCCTATGATAATCTCGTGCGTGCCGCATTGCAGGGCACACGGAGGAATATGGCAGGAATATCGGGCACTCAGGCACCAACTTCTAACCGCATCGCTTCCATCGACGCGCTGCGCGGCTTCGACATGCTTTGGATCACCGGCGGTGAGGAGATAATCCACAGTCTCTACCGGCTGTATCCGAATTCTTTTACGCACGGGCTCAGCATGCAATTCGAACACGTGGCCTGGGCGGGTTTCCGTTTCTACGATCTGATTTTTCCACTTTTCCTGTTCATCGTCGGCGTGGTCCTGCCCTTTTCCATTACCAAACGACTGGAAGCGGGCGCCAACCGGGCCCAGCTTTATACGCACCTGGTCCGCCGGCTGGTGATCCTGTTTTGCCTGGGGCTCGTGTACAACGGCTTTCTGAATTTCAACTTCCACGAGCTGCGCATCGCCGGGGTTCTGCAGCGCATCGCGGTGTGCTATTTCCTCGCGGCGATTGTGATGATGAACACCGGGGTGCGCGGCCAAGCGACAGTCGCAGGCGGCCTGCTGGTAGTTTACTGGCTGGTGATGAGGTTCGTGCCGGTTCCGGGCATCGGCGCCGGCGTGCTCACTCCCGCCGGCAACCTCTCCGCATTTGTCGACCAGCACCTGCTGCCGCATCCGTTCTGCTGCTACATCTTCGGTGACAATGAAGGCATCCTCTCCACTATCCCGGCCGTGTCCACTTGCCTGCTGGGCGCCTTAGGCGGGCATTGGCTGCGCACCTCGCGGCCTCCCGCGCGCAAGGCCGCCGGGCTGGCTCTGGCGGGTGTTGCTTGCCTGCTGGTGGGATGGACTTGGGGTCATTGGTTTCCCGTCATCAAGAACATCTGGTCCAGCTCGTTCGTCCTGTTCGCGGGCGGATGGAGCCTGCTCCTTCTCGCGCTCTTCTACTGGATCATCGACGTTCGCGGCTTCAAGCGCTGGACTTTCTTTTTCACCGTCATCGGTTTGAATCCCATCACGATTTATGTGCTGCGCAGCCAGCTCGATCTTGGGGTCATCGCGAATGTTTTCATCCATGGGTTCATCAACTACCTCGGGCCGTATAAGCCGCTGGTGTTTGACCTCAGCATCTTGGCTGTGGGGTGGCTATTCTTGTATTTCCTTTATCGGCAGAAGATATTCCTGAAAGTGGGATAGCGAAACCGAAGCGCGATTTCGCCACAGAGGCACAGCGCGGCGAAGCCCCAACCAAATGCAGATTCTTCGCTTCGCTCAGAATGACATGTCATCCTGAGCGAAGCGAAGGATCTGCTTTTCTTCGCGCGCCGCGAAGAAACTCACCCTTAATTAGTATAGAGACACTTATGTCGAACTCGCGAATCTGCATTTACTGCGGCTCCAGCCGCCAGTGCGACCCTGCTTATCTCCGCGCGGCGGCCTGCCTGGGCCGCGAACTGGCGCGCCACGGCGCCACGATCGTGTATGGCGGGGGAGCGGTGGGGTCGATGGGCGCTCTCGCCGACAGCGCGTTAGCCGAGGGCGGCAAAGTGGTCGGCATCATCCCCGGCTTCATGAATCAGCTCGAGTGGGGGCACAAGGGCATCACCGAACTTCGCATCGTGAGCGACATGCACGAGCGCAAGCGTCTGATGCTCCAGGATGCGCACGCGGTGGTCGCCCTGCCGGGCGGCTCGGGAACCTTCGACGAACTGCTGGAGGCCATTTCCCTCAAGCGCCTCGCCGTTTTCCTCGGACCCATCGTTCTTCTCAACACCCAGTCGTATTTCGATCATCTGCTTCTGGCGCTCGAGCGCTGCGTCTCCGAGCGCTTCATGGACCCGCGCCACAAATCCATGTGGTCGGTCGTGAAGGAGCCGGAAGAGGTTTGGCCCGCCATTGAATCCGCCCCGCCGTGGCATTCCTCCAGCATCACGTTCGCAGGTGTCTGATCCTGACATTCCGTCTCCTTGACGCTCCGGGAGGTATACCCTAGAGTAAAGTGGTTCATGCGGTTCCCACGCCCGAGCTCGGGAAGGTCGGGGAGCATCGGACGCGCGTCGGCAGCGTCCGGCAATTGCCTGAGGCACCGTGTATTTCAGTCTGCGTACAAAGCTGTTTCTGGCCCTTGTGGTGTTGGCGTCCGCGCTTACGGCGCTTGCCTTTACTCCTGTGGCGGGCCGGCACGGAATGGTGGCCTCGAGCGAGCCGTTGGCCTCCGAGGTGGGGGTGCAAATCCTTCGCGAAGGGGGCAATGCCGTGGACGCCGCGGTGGCGGTGGGGTTTGCGCTCGCGGTCACGCACCCTCTGGCGGGGAATATCGGCGGAGGCGGCTTTATGCTCATCCGCCTGGCGAGCGGCGAGGCGGTGGTGGTCGACTACCGCGAGGCTGCCCCGGCCGCCGCTTCCAGAAACATGTACTTGAACTCCAATGGGGAAATCATTCCGCACGCCAGCACCGTGGGGGTTCTATCGGCCGGCGTTCCGGGCACCGTGGCCGGTCTCGCGTTGGCCGAAGAAAAGTACGGAAAACTCGAGCTGGCTCGGGTGATCGCCCCTGCGGTTCATCTGGCGCGCGGTGGATTCGAGGTCAGCTACCAGTTCAGCGAATCGCTTAGGCAGGACGGCGACCGGCTTTCACAGTTCGACGCTTCGCGCCGCATCTTCCTGCGGGACGGGCGCTTTTACCAGCCGGGCGAAACTTTCAAGCAGCCGGACCTGGCACAAACGCTCGAGGCGATCGCACACCAGGGAGCGAAGGGTTTTTATTCAGGAGCCGTCGCGCAGGCGATCGCCGCCACCATGCAGAAGTATCATGGCCTGATCACCGAAGAGGACCTCGCCCGCTACCGTCCGATTCTCCGCCAGCCGCTCGTTGGCCATTTTCGAGGTTATGAAGTTGTTTCCGTCCCGCCCCCAAGCTCGGGAGGGGTGGCCTTGATTGAGATGCTGAATATCCTCGATCCGCTCGACCTGGGGCCGCCCGAGTCGTTCGAATCCATGCATTTGATGGTCGAAGCCATGCGGCACGCGTATGCCGACCGCGCGGCTTACCTGGGAGACGCCGACTTCACGCCGGTGCCCGTGGCGCGGCTGACCAGCGAAGCGTACGCGGCCAAGCTGCGCGAGGAGATTCTGCACTCCAAGCCGGACGCGCCCATTGCTGCGGGCAACCCGCAAGCGTTTGAAAGCTCCCAGACCACGCACTACTCGGTGGTGGACGACAACGGGAACGCGGTAGCAAATACCTACACGCTGAACAACGGTTACGGCAGCGGCGTGACCGTAGAAGGAGCGGGTTTCCTCCTGAACGATGAGATGGACGACTTTGCCGCAAAGCCGGGGACACACAACCTCTACGGTCTTGTGCAAGGCGAGGCCAACGCCATCGCTCCCAACAAGCGCCCGCTCTCCAGCATGACCCCGACTCTGGTGCTTCAAGACGGAAAGCTGCGGCTGGTTCTCGGCTCCCCTGGCGGAGGCACGATCATCAACACCGTTCTCCAAGTGCTCCTCAACAATCTGGTCTTTAAGATGGACATCCTCCAGGCCGTCTCCTTCCCGCGCTTCCACCACCAGTGGATGCCGGACCGGCTGATCCTCGAACGGGTCGGTTTCTCGGCGGACACGATGCAGAAACTGCGGGAAGCCGGCTATCAGATGGATTTTTACGGCGGCATCGGCGACTGTGAGGCGATCGCTGTCGATGCCCTTTCAGGATGGAAGTTCGGCGCGTCCGACCCGCGCGCCGACGGAAAGGCGGTCGGATACTAATGAACTACGGTCTCTCCACTTCCCTTTTTGCTGCGGAAAGGCTCAATTCCCATATTCTGGATAAGATTCTGGCCGTGGGCCTGCGTCATCTCGAAATTATGGCGGCCCGCCAGCACTTGGACTATCACGATGTGAACCAGGTGCGGGATGTGGCGCAATGGTTTAACGACCATGAGGTCACTCTGCACGCTCTTCATGCTCCCCTGTTCAGCGACTGGAATTGGGGGCAGTCGGGAGGGATGCTCATTTCGGTTGCCAGCCTGGAGCGCCGGGCGCGCATCCTCTCCATGGATGAGATCAAGCGTGCCATCGACATCGCCGAGCACCTCCCCTTCCGGTATCTCGTGCTTCACCTGGGCGTTCCGGGTGAGGAATACGACTTAGCGAAGTTCGATGCCGCCTTTACCTCCCTCGAACATCTGCATCTCTTCGCTAAAGAGCGGGGTGCGCAGATTCTGCTGGAGAATATTCCCAGCGAGTTAAGCACTCCCGAGCGCATGATGACGTTTTTCCAATACACACGCTTGGACTTGAAAGTCTGCTTTGATACAGGCCACGCGAACCTGACCGGAGGAGTGGAAGCGTCCTTCCGGACGCTCCGGGAGCGCATTGCCGCCGTCCACCTTCACGACAATCATGGTGAAAAGGACGAACACCTTTTACCATTCGAGGGGAAGATCGAATGGGCCCAGGCCATCCGCAACTTCCGCTCCGCGGACCCGCCCTACCCGATCCTGTTCGAGGTGAACAGCGAGCGCCACGATCCGGGCATCCTGGCGCGGCTTC
>Ga0326728_10003461_pt1 | contig 48920 bp, 44 predicted proteins | sample MB3enrmetagenome_FD_207602 | JGI IMG/M metagenome (GOLD analysis project Ga0326728, IMG submission 207602) | Lab enriched peat soil microbial communities from McLean, Ithaca, NY, United States - MB31MN | ecosystem: Environmental > Terrestrial > Soil > Wetlands > Peat | place: USA: New York... | reverse complement strand
CACAGTGCAGTGGTGTAGCAACTCTTGGCATAGACGCCTCCATCGTGCATAGGATGGAGATATTATAATACTAATAATTATTTTTGCAATTAAACACTAGTTTAGGAGGACCCTCTGGGGCCTAAAGGGGACGGGGGGTGGTTCAGGATAAATAAAAAGGCCGTGCGATCAACCTAAGTTGATCAACACGGCCTTTGCTATTCAGATGAAAGGACTCCGTTCCCGACGAATCATTCTCCCCCCTGCGTTCATTCTCTTTTCAGAGTGTGCTCCCCTTGGCGGGGACGATCTCATCGGTGGCCGGTGCGGCTGGCGCAGCAGGAGCAGCAGGCGGCGCAACGGTCGGCGGGCTTATCCCGGCGGGCGTGGCGGGCTGTTCAGCCGGCTTCGGCTGTTCCGGCTGCGGCGCCGGTTTGATGGCCGGCGCGGCATCCTTTTTCTCTGCGTCGGCGTCATATTTCAGGAGCGAAATTATGTCGTCGAACAGTTTGCCGTAGACCTCCGATTCCTGGGTTTCCCGCAGCAAGAGGTCTTTTCGTCTCTGGTCCAGCGTCCGCCTGATGCCGTCGATGGTTTTGAACTTCAGTTCCGGATTGCCGGAGAGGTTGGCCTCCGCCTCGGAGAAATCGGGATACTGGAGGTTTATCAGGGGCGAGTATGAAAGGAGGCGTTCGCGGAAGTTGGGGTATTCCCAGAGAACGGTGCCGTCGCCGTCCAGGATCTGGGCGGTCAGAATAAGGTTGTTGAAGTCGCTGGTCCGGGACGACAGCAGCGAGTTGGCAGATACCTTCTCGTTCTGGGTAAGGCCGCTGACCACCAGCAGCATGACCGCATCCAGATTGTATTTCTTGAGATAATCCCGCAGTTCGTCGGTTTTCCAGAAATATTTGTTATACCGTATTGATGCGTCGTCACGCTTTTCGCTGCGGAAGAAGAGATTGCCGAAGATACGCTGCGGATCGCCGTCCAGGAGCGCTACGGTGTAAAAGTCGCCGGTCTCCTTGATCCCGCGGACGAGCTGCGGTTCATACTTGCGGTTCATTTCCGCAATCAGGGCGACAAGCTGGTCTTTCTCCGGGTGCCTGATGTCGGAGTTCACATCGACGATGATGGGAGCAACGCCGAGCGCCTTGACCTTTGCGGCAAAATTATCCGTTGGGACATTGAAATGGTTCCGGGCGCAGCCGAACATCAACGCCAAAAGAGGCAACAAGAGCAGTCGTTTCATTCATATCCTCCTCATTCGTGCTTGATCCTTATGATTCGGGTATTTTTATATCAGATGCCCGGCACCTTTTCCAGATAAATTGGCGCCGCGACGGCCTCACGGGTTCAGGATCATATTTGGTTGACAATATTCACGTTCTTCTATTATCCTCTTTAAATAGACCTGCTTATCGAGAGTGGTGGAGGGAAAGGCCCTGCGAAGCCACAGCAACCGGCCAATGAGGCGTCAGGTGCTAATTCCTGCCGAAAGGCAAAGATGAGGGGTGCGCTGTGAACGTTGCGTCTCAGCCCCTTCTCGTACCGTGTGAAGGGGTTTTTTCATGTCCGTCGGCATTGTCACGGAACAATCCATAGCCTTCGAGTCCGGCATCAGGCTGGACAGCGGCCGCATCCTCGCCCCTATCACGCTCGTTTACGAGACCTACGGCAGGCTCAACGAATCCCGTTCCAACGCCATCCTGGTGGAGCACGCCTGGACCGGAGATGCCCATCTGGCCGGCAAACGCCGTGAAGAAGACTCCAAGCCGGGCTGGTGGGATGCCATCGTCGGACCGGGCCGCTTGCTGGATACCGACCGTTATTTCGTGATCTGTTCCAACGTGATCGGCTCGTGTCTCGGCTCTACCGGCCCCACGTCCATTAACCCCAAAACCGGGAAACGCTATAATCTGACCTTTCCGGTCGTGACCGTGCGCGACATGGTGCGCGCCCAGAAGCTTTTGATCGATGCCCTCGGTATCGGGAAGCTCCTGTGCGTCATGGGGGGCAGCATGGGGGGGATGCAGGCCCTGGAGTGGGCCATCCAGTATCCCGGGAGCATTGCCTCGGCCATCGTGTTGGCGACTACGCCGCGCCCCTCCCCCCAGGCCATTTCTCTCAACGCCGTGGCCCGTTGGGCCATTTTCAACGACCCCACCTGGCGCAAGGGAGAGTATAAACGCAATCCCAAGGACGGTCTGGCCCTGGCCCGCGGCATCGGCCACATTACGTTTCTGTCGGACGACTCCATGAACGCGAAGTTCGGCCGGCGCTTCTCGGCCAAGGACGGTCAGTTCGATTTTTTCGGCCAGTTCGAAGTGGAACGCTACCTGAACTACAACGGCTACAACTTTGTGGACCGTTTCGACGCCAATTCATTCCTGTATCTGGCAAAGGCCCTGGATCTCTATGACGTGGCCCTGGGATTCGAATCAATGGCCGAGGCCTTTGCCCAGGTGGTTGCGCCGCTGCAGTTCTTCGCCTTCACCTCCGACTGGCTCTATCCCCCCTACCAGACCGAGGAGATGGTCGATTGTCTGCGCGGTCTGGGGAAGCCGGTTGAATATCACCTCATCCCGTCCGCCTACGGCCACGACGCCTTTCTGCTGGAACACGAGACCTTCGCTCCCATGGTACGGGAGTTCTTCGCCCGCGTGGAACGGGATGGGACGAATTGACATTATGACGATTGCGCTTGACGGATTCAAAGACAGCCGGCTCCTCAGGAGGTTGCGGCATGGGATCGGTCGGGCCGTTGCCGACTTCGGTCTGATCGAAGAAGGGGACCGCGTTGCCGTGGCGGTGTCGGGGGGCAAGGATTCCTACACCTTGCTGCTTCTTCTGGAGGAGTTGCGGCGGCGCGCACCCATTTCATTCGAACTCGTGGCGGTCAATATCGATTCCGGCTATCCCGGTTACCGCACGGACGTGATCGAGCGGTTCCTCCGGGAGAACGGTTTTACCTACCGCATGGTGCCGACCAAGCATTATGACCTCATTCAGGAAAAACGCCGCCCAGGTTCATCCTTTTGTTCTATTTGCGCGCGGTTCAAGCGCGGGGAACTCTACACGACGGCCCGTGGCCTGGGGTGCAACAAGCTGGCCTTGGGGCACCACCAGGATGATTTCATCGAAACCCTGCTGTTGAACCAGTTTTTTGTCGGCTCCCTCAAGGCCATGGCGGCCTCCATGCTGTCGGACAATGGCGAGACCGTGGTGATCAGGCCGCTTGTATACCTGGCCGAAGAAGATATCATCCGTTTTTCCCGCGAAGCCGCGTTGCCGGTGGTTTGTTGCTGTTGCCCGGTCTGCGGCACGGCCGACCTGCAACGCAAGCGGATGAAAAGGCTTTTGAAAGAGCTCGAACAGGATATTCCCCACGTAAAGAACAGCCTGTTGAAGGCGATCTCAAACGTACACCCCCGCCACCTTCTTGATCGGCGATTGCAGGCGGCGCTCCCCGGTTTTTATCCGTCCGCCCGTCCTGGCAACGCGGTGGGGGAACAGGACTGATATATCCTTCCTCAGGTCAAGCCACGCCACATACCCGCCATACGCGACAACAATCAATCCCAACAGTACTATCGGTTCCATGAGACACCTCCGCTTCATTTGAGGAAACGATAGCAGTGGTATGTGACAGGAAGTGTCACATGCTGAAAATGTGGTAATTTTTCGGGGAGCGGAGCGCTTCAGGACGCTCTAAGGGGTCGTCTCAGAAAACGGAATATAGTCCAGTTTCTTCAGGGTTTCCGGCGACAGCGTCAACTCACCAGCCGCCATGTTCTCGCGGAGATGGGCGACCGACGACGTGCCGGGAATCAACAAAATGTTGGACGACCGGTGCAGCAGCCACGCCAGCGCGACTTGCATCGGCGTAGCCCGGAGTTGGCCTGCAATGTCCGACAGAGTGGACGATTGTAGCGGCGTGAACCCGCCAAGCGGGAAAAAAGGCACGTAAGGGATACCCTGTGCAGCGAGGGAGTCGATCAGGTCATCATCATTCCGGTTGGCGATGTTGTAAAGGTTCTGAACACACACAATAGGCACCATCCGCCGTCCTTCCTCAATCTGCGCGGGCGTGACATTGCTGAGACCGATGTGGCGTATCAAACCCTGTTGTCGAAGCTCGGCCAGAACCGTTAGCGGCGCTTCGATTGATCCTTCGGCAGGCCCATGAACGTCGAACATGGCGCGCAGGTTGACGATCTCCAGCACATCGAGGCCCAGGTTGCGCAGGTTATCGTGAACCGCCTGCGTCAGTTCTTCGCGTGAGAAGGCCGGAAACCATGATCCATCACTTCCGCGCCGGGCACCAAGCTTCGAGACAATGACGAGATCGTCGGGATAGGGATGCAGCGCCTCGCGGATCAGCTGGTTGGTGACGTGCGGGCCATAGAAGTCGCTGGTGTCGATATGATTTACTCCGTTCGCAACGGCTGCGCGCAGCACGGTCAATGCAGCGTCATGATCCTTGGGCGGCCCCCATACGCCGGGTCCGGCCAACTTCATCGCGCCGTAGCCTATCCGTCGGACCGTCAATGACGTGCCGGGGAACGTGAACAGGCCACCGAGCTTGGCTTCATTCGTTGTATTAATATTTGTCGTCATGGGGATACCCCTTGCAGTTTGTTAATATCCTTCGTTTTTCTGTTCAGAATCCGAAAGCGCTTGCGCGGTCGAGATCGGCAATGAGCGTAGTCTGCTGTGTTGGACGCCAGCCCAGCCATTGCTGTGTCAGCGCACTTGACGCCGGCATGTCCCTCCCGGCGAAGACCGCGAGCCAACCAAAATGAGCGGCTGCCTCCTCGGGAGACTTGGCGGCGACCGGGATCTTCAGGCCCCGGCCAATTGCTTCGGCGATCTCACGAACCGGCACCCCCTCTTCGGCTACCGCGTGATACCGGGCCCGTGCAGAACCTTTCTCAAGCGCGAGCCTGTAGAGCGGCGCAACATCGAGCCGGTGAACCGCAGACCAGCGGTTGAGTCCGTCACCGACATACGCCGAGACACCCTTCTCGCGAGCGACTGCAATCATATAGGTCACCAGACCTTGCCTGTCCCGGTCGTGCACTTGGGGCAAGCGCACAACAGATACGCGCACGCCGCGCGCAACCAGCGCCAAGCCTGTCTGTTCGGAAACGCGAGGCATCGCCGGGTGGAAAGGGGCCTCCAACTCTTCAGTCGAGACGCGGCCCGGCTCAAGTACCCCTGTCCCGGAGGTGACGATCAGAGGGCGGTCGGAGCCCGCAAGCGCGTCGCCGAGTGCCTCGATGGCGCGCCTGTCAATTTCGCAGTTCTCTTGGAATTTTGAGAAGTCGTGAATGAAAGCCGTATGAATGACGCCATCCGAGGCAACGGCCCCACTGCGCAGACTATCGAGGTCTTCAAGCGAGCCGCGCTGCACGTCGGCTCCGGCGATCACCAGTGATTGAGCCGCCTCATCAGAACGGGCGAGGCCGAGAACCTTGTGTCCGGCAGAAATCAGTTCCTTAACGATGGCGGAACCAATAAACCCTGTAGCACCTGTTACGAAGATACGCATTGCCTTTTCTCCTTTCTCCTTCATTCATGGTTATTGTAGGTAGTTTCCATCCGGAAACTCCGGATGAGAAACTAGTTGTTTTCAGTTTGGAAACGAGCAATTTTTCGTCATGGCCAGGAAATCAAGGGATTGCGCGGAGGCGTACATCGGTACGCCGCACAAGCAAGCCCGAAGATTGACGCTGCCATGGCGGAAAAGGGCCGTTTCCGGATGAAAACTAGGTAAGTATGACCCTGACGCCACGTTTGGCCAAGTTGAGCGCCGTGCTTTTGCCAACGCCGCGACTGCCACCTGTTATAATTGCGATTTTCATGATGTTCCTCTTTCTTTCATCGTTTCGGACGCTGCCTCCGTAGCCCGATGTTGGAATGACTTGACGAATGCACTAAAACGGAGCTAATCTCCACTTAATAATATATACCGGAGACACTCTCCGCTTGCAAGGATTTTTTACATGGTTATGAAACGTTCACAACCCGCCGGACGAAAACCGCGTGCCGACGCACAGCAAAACCGCGAGCGAATCCTGGAAGCGGCCAAGGAGGCGTTCAAGAGGTCAGGGGCCACTACCAGTCTCGACGACATTGCCAAACAGGCAGGTGTGGGACCGGGAACCCTCTATCGCCATTTTCCTACGCGAGAGGAACTTCTGACGGCCGTGTATCGGACTGAAGTGGAAAAACTCGCCGCCGCAGAACAAAAATTTGCGGAGAACCTTCCTCCTGTCGAGGCATTGCGGGCCTGGATGCTGCTGTTTGTCGACTACATCGCCGCGAAGCAGATCATCGCGCCTGCTCTGAATGCACTGGTCGGAGATCCAAAAAAAATCTTCGAAGCTTCTTATGCCCAAATCTGGGAAGCTATCAGGACCTTGGTCAGGCGCGCAATCGAGAGTGGCGACATACGGGAAGATCTGGACCCAATCGATTTGCTGCGCGCGCTTATTGGTGTCGCTAATATAGCAACCAGTCCGGATTGGCAACAAAGCGCCAGGAGATTGGTGGACATTCTCATTATGGGATCGCGGCCGATCAAGTAGATTGTTAGCAGTCATAAAAAGTGCACTAATTCTGGTCAGCGTGGGAGTGCAATTCTTAAACCGGACAAAGTTATTTAAAACTGGCCTTTGTGTCTGAAAAATGTGAACATGGACGATCATATGCAACAAAGAAAGAAAAGGGGAAGTGAAACATGTGTAAATGCGGAACGAAAGAAGATGGTTCGAAATGTGGTGAGAAGAAAGAAGCCGTAGTAGTTGAACAGAAACCAGTGTGCTGTAGTACAGGTCAGGTAAAGGCAGGCAACAAAGATTGCTGTTCAGGAAAGACTGAATAATACTGGAACAGGAAAATATGGAACAATGAGCCGATCTCGAGCTATCAAGATCGGCTCTTTTCATTTGCATCCGGGTAGAACCAACAGACGTGTTGCGCCAGCACCTCGCCAAGCGTCTCGATGACCTTGCGGTCGTCCTCGCTGTGCTGCTTTAAGTTGGAGAAGTCGTGGTTGAAGGCCGCATGGATGACGCAGTCGGCCGCCTCTGCGGCGGTGCGCAGGCGGTCCAGGTCGTTCACGTCGCTGCGGAAGACCTCCGCCCCGGCACGGGTGAGCGCCTCGGCACCCGCGTCCGAACGGCTGAGCCCGACCACGTGATAGCCAGCGCCAATCAATTCCGGGACGAGCGCCGAGCCTATGAAACCTGTAGCACCCGTAACAAATACTCGCATTGTCCTATCCTTTGCTTTGTGAACTCGCGGCGCCCTGCCCACTCTTATTTCAGTTGATTGGAGCCTTGATGAACTGCTCGGAACCAATCTGGAAGTTCCTGGCCTGACGACTCACCCGCATCAGCGCCCCTCTGCTGTGCACGGGCTCTCGGGAGTGTGTGGCACCACGCGCACGGAGAGGCGTTGTGGCTGCTACCAGGGCACAGTGCGGCCTAGATAATCCAGGTACTCAAGACCGGCATTGCCTTGTTTTTTGAGCAGAACGTTTACCAGGTTTGGAACGCTTTCATCAATGCTCAGGAGTGCCTCCGGTCCGCCCATCTCCGTACGGACCCAGCCAGGAGCCATTAGAACCATAGCGCGCGGCGTACCTGAGTTGCGGGCGGCGTAACTGCGCATAAACTGGTTCAAGGCTGCCTTACTGCCGCGATAGACCTCACGCATTCCGGTAACATTGTTAGCAACGCTCCCTTGCCCAGATGACATCACCCCAATCAGGCCGTTTGCGGAGACGAAATCCTGTAGCGACTCGACGACTCGCATAGGGCAGAGCGCATTTGTGACCATGACGCGCACGAACTCTTCCGTTGTCACATCTCCGATCGTTTCTGATTTGTCATTGGTCGTGCCAGCGTTCACAAAAAGCATGTCGAAGACCCGCCCCGATAAGCGCAGCCGTAAAGCTTCGACTTGGGACTGTTCGCAGATGTCCAGTGTTTCTATTTCAAGCCGCTCCCTGAAACGGTCAGCAAGATCATGCAGTTTTGTTCGCCCAGACCCCGCTCGAACTGTCCCAACCACATTCCAGCCTTTCTTCAAAAATTCTTCCGCCATTGCAAGGCCAAGACCGCGCGAGGCGGCAATGAGAAGGATAGTGCGGACTGTCTGCTTGGATATGTTGGAGGGCATGTCGTTTCTCCTTTGTCTTCACTCACTACGTTTGATTAGAGGTCTTCAAGTGAACCATGGTGCATTTCGGCATCTGCGGCGATAAGTAACTTGGCGGCATTATCGGAACCGGCAGGAAGGAGCGGCAGCATCGTCTGGTAAACAGCGAGGACGCCGAATACGTTGGTCTCCCACACCGCGCTCAAGATTGCGCGACCCGACCAGCACAGTGGCGCCGTGCGCCACGAGATCCTTTGCGATCTGAAGACCGAATCCTTGATTAGCCTCGGTGACCAGGGCGACGGGTTTGTCCGGCATGGTTAATCTCCGTTTTCGCATCGATGTGTGGTCTACGCCGCCTCATCGACGGGCTACGCTACGGCGCGAATTCGTCGTAGCGGCGCGTTCCTGACATGCATGATCGAACCGCGCGGCGATCTGGGGAACGAAGTCTGGCCGTCAGCGCGTCGGCACTTTCTTCGCGGGCCGAACCTCCGATCTTCGACACGGCGGCCCGGCCCTTTACTGGATTGCGCACCGCGATTAAATGATTTGCGTTTTGTGATTGGCCTGCGCTACGGTCGCCAGCAAGGCGCGCGTCTCGGCGACGACGCGGTCCTGGAACTTCGGGTCGCGCACGAGCGCAGAACCGAGCATCGGGTGCCCGCCTTCGTCATAGTAAACACCTGTTTTACCTGATTCATCGGTCAGGATTTTTGTGATGACTTGTGCAGCTCGTTTCGGAGTGCTTAAAATTTTAATAAATGGCATAAGCAGCGGCACTAACAGCGGAATGACGTACTTTTGCAGAAAACGCACAAAGGCACCGGCATCGCCCCCTCCGAGACCGGTTGTTGGATTAAAGCCCGGCTCGACAGCGTTGAAGTGCAGCCGTGGAGTCACACGGGCGAACGCCAACATCGTGGCGAGGGTGCACTGCTTTGACGTGGCATAGGCATCAAAGCCCGGTTTACTGGAGCCTCCGGGTGCCCACTCCCCACGTGCGCTAGCCTCAGCAGAGATATAGCGACTGCCGCGGAAACCAGCGGCCACGGCTGGCTTTCGCTCAGGGTCTTCTACAGCGGAGGCAGTGAAGACGACGTTCGCACCATCAGGGAGATGCGGCAAGAGTGCCTCCGTGAGCGCGAACGGCCCGAGATGGTTTGTGGTGAACGACATGTCCCAGCCCAGCGAGTTCTTCGTAGGCCGCAGTTGCATGATGCCCGCGTTGTTTAGCAAGCCTGCAATTGGAAGATTGAGTGAGATGATCTCGGCGGCTGCACGCCGCACACTTTTCATATCCGAAAGATCGCAATCTACTGAAACTGCGCGGTGTCCTTTTTGCTCAATTTCCTTCCGTAATTCATCTAGCTTTCGCGGATCACGCCCAACGAGTACAAGCGTACCGTGCTTCGCCAGCTCAAGTGCCGTGCGGCGGCCTATGCCAGAGGTTGGGCCGGTGATGATGTACGCCTTGCGATCTGCAGGATTTTCCGAAACTATCGTTGACATTTTCCACTCCATTAAGTTGTCTGTCTAGTCAGTCATACTTAGGCCAAAAAAATCACACTATCACGCGCCAGAGCGCATCGAAGCCTACTTTGCTGTGCTTCTTTGCATTGGCCGGATCTTGGGTCATGAAATCCATCGTTGCTTCCGCCAGCGAGTTCATGATTGCGACGACAAACCCCATCGGGGCATCGCGCATGGGACCGTTGGCGCGGCTCCGTTCCAGCAGCTCGCCGACACCTGCCATGGTCTTATGCGCCGCAGCGCGGCTCGCCGGCGTGATCTCGTCGGAAACGCCGAGCTGCGCCAGCGCGCGTCGCTTCTCAGGGTTGGACACCGCCCAAGCCATCCAATTGGACCAGAGGTGAAATACCTGATCACGAAGCTCTGCCCCTGCCGGAAGTCCCTCCAGTACAGCAGATGCCATCCCGGCTTTCAGTTCAAGATAGAGTTGGTTGAACAGGTCAGCTTTCGTCTCGAAGTAGGTGAACAGCGAACCGTTAGATACGCCGGCCTCTTGAGCTATCATAGCCGTCGGCGCGCTCAGCCCATGAATAACGATCAAGCGGGTCGCCGCCTCCATGATCGCGTTCCGCTTATCCTCGCTTCTCGGCCTTGCCATGCTTTTTCTCCCTAACCTTCATGATCATATGATATCAGAGAGCGGCTAGTCAGTCAACATCTGATAGCATGCCTTATTTTTCGTTTTCTGGGACGATTCCTCTAGGGCATGATGAATGCGATTGGATTACAGGCTGGCGTGAATGACCGGACTCAGGGCTCTCCGCGCTCCCCTTCTCCGGAGAGCAGGACCATATCCACGCGGCGGTTCTTGGCGCGGTTTCCGGGGGTGGCGTTGTCCGTGACCGGCCGGAATTCCCCGTATCCGGTGGCGGATATCTTTCCGGGCTCAGCGTCGTAGTATTTGAGGAGGTACTTGAGGACATTGGTGGCGCGGGCAGTGGACAGTTCCCAGTTGGAAGGAAACTGGGAGGTGCTGATGGGGACGTTGTCCGTATGTCCCTCGATCCGCAGGGGGTTGTTGTATTGGGTCATGACCTCGGCGATGGTGTTGAGCAACTCATGGGCGCTCTGCTTGATCTGGGCCTGGCCGGAATCGAAAAAACCTGCCTCTTTGAGGCTGACGATCAGGCCCCGCCGGGTGATGGTGAGGTTGACCTTGTCTTGGGCGCCCTGTTTTACGAGGTAGGCCTCGATGGAAGACTTGATCTGGTGGAAATCCTTTTCCTCGGCCCTGGTGCGGAGCTGGCCGTTGTGGGCTCTTCCGGATGGGGCAACGGACATCTCAGGCTTGAGGGCCGGTATGATGCTGATCGGTTTGGACTGGATGACGTTGATCTTCGGCGCGGGCGCGCCGGCGTTTACCATGCCGAAGGACTGCTGTAGCGACTGCATGACCTCCTCGACCTTCTTTTTGTCGGTCTGGGACATGGCGTACAGGGTGACGAATACCGCGAACAAAAGGGTGATGAAATCGCCGTAGGAAACCAGCCACCGTTCGTGATTTACATGCTTTTCCGGTTCTCTTTTCAGGGCCATGGTTGGTTAGTGGGCGCCGACGAAGGCCTTGAGCTTCTGTTCGATGAAGTGCGGATTCTCGCCGTTCTGGATGGCGATCAATCCCTCCAGGATCATGACGCGGCGCAGCACCTCCTCCTTCATGCGGATCTTCAGTTTGCTGCCGATCGGGAGGCAGACGATATTGGCCACCATCAGGCCGTAGATGGTGGCGACAAAGGCCACGGCGATGCCGGCCCCCAGTTTGGAGGTGTCGGAAAGGTTGCTCATGACGTGGATCAGGCCGAGAACGGCCCCGATGATGCCGATGGTTGGGGCATAGCCGCCGGCCGCCTCGAAAAACTCGACGCTGTGTTTGGTGTGATCTTCGTAGGACATGATGTCGGCTTCAAGGGTTTCCCGCAGTTTTTGGGGATCAATGCCGTCAACCACCAGGGAAATCCCCTTTTTGATGAAGGGGTCCCTGGCTGACTGGGCCTCCTGTTCCAATGAGATGAGGCCGTTGCGCCGCGCCTTGGTGGCATAGTTGATGATGTCCTTGACCACCGCCTCATGATCGACCTTGGGTGGGAGGAAGGCGTTCTTGACATCCTTGAAGGCCTTGATGATGGCGGCAAGGGGGAAGCTCACGAACGTGGCGCCAAAGGTGCCGCCAAGCACGATTATGGCCGCTGTCGGTTGGATCAGCGCCTTCATGTGCAGCCCTTCCAGCGCAGCGCCGCCGAAAACGGCCCCGAATCCCATCAACAAGCCTATGAGTGTTGCGATATCCATATCCTAGAATTCCTGGCTGTGAAATGGACTGCTTTCCTGCTCTCCGCGACTGTCTATGATAAGGTTTCTGTTCAGGGTGGTACTGCGGAAAAGGCCTCTTTTCGCCTTCGTGAGATACTTCTTGCCGACGGGGCTTCCGGCACGGCGTATGATCCCGGCACGGAACGACACGACCCTGCTGATTATTTCGTTGGCGGATTCCTTCACAATGAAGTGATGGCCGTTGAAAAGCGTGATTACCGTATCGGGTGTTTCCTCGATACTGACGATGTGGTCAGGGTTGACATACATCACCTGTTTGTCCATGCGGGTCAGGGTAATCATAATACCACCGGAAATGAGGATGTTTGTCTATAAATATCAAAAACGCTGTAAGGTCAAGAAGTTTTTGCCCGAAATTAAGAGCTGCACATTATCCGTTGCTTACAACAATGCATCGATAGCCTTGAAATCGATGCAGCGTTCAGAGATGGAGTTGATCAGTTCGATCTTTTCCGCGTCGTCCGGCCCGATCTTTGAGACATGCTCCCTGAGGCGGTAGAAGACCTCCGAAGAGGTCTCCTCAATGCGCATATAGGGGATCTTGCTGTCGGTGAGGATTTGCTGGGTGATGCGCGACATGGGGGCATGCCCGCTGATGACCAGGCCTGCCAGGAGATTTCTGAAATCCGGTATATGGTGCAGTGAAGAGGCGGTGACAATCAACTCGTCCCGGGAACTGGTCACGATGAGCAGCGTGGAATTTTCAAGATGGTCGATGACCCGCTGAGATGATGCCGCCCCCAACTGAATGGTATGGCAGATTCGGCTTTTGTCCGCGGGATTTCCCTCAAGAGGCAGGCCGAGCATCTCGGAAACATGCTGCAGGGTCGGATGGGCCAGAATCGGACTATAGTCAAAGGCGCTCGTCACCAGCAGGTCGGTTCCGGCAAAGGCCTTCTTCAGGTAGGCAAGGGAGCGTTCGCGCTTTTCCGGTACCAGCTTGTTGGCCATGATGACACGGACATCGGCCCTTTCCCGCTCATACAGCGCCAGGTTGAGTTCCACGGCATCAATCACGTTGCCGATACCGCCGTTGGTAACCATGAGCACCGGTGCGCCCACCATGGTAGCCACTTGGGCATTGTTGGCCCCGACCACCGATCCGACACCGCCGTGTCCCGCCCCTTCGATGATCAAAAAATCGTTTCTCTGTTCCAACTCGCGGATCGCACCGGCAATTAGGGTGCGGGGGGTTTCAGGGGAGATCCTGCCGTCCAGGAAATCCCTGGTCGAGCCGGGGGTGAGGGTCATGGGCGACATGAGATGCGCGTCGCTATCCAGGCTGTAAACGCTGGCCATCATGGCCGCATCCATATCCATGGTCAGGCCGTTATACTCGATACACTTGGGACCGATCGGTTTGACGAAGCCGACCCGGTCATATTTTTTGCGCGCCAGATGCATGAGCGACAGGCTGATGGTGGTCTTGCCGCAATGCTGGCCGGTGGCGGCTATGAATATCTTTTTACATGCCATGTATGTATCTCCGCCCTCTCCAAAACTACATTACTTCGACTGCCTGCCACCGTCTTCGATCATGTTGCCTCAAGAAACCGCTGGTAGTGCTCTTCGCCGGCCAGGAAACGCAGGAACCGCACTCCCATGCCGCTCTTTTTGGCCAGATGGAAGAGATTCTGCGGTACTTTCTTTGCCCACATGACCCGGACATCAGCCTGAATCAGGTGATCATCAACGGTAAACTCGACTCTGATCCTGCTGTTGGGCGGGCATACATTGGCGGTTTTGATGAACATGCCGGTCGTTGATATGTCCTCGCTGAATGCTATGCGGTTGGCGTCATTTATGCCGAAGCGGACGGTCAAGCGCTTTTTGAGCCGCCGTATAATTCTTTTTTCGGTCATTATACCCTCAAACTGAAGCGCTTTATTGCGCAACGAAAACGCCATGAACTATATCACAAAACAGTGGCTGCGGGAGAAGATTCGAAAAGGCGCGGATTTTTGTTTTCCACTCCCATCGCTGTGAAGGATCTGAATTCGTGACGCCTTCACGGATTCAGGAAGGAATAAATTCAATTGACAGACACGCGCCAATACACTAGGTTAATGTAAACGCTGGGGGAGTTTCGACTGAGAGCGGCGTAGCGCCGCGACCCTTAGTACCTGATCCGGGTAATGCCGGCGTAGGGAAGCGCAAACATCCCGATGTTCCAAGCCGCTTCCGCGGCTTTTTGCGTTTTCGGAGAAAAATCATGCACATTACACTGAATGGCGAAGCAATCGACATTGCCGAGGGGAGTACGGTCGCCGGGCTCCTTGAGCATCTGCAACTCCAGCGTGAGCGGGTGGCGGTGGAGGTCAATCTCGATATCGTTCCCAAGAACGCCTATGACGGCCATGGATTATCAAATGGGGACAGGATAGAGATAGTCCATTTCGTAGGCGGTGGATGAAGAGCGGGCAAGGGTTGCGGAGGGGGGCAGCCGTGCGCCGGAACCCCGTTGCCTGATACCAGCACTCTGTTGCACAAGGAGAGATTCTGTCATGACAACTCAAAACGATACATGGAAGATTGCCGGCCGCGAGTTCACTTCCCGCTTGATGGTGGGAACCGGCAAGTACGCCAGCTTTCAACAGACGGCCGATGCCCTGGAGGCCTCGGGCGCCGAGATCATCACCGTGGCGGTGAGGCGGGTCAACCTGGACCGGAGCAAAGAATCGCTCCTGGACTATATCGACCCCGGGAAATACACCCTGCTTCCCAACACCGCGGGCTGCTATACGGCCGACGACGCCGTGCGCACCTGCCGCCTGGCCCGCGAGGCGGGCATGTCGGATTTCGTCAAGCTTGAAGTGCTGGGAGACGAGAAAACCCTCTTCCCGGACAACGAAGAACTGCTCAAGGCTGCCAGAATCCTGGTAAAGGAGGGGTTCACGGTACTCCCTTACACCAGCGACGATGTGATCATGTGCCGGAAGCTGGAGGATATCGGCTGCGCTGCGGTCATGCCGCTGGGTGCCCCCATCGGCAGCGGCCTGGGCATCCGCAATCCTTATAACATCAGGATCATCCTGGAGTCGGTCCGGATACCGGTGATCGTTGACGCCGGGGTCGGCTCGGCTTCCGATGCGGCCATCGCCATGGAGTTGGGTTGTGACGGCGTGCTCATGAACACCGCCATTGCCGGAGCCCAGGACCCGATTGCCATGGCCCGCGCCATGAGGCTGGCCGTGGAGGCGGGCCGGCTTTCCTACAAGGCGGGACGGATTCCCCGCAAGCTCTATGCGAACGCCTCCAGCCCGTTGGACGGCATGATTGTCTAAGAGGTTGTTGAAAAACAGCCATCTCGCCGCCGTCCTCGAAAGCCCCTTGTGCGGCGTAGGCCTGCTACGCTTCCGCAGGTCTTTTAGCAGAACCGTTCCGGTTCTGTCCCTGGGGGATGAACTCCGCTGCGCTTCGTCACCGATAATCGCCGGAGGCGATTTATACTGCGGGTGCAACGATCTGACTATTTTTGAACAACCTGAGTTTTTCAACAACCACCTTCACGGCTTCTCTTACTTTATGTTCACCATGTCCCCATGAAACCCGTTGATTTTTCTCTGTACCTGATTACCGACCGCACCCAGACTGCCGGCCGGCCGCTCGTGGACGTGGTGCGCGCCGCCCTGGCCGGCGGGGTGCGCGCCGTGCAACTGCGGGAAAAGGATTTGGCGGATGATGAATACGCCGAGCTTGCCCGGACGTTCAGGGGCGTGACCAGGGAGTTCGGAGCCCGGCTCTTCATCAACAGCCGGGTCGATGTGGCCCTGGCCGTTGGAGCCGACGGCGTCCATCTGGGGGCGGCCTCCGAAGCGGTGGCCGAAGTCCGCCGGCGATGCGGCAAGAATATGCTCATCGGCTATTCCTGCCATGATCTGGATGAGGCGCGCCACGCGGTGCGAAACGGTGCTGACTTCATTACCTTCGGTCCGGTATTTGCGACCCCATCCAAGGCCGTCTATGGAGAACCGCTGGGGTGTGAGGCATTGAAGCGGGCGGTGGAGGCCCTGCCGGTCCCGGTGTTTGCCCTCGGCGGCGTGAAGCCTGGAAAGATACCCGCCGTGCGGGAGGCGGGCTGCAGCCGCGTGGCCCTGATCTCGGCCGTCAGCACCGCCCCCGACCCCGGCCGTGCCGCGCGGGAAATCCTGGCAGTCATGGGGGAGGCGCAACCGTCCGCCGTCCATCACGAACTGCGCATCAACTCCTACGGTCATTACCTGCGGCGGCGCTTCGGCTGCCGGGTCAGCAAGGTCAACGTGGATGCCGGCTTTACCTGTCCCAACCGGGACGGCAGCAAGGGTACCGGCGGCTGCATCTACTGCAACAACGTCTCCTTCTCTCCCAAGGATACCCAGCCGGTCATTCCGCTGGAAGAACAGCTCTCGGCGGGTATGGCCTATCATCGGCAACGTCTCGGTTCGGTGAGGTTCATCGTCTATTTCCAGAAATACACGAACACCTACGCCTCCGTTGATGTGTTGGCCGATCTCTACCGCCGCGCCCTGGCCCACCCAGATGTGGTCGGCATTTCGGTAGGCACCCGGCCCGACTCCCTGAGCGGAGAGGCGCTGGAACTGCTGACGGAAATCGCCCGGGACCGGTACGTCTGCCTGGAGTTGGGGCTGCAATCCGGAGATGACGCCATCCTGGAACGGATCAACCGCGGCCATACCGTGAACGATTTCGTCGCGGCCGTGAAACGGGCGGCGGTAGGGAATTTCGATATCTGCGCCCATCTGATCCACGGCTTTACCGGTGAACGGCCGGAAGAATTCCTCAAAAACGCAGAACTGATCGCCTCGCTGCCGATCGACTCGGTCAAGCTCCATCAACTCCACGCCGTCGAAGGAACCGAATTGGCCGCAATGTACCGCCGTGGCGAGTTTGTACCGCTCTCGCTGGAAGGATACGTAGCCACGGCCGCCGATTTTTTGGAGCGGCTGCCGGCCCGCGTCACGGTTCAGCGGCTGTACGGCTCGGCTCCGCTGGCGATAAGGGTTGCACCTCAATGGGGCTTGAAGAACAACCAGATGTGGTTCGCGGTGGTAAACGAACTGCGGCGGCGCGGCACCTGGCAGGGCTATCTGGCCGGCTAGTGTGCTGTGCGGTTAGTTGTGGGAAGTAATTCCGAGCAATTTTGGCTGGTGCCAAGGCGCGGCGACGCAGGTGTAGCAGGGTCTACATCAAGGAGCCGCAACGACGGCAGCGGCCAAAAGAGCCGGAATTACGAGTACGAACTAACCGCACAGCACACTAGCTCCGCTCCCCGGCCCTGAACGGAAGCTGTATTCATTCCCTGTCGGGAAAGTACTTTTTTTGGCCGAGTTAGGGTGTTATTATAGCGAGCCGCAAAAATAGTAATGATTAGCATTGATCTTCCGCTGACGATCAAGTCCCCCTTTAACAAAGGGGGATTTAGGGGGATTTGCCTTCGATTTTCAAAAGCAAATCCCCCCTTGCCCCCCTTTGTTAAAGGGGGGGAACCATTTGACGGAAGATGAGCGCTCATTACCACAACATCACACCTCAGCCACACCTACTCGTGAAGGAGATTCAACATGTCCGACCTGCGCGTCCGTTTTGCACCCAGCCCCACCGGCTACCTCCATGTGGGGGGAGCACGCACCGCCCTGTTCAACTGGCTGCTGGCCAGAAAATTGGGCGGCACCTTCATTCTGCGCATTGAGGACACCGACGTCGAACGCTCCACCCAGGCCTCTATCGACGCCATCCTGCAGGCCATGGAATGGCTTGGTTTGGACTGGGACGAGGGACCCTTTTACCAGACCGATAACTTTGATCTTTACCGGGGCTATGTCCAAAAGCTGCTGGAAGGAGGCAAGGCCTACAAATGCTACTGTACTGCCGAGGAGTTGGAGGCCAAGCGCGAGCAGGCCTTGAAGGAGGGACGCAAGCCCAAGTATGACGGCACCTGCCGCGAACGGGACGACCAGGCGGCCGACAGGCCGTTTGTGGTCCGCTTCCGTGCTCCGCAGGCGGGCGAGGTGGCCTTTGACGACCTGATCAAGGGGCGCATCGCTTTCCCGGCCGAAGAGTTGGACGACCTGATCATTCAGCGCAGCGACGGCACGCCGACCTACAATTTTTGCGTCGTGATCGACGACGCCATCATGAAGGTCACCACCGTGATCCGCGGCGATGACCATGTCAACAATACCCCGCGCCAGATCCAGCTCTACGAGGCCCTTGGTTTTCCGGTGCCCAGGTTCGCCCATGTGCCGATGATCCTGGGTGACGACAAGGCCCGTCTCTCCAAGCGCCACGGCGCCACCAGCGTGATGGCCTACCGCGACATGGGCTTTCTGCCCGAGGCGCTGCTCAACTACCTGGTGCGCCTGGGGTGGAGCCACGGTGACGATGAGATCTTCAGCCGCGAAGAGATGATCCGGAAGTTCGACATCACCAACATCGGTCGATCCGCCGGCGTGTTCAATACGGATAAATTATTGTGGCTGAATGCCCATTACATCAAGAACGGCGATCCGGCCCGGCTGGCCGGGCTGCTGGCGCCCCATCTGGAAAAACGCGGCGTAGACCCGCAGGGCGGCCCAGAGGTGGCCGCGGTTGTCAGGACGCTTCAGGAACGCTCCCAGACCCTGGAAGAGATGGCCGAGCGGGCCGTGTTCTATTTCAAGGCCCCTGACTCCTACGACGAGGTTGCATTGGCCAAGTTCGACAAGGAACACCTGCGGGCGGTCTTCGACGCGGTGGCCGACAGGCTGGCGACTGCGGCCGTCGCCACGGCCGCGGAGATAGATGCCCTTTTCAAGGAGATCTGCGCCGACAAGGGATGGAAGATGGGCCAGGTTGGGCAGCCGGTGCGCATCGCCTTGTCGGGCGGCACCCAGGCCCCCGGCATTGGCGAGATCGTCGTGACCCTGGGGATCGATGAGACCGTCAAACGGATTGGCAGGGCGCGGGAGGCCGTGGCGTCATAGCGTTCGGCAAGGGTCTTGATTACTCCGACCTCAAGAACATACGCCGGTTTTATCAGGCATATCCAATTGGAGACGCACTGCGTCTACAATTGAGTTGGACCCACTATCGAAAGCTCGTCGAAGAGCACAGCCCATCGGAATAACGGCATGTCGATATTCAATCTGACCACTTCCTACACCCCCCGCGGCGACCAGCCTCTGGCCATTGCCGAACTGGTCGAAGGGGTCGAGCGCGGCGACCGGCACCAGGTGTTGCTGGGCGTGACCGGTTCGGGCAAGACCTTCACCGTGGCCAACGTCATCGCCCGGACCGGCCGGCCGGCCCTGGTGCTGGCCCCCAACAAGACCCTGGCGGCCCAGCTTTACGGCGAATTCAAGGAACTCTTTCCCGACAATGCCGTGGAATATTTCGTCTCCTACTACGATTATTACCAGCCGGAAGCCTATCTCCCCACCACCGACACCTTCATCGAGAAAGACTCCTCGATCAACGACGAGATCGACAAGATGCGCCACTCGGCCACCCGCAGCCTCCTGACCCGGCGCGACGTGATCATCGTGGCTTCGGTATCCTGCATCTACGGCATCGGTTCGCCCGAGGCCTATGCCAGCCTGCATATCTTTTTCCACCAGGGGGAGGATTACGGCCGCGACACGCTGCTGAAAAAGCTGGTGGAGATCCAGTACGAACGCAATGATGTGGATTTTCACCGCGGCGTCTTCCGGGTGCGGGGCGATGTGGTGGAGGTCTTCCCGGCCTACGACAGCGACAAGGCGCTGCGTATCGAGTTTTTCGGCGACGAGGTGGAGGCCATCAGCGAGATCGATCCGCTGAGGGGGGTGGTGCTTCAGAAACTGCCCAAATGCGCCATCTACCCGGCTTCCCACTACGTTTCCACCCGCGAGACTTTGGAAAAGGCGGTGGAACAGATCCGCGTGGACGTGGGGGAACGCATCCGTTATTTCCGGGAGCGGAACATGCTGCTGGAGGCACAGCGCATTGAGCAGCGCACCTTCTTCGACATCGAGATGATGGAGGAGATGGGCTTCTGCCAGGGGATCGAGAACTATTCCCGCTATTTCGACGGTCGCAGGGAGGGGGAGCCCCCCTACACCCTGATCGATTATTTCCCCGAGGATTTCGTTTTTTTCGTGGATGAGTCCCACATTACCATCCCCCAAGTGGGGGGGATGTACCGGGGGGACCGCAGCCGCAAGGAGACCCTGGTGCAGTACGGCTTCCGCCTGCCGGCGGCATTGGACAACCGGCCTCTGAACTTCCAGGAGTTCGAACTGCGCATCCGCCAGGCGGTATATGTCTCGGCCACGCCGGCCGACTTCGAGATGGAGCGGAGCGGCGGCGTCTTCGTGGAGCAGGTCATACGCCCCACCGGGCTGGTGGACCCGATGATCGAGATCCGGCCGGCGACGGCTACTCCTGCCCCTGGCCGTACCACCGCTCAGTCCCCCCCTAAACGAGGGGGGGAAGCGATGCTCACCTCTCCCCTGATTCAGGGGGGGGCAGGGGGGGGATACGGTCAGGTGGACGATCTCCTCCACGAGGTACGCGAGACCGTGGCCAGGGGGGATCGGGTGTTGGTGACCACCCTGACCAAGCGCATGGCCGAGGAATTGACCAACTATTACCGGGAACTGGGGGTCAGGGTGCGCTATCTGCACTCGGACATCGACACTATCGAGCGCATGCAGATACTGCGCGATCTCAGGTTGGGAGAATTCGACGTGCTGGTAGGTATCAACCTGCTGCGGGAGGGGCTGGACCTGCCGGAGGTCTCGCTGGTGGCCATCCTTGACGCGGACAAGGAAGGGTTCCTCCGTTCCGCCCGCTCCCTGATCCAGACCTGCGGACGGGCTGCCCGCAATGTCGACGGCCGGGTGCTGATGTACGCCGATACAGTGACCCGTTCCATTCAGGCCTGCCTCGACGAGACCGAGCGCCGCCGAGCCAAGCAACTGGCCTATAACCTGGAGTTCGGCATCACCCCCGAGACGGTCAAAAAGGGGATGCGCACGATCCTGGACTCCATTGAGGAGAAGGATTACTACACCCCGGCGGGCGGCGTGGCCGAGACGGCCGAGGAGTATGTGGCGCCTAAGGAGATTCCCAAACTGGTCAGGAAGCTGCGCAAGGAGATGCTGGCGGCGGCCAAGGCGCTTGATTTCGAAAACGCCACAGTCCTGCGGGATCGGATCAAGCGGCTGGAAGAGATGGAGCTTGCGTTGCGTTGAATTCGTTGAATCTTAAGACCAATCTGCCACAGAGACACGGAGACACAGAGATAACCATTTCAAAGGGTTATCTAATTTCTTGGTCTCATTTCCATTCATCGTTCCGAATTTGAAAACAATGGAAAAACTCTGTGATTTCCTCTGTGTCTCTGTGGCAGAATTGCCGTTTTTCGGATCAGAGGACCGAAGTTTGAAATTGAACCCTGAATATCTCACCCGTCACTACCACGAAACCGGCACCCTCGACCCCGCACTGGTCAAGGCCTTCCAGGAGGCGGTCTTCGCCTGCCATCGCGCCAACCCCCGTCCCATGCCGTGGCGCGAGACCTGCGACCCCTATCGCATCCTGATTTCCGAGATCATGCTCCAGCAGACCCAGGTAGAAAGGGTAAAGGCCAAATATGCCGAGTTTTTGGCGGCTTTTCCCACGATTTCCGATCTTGCCGGCGCGCCGTTGCCGCACGTTTTGGGGGTTTGGCAGGGGCTGGGCTACAACCGCCGCGCCCTGGCCCTCAAGCGGTGCGCCGTGGAGATCATGGAGCGCTTTGCCGGTCAATTTCCGGCAACTATTGGAGAACTGGAGTCGTTGCCCGGCATCGGCCCGTACACGGCCCGGGCCGTGGCTGCCTTTGCCTTCGGAACGGCGGAGGCGTTAATCGAGACCAATATCCGCACGGTTTTCATCCATTTCTTTTTCCACAATAGGGACAAGGTGGGAGACCGGGAGATCATGCCCCTGGTTGCGGCGACCCTCGACAGGACAGATTCCCGCACATGGTTCTATGCGCTGATGGATTACGGCGCGATGCTCAAGCAGAACCACCCCAACCCCGGCCGCCGCAGCGCCCACCACGCCCGGCAGTCAAGATTCGAGGGATCGAACCGCCAGTTGCGCAGCCGCATGTTGCGGGCGGTCATGGAACAACCGGGGATAACGGCAGGGGCGCTGGCCGAACTGCTCGGGGCCGAACCGGAAGCGGTGAAGCGCAATCTTGAGGCCATGCAGCGGGAGGGATTTCTCGGCAAACGTGGCAGGGGAGTGGCTGTCAAGGGATGAAACGGGAAGAGGGCAGCGCCGATGCTGCCCTCTCATGATGTTTGTCAACCGCTCAAACGGTTATGACTTGTGGCAGTCCTTGCAGGAGGTCGGGCCCTTGCCCATTTCGCTGTGGCAACCCTTGCAGGTCTTGTGGGCCCACTCCTTGCCAAAGCCATCGATCTTGCCGCCGGCTGCGGAGGCATGGCATTTCGTGCAGTCCTTCAGCAGTTCCTGGTGGGCTTTGTGATGGAACGTGACGCCCCTTTTCAGTTGGATCATGTCGGCGGCAAAAGCGGTCCCGGCAAAAGCTACGATGGCAAGCATGGCGATGACGGTCTTTTTCATAGTTATCTCTCCTTGTTGGTTTTGTGCTGCTGCAATATTGGTCTTCCTATTCTAAGGTACTTTTTCAAACTGTCCAGTACATTTCATGTGCCAAAGGGAAAATTCTGTATAATGCCTTGAAATCATTTGTGTTGCTAATGGCGACACCGGCGCCGTCGGCCGGTGCTCCACCGCAATTGGGGCAGAGGCTGGTCCTTTTGCGCCAGGCGACCACCCTGATAGCGCCTTGATTTGGAATCGGCATAATTCCGGTTTCAAATCAAAGATGACATCAAGGCGGCGAGGATCGAGGCGACGAAAGCGTACAGTCAGTACGTTGAGGAGCCGAAGACGAGCCAACAAAGATGCCGCTTTGATTTGGAATTGGAATAACCCGAAAAAGCCTTGCCATGCGTTCCGGTTCATGTAAAATTCGACAAGCACGGAATCATACTGATGGAGGACACGGAGATATGAGACAATTTTACAACAGGCGTGGCTTCACCCTTATCGAGATCATGGTTGTGATCGTCATCCTGGCTCTTTTGGCCGCGCTGGTCGGGCCCAAGATCATGGGCCGCACCGATGACGCCAAGATTCAGACCACCAAGACACAGATCAGAAACCTGGAGTCGGCGCTCAAACTGTATAAGCTCGACAACGGCGTCTACCCCACCACGGAGCAGGGGTTGAACGCGCTGGTGACAAAGCCGACCGTGGGGGTCATTCCCAATAACTATAAAGATGGGGGCTACCTGGAGAGCAAGAACGTGCCCAAGGATGGCTGGGGCAATGACTACCTCTACGTCTCGCCCGGCGACCACGGGGATTACGATCTCTATTCCTATGGCGCCGACGGCGTCAAGGGGGGCGATGGGAAGAACGCCGATATCAACAGTTGGGATCTGAAATAAGCCCTTTTTCATTTATAAGTTGAAATTTTGTTTTTCTGCGTTATAGTGAACCGTCTAACCTATTATTTTAATTATGAATAAAAGTTTTTAGCCGGTCTAAAGCACGATTCCCTATTTCATGTCAGGAGGCAGCACTATGGCGCAGAAGTATGTTTATTTTTTTGGCAACGGCCAAGCCGAAGGCCGGGCGGAGATGAAAAATCTGCTGGGGGGCAAGGGGGCCAATCTTGCCGAAATGACCAGTATCGGCCTTCCGGTCCCACCCGGTTTTACCATCACCACCGAGGTCTGTACCGAGTTCTACAAGAACAACCAGGAGTATCCCGAATCCTTGGCCGCTACGGTGACCGAAAACCTCAAAAAGGTCGAGGCGCTGATGGACAGAAGATTCGGTGATCCCCACAACCCGCTGCTTGTTTCCGTCCGTTCCGGCGCCCGCGCCTCCATGCCCGGCATGATGGACACCATTCTCAATCTTGGCCTCAACGATACAACCGTCCAGGGGATCATAGCACAGAGCGGGGACGAACGATTCGCCTATGACGCCTACCGACGTTTCGTGCAGATGTATTCCGACGTAGTCATGGGCATGGAGAAGGATATCCTCGAACATCTGCTGGAGCAGAAGAAAGAACAGCGCGGCGTCCACCTGGATACGGACCTTACGGCCGCCGATTGGAAGGAGTTGGTCGGCGCGTTCAAGCTCAAGATCAGAGAGAGGTTGGGGAAGGAATTCCCCGAAGATCCCCATGAACAGTTGTGGGGCGCCATCGGGGCCGTTTTCGGCTCGTGGATGAACCAGCGCGCAATTACCTACCGCAAGCTCAACAACATCCCCGCCGATTGGGGCACCGCCGTCAACGTCCAGTCCATGGTGTTCGGCAATATGGGCGATGATTGCGCAACCGGCGTGGCGTTTACCCGCGACCCCTCCACCGGCGAAAACTATTTCTTCGGCGAGTTCCTGGTCAACGCCCAGGGGGAGGATGTGGTTGCCGGTATCCGCACTCCCCAGCCGATCAACCGTGTCAAGGACAAGGACGGAAAACTTCCCTCCATGGAGGAGGTCCTGCCGGAATGCTACCACCAACTGGCGGATATCCGCGGCATCCTGGAAAAGCATTACAAGGACATGCAGGACATCGAATTCACTATCGAGAAGGGCAAGCTCTTCATGCTGCAGACTCGAAACGGCAAACGCACCGCGCCTGCTGCCATTAAGATCGCCGTGGACATGGAGAAAGAAGGGCTGATAGACGAGAAGGAGGCGGTCCTGCGGGTCCAGCCCTCCCAACTCGACCAACTCCTCCATCCCTCCCTCGACCCCACCGCCGACAAGCAGATTATCGCCAAGGGGCTTCCTGCCTCTCCGGGCGCCGTATCCGGCCATGTGGTCTTCAGCGCAGATGAGGCCGAGGCCGAAGCCAAACAGGGCAAGAAGGTCATCCTGGTGCGCATCGAAACCAGCCCCGAGGATATCCACGGCATGCACGCCGCCCAGGGAATCCTCACCGCCCGCGGCGGCATGACCTCCCACGCGGCGGTAGTGGCCCGCGGCATGGGAAAATGCTGCGTGGCCGGCTGTGGCGATATCAAAGTGGACTACGTCGGCGAAAGCTTTGTCGCTCGCAACGGCGTGGTGGTGAAAAAGGGGGACATGATTACCCTGGACGGTTCACGCGGCGAAGTGATGCTGGGCGCCGTGCCGACGGTCGCCCCGGCCCTGACCGGCGACTTTGCCCAATTGATGGCGTGGGTGGATACCTACCGCAAACTCAAGGTTCGCGCCAATGCCGATACGCCCCATGATGCCAAGGTGGCCCGCCAATTTGGAGCGGAGGGGATCGGCCTGTGCCGCACCGAGCATATGTTTTTCGATGCCGAACGCATCGCGGCCGTCCGTGAAATGATCCTCTCCGAGGACCTGGAGGGGCGTGAGAAGGCCCTGGCCAAGATACTGCCCATGCAGAAGGGGGATTTCATCGGTCTTTTCCGCGAGATGAAGGGGCTTCCGGTAACCATCCGCCTGCTGGACCCTCCCTTGCACGAGTTCCTGCCCCAGGAGGAAAAGGACCTTGAGGAGCTTTCAAGGACCATGAAGGTGCCGGTAGGCACCCTCAAGCACAAGGTGGAGTTCCTGCACGAGTTCAATCCGATGCTCGGCCATCGCGGCTGCCGTCTGGGCATTACCTTTCCCGAGATATACGACATGCAGGTGCGGGCCATCATGGAGGCGGCCTGTGAACTGGTTAAAAACGAGGGTTTCGCCATAGTGCCGGAGATCATGATCCCCTTGATCGCCACGGTCAAGGAACTCCAGGTGCTCAAGCAGAATGCCGTGGCCATCTGCAATGAGGTCATCACCCGGTATGGCGTCAAGTTGGAATACCTGATCGGCACCATGATCGAGTTGCCACGTGCGGCGCTGACCGCCGACGAGATCGCCGGCGAGGCCGAATTTTTCTCCTTCGGCACAAATGACCTGACCCAGACCACCTTTGGCCTTTCCCGCGACGATGCGGGAAAATTTCTGCCGTTCTACGTGGATCACGGTATTCTGGCGGAAGATCCTTTCGTGACGCTTGACCAGAACGGTGTCGGCCAGTTGGTCAAAATGGCGGCGGAAAAAGGGCGCGCCGCCCGTCGTGAGATCAAACTGGGCATTTGCGGCGAGCATGGCGGCGATCCCTCTTCGGTCATCTTCTGTCACAATATCGGGCTGGACTATGTTTCCTGTTCGCCCTTCAGGGTACCCATTGCCCGGCTGGCGGCGGCCCACGCAGCCTTGTCTCCCTAGTGCTCCCCGAAACAGGGTATGAATGCGAGGGTCCCGCGGGATGTCAATGCCCGCGGGACCCTCGCATTTTTTTTATCTGCGCTGTTGCAAATAAGGGCTTTAAAACATTAATTTATACGAGTATATTTTGAAATAACGCTCTTCATTATGCTGTTTGGAGACGCTATGGACATACCGCATAATGGTGAAAATGCCGCCCCTGCCAGGAACGCGGTACCCATCTTTCTGTTCCTCACTGCCGCCGGTCTGGCGGGTCTATTACTGGAAAAAAGGAAGGTGCCATGAAAAGAATCATTGCTGCAGTTGTCATCACTGCTGTTATGCTGTGCTGCTGCATGGCTTCCGCCCTTGCGGCAGACCTGGCGGAGATCCGGCAGCGGGGAGTACTGCGCCATTTGGGCGTCCCCTATGCCAACTTTGTCAGCGGTTTCGGAGATGGCTTGGATGTTGAACTGCTCAAGGGGTTTGCCGCGAGTATCGGGGTGAGATACGAATATGTTCCAGACGACTGGGACACTCTCGTCCAGGATCTTGCCGGTCACAAGGTCAAGGTGACAGGCGGCAAGATTGAATTTTTGGATGAAACGCCGGTCAAAGGGGATCTGATCGCCAACGGCTTTACCATCCTCCCTTGGCGGGAGAGGGTGCTCACGTTTTCAGAGCCGGTATTCCCCAGCCAGGTTTGGCTGGTAGCCCTGGCAGGATCGAAGGTCAGGCCGATAAAGCCGACCGGCAACGTTGATCAGGATATCTCCAGGACAAAGGCGCTGATGAAGGGCAAGGGCGTGTTGACCTTGGAAAAGACCTGCCTCGATCCATCGCTTTACAAGCTGTCGGAGACCGGCGCCAAAGTGATCTGTTTCAAGGGCAAACTGAACGAACTTGCGCCGGCGTTGCTGAAAAAAGAGGCGGAGATGACAATCCTCGACTTCCCCGACGCTTTGATAGCCTTGGAAAAATGGCCCGGAAGGTTCAAGATTATCGGACCCGTCTCCCACAAACAATTGATGGGGGTCGCCTTTTCAAAGGATGCCGTGAACCTGTGCAAGGCCTTCAACCAGTTCCTGGAGAAGTCGAAAAAAGACGGCAGTTACCTGAAGATCGTCAAAAAATATTATCCGTCCTCTGTCCGCTATTTTCCGGAATTTTTCACGGGTAGTGATTACCGCGCCCAATGATCCTTTCGACGGCATCGATACCGCGTCGTCTTTTGCTCTATCTGCTTGGGGTAGCCCTGGTCGGCTACCTGGTGTATCTGGTGATTGCCCAGTATGAGGCACAGCGGGAGCTTCAACGCTATACCTCCATCCGCATTATTCAGGGGGCCGAGAAACGAGCCATTGCCGTCAGTTATTTTTTCCAGGAGCGCTTAAACGACATTCAAAGCATCGCCCGCTCACGGGAGCTTTTGTTGTATTTCGAGAACAGGGCGCTCGGCATGTCGATGGAGTACGGGCTAGGCGCCAGCCTTGATGGGCTCCGCGAATTTGCTGCTTCCTACGAAAATAGAAGAATCATCGCCGATAAGCCGATTTTTAGCCGTATTCTGATTCTGGGGCCAAAGGGAGAGGTGCTGTCCGGTACACCCCCTGCGGCGGGAAGGGGGGGGTGGCGGGCACAGTTGTCAACCTCTCCCGGTGAAAGCCGGATGTTTCTGGATAGCCATGACGGCTACCATGACCTTATCCTCGTTTCCCCGGTCGTCTTCAAGGACACCCCGGCGGGATTTGTAATTGCCTGGCTCGATACCAGCCAGGTCTTTACGCGCTTTGTTGAAGAGGAAAGCCAGGAGGAGGGGCGAACCGATGCGCTCATCATGGACGAGTCATACCTTCAAAGCACCCAACGGACCGGCGGCGGTTTGCCGACCGGGCTTCTGCCCGATCCCCGTGAGTTGAAACAGGGCGAGATTCACTCGTTCAGCATTGTAACACCTGAAAAAGTTTTTCTGCACATGCGGGGCTCCCGAATCCCTATCCCGGATACGCCGCTTTCCCTGGCCTTTTTTTTCCCCGACGCCTCCCACGGAACTACCAATTCACCCCATGTTTTTCTCCTGGTATCCGGCGCCCTGGGGGCTTTCATCCTGATCAGCGGGGCGTTCTCCCTGCAGGCTGCCACACGCGCCAAGCTCTTGCAGGCTCGACTTGCGGAACAGGATATCCGGGAGCGGGAGGTGGCGGAACGGAACAGGCTCCTTGAGTCCGAGATTGCGACTCGCATTCAGCTTCAGGATGAACTGCTGCGCGCAAAGGAACAGGCCGAAGCCGCCAACAAGGCCAAGAGCGAATTTCTGGCCAACATGAGCCATGAGATCCGGACTCCCATGAATGGCGTCATAGGCATGAGCGACCTGCTGCTGACAAGCAACCTGAACGACGAGCAGCGCACCTATGCCGAGATTGTCCGCAGCAGCGGCATGAACCTTTTGGAACTCATCAATGATATCCTCGACTTTTCCAAGATTGAAGCCAGGAAGCTTCATTTGCAGAAACTGGATTTCAACCTCCGCGACATCATGGAGGAGACAACGGAGATGTTTGCCACGCAGGCCTATGAACAAGGGCTTGAACTGGTTTGCCTGATAGATCCCGAAGTGCCTTTACTGCTGCGTGGCGATCCGGGCAGGCTGCGTCAGATTGTCATTAACCTGTTGGGGAATGCCGTCAAGTTTACATCCCGCGGCGAGGTGGTCATTCACGTACAGTGCGACAGCAGGGATGGGCTACACGTACAGCTGCGCGTCTCTGTTGCCGATACCGGCATCGGCATACCACAGCATCAACTGGCGGGCCTCTTCGACCAATTCACCCAGGTCGATGGATCGGCGACGCGTAAATACGGCGGTACCGGGTTGGGGCTTGCCATCAGCAAGCAACTGGCGGGGCTGATGGATGGCCAAATCGGCGTAGCAAGCAGGGAGGGAGCCGGTTCAACCTTCTGGTTTACCGCCGGACTGGAATTGCAGCAGGGGATGGGGGCAACTATCGGTGAGCCGTTCAATGGGCTCAGCGAGATACACGTTCTTATTGCGGACGACAATAATGCCTGCCGCAGGCAGATATGCAGTGCGTTGACATCATGGGGGTGTGTCTGCCTTGAAGCGCCGGACGGCCAATCAGCCCTGCTGGCGCTTCGTTCGGCAGCCCAATGCGGGAAACCGGTTCGGGTCGCCCTGCTGGACAGGTATATGCCGGACATGGATGGAGAGGAACTGGCACGGAACATCAGGGCAGATGATCTCATCTGCGGCACGAGCCTGATCATGGTTGCGCCGCTGACCCGTTTGGGCGATGTGGCGCACTACTGCAAAAACGGATTTGCAGGATATCTTTTTAAGCCGGTCCGCACGTCCCATTTGTATGAACGTCTGTCCGAGATACTGAAAACGGCAGCGGCCAGCCCGCCTCAGCCGCCAGTGGCCGCGGAGTGTGCAGAGCTGACTGCGCACATCCTGGTGGCCGAGGATAACCCCACCAACCAGATGGTCGCACTTGCGATCCTGAAAAAGCTCGGCTATCGCGCCGATGCGGTGGCCGACGGCCGCGAGGCGGTCCTGGCGCTCCAAACGACCCCCTACGACCTGGTCCTGATGGACTGCCAGATGCCGGAGATGGACGGTTACGAGGCCACGGCGATGATCCGTTCTCCCTCTTCGGCGGTCCTGAACCACGATGTTCCGATTATTGCCCTAACCGCGCATGTGATGCGGGAAGAAGAGGAGAGGTGCCGGACAGCCGGCATGAATGACTATCTTGCCAAGCCGATTCATTCCGCGGTTTTAGCGGGACTGCTTGAAAAATGGCTGCCGCTGGGATGAGGACGACTGCGGCCGGCCAGTGGTGCGGAGATCGTACCGAGATTATTGTTCTCCGAACACCAGGGCGCTGAAGATATAGATATCGCACTCCTTTTGCCAGGCGTTCTCAGGCAGACCGGCCTTGATACAGGTGTGCTTCAGGAAGGTCTCCCGATCCCAGCCGTATTCAACTGCCACCTGGGGGAGCAGTACGCCGCGGCAGCTGTTCTTGATAATATAGAGGCCGTGTTTCCCGACCTGGATCTGGTTGACCGATGTGATCTTTTCCAACGGGGACAATACCGATATCTCAAGGTCGAAGTCATCCAGGTCCGGGCGCTTCATGGGGTAGAATCGCGGGTCCCGGGTCGCGGCCGACACGGCCATCTCCTGGACCAGTCTGAAGAGCGGCTTGTCCGAGACGAAGTTGCCGATGCAGCCCCGCAGCTGCTGTTTCTGCTTGATGGTAACGAAGCAGCCGTTTTCGCAGGCAAGACCTTTGGAGCTGGTTTCGACGGGAGGAATCAGGCCGTTGGCGACATAGGCAACGATGGTGTCGCGGGCGATCTTCAGCAATTCCTTCTGTTCCTTTTTGGTCAAGAGTTCCGCCATGCTGCCTCCCCGTTTTCTCTTCGGAAACGGCCCTTTTCCGAATGAAAACTATCTATAGTTCTTGCGCCGGAACAGGCCGGTCTTCAGGCAGACGATCCGGTCAAGAAACAGGACCCCGTCCAGGTGGTCCATCTCGTGTTGTATGGCCACCGCCTCGAAGCCGGTTGCAGTGATGACCCGCTCGGTCCCCCCGGGTTCGTCAAACCTGACCGTAATCTCCGTGGCCCGTTCCACATCCCCGGTATAGTCCGGCACGCTCATGCATCCTTCACGCATGACGGCGGTCCCGCTTCGGGCCGTGATCTCCGGGTTGATCATGCAAAGCTGGCCGTGGTTGTCATCCTTGCCGTGCCGGTTGGCCGATACATCCACAACGCAGACACGCAGGGTTACACCGATCTGGGGCGCAGCTACCCCTACCGACCCGGGGCCGTCGCGCATGGTATCGAGCAGGTCCCGGACCAGGGTATGTATGTCGGTGTCGATGGCTTCCACCCGGTGGCAGACCTTCTTGAGCACCGGGTGAGGATACCGCAGAATGGGTTGAGTCGCCATATGTCAGAGGGCTACCGGCGTAATAACCCGCACGCCGATTTCCACGCGTAACTCCTTTTTCAGGTCTCCCAGCAATGCTTCGAGTTCTTCGGGGGTTTGCCCCTCCGGCAGGGCCGCTTCCAGCATCATTACATAGACCGGCTCGTCGGGCGTGCCGATCAGCTTGGTGTTCAGGTCCGTGATATTGACGCCGCGCTCCGCCAATTCATGGGTCACGCGGAAAACGATGCCCGGCTGGTCGGCTCCGTAAACCGAGATCAGGCAGATATCCCCTTGGGTCTCCAGGCGGGCGATCTCGTCGGCATGCAGGGTGCGAACGGCCAGTGACATGCCCAGCCCGTCGCAGACCGGCTTCAGTTCGTCATGAAGGCGGCTCTTGCTGAACGGTTTTGCATGGGAGACGATCAGGATCACGGCAAACTCGCCGGCCAGCATGGTGCAACTGGAATCGGCGATATTGCAGCCGAGACGGAAGAGCGCTTCGGCAATGCCGGACACGATGCCGGTGCGGTCCTTGCCGACAACGGATACGGCATAATGCAGGATGTCGGGCTGCGGCGTCATAAACCCTCCTCGGGATGCGGTCTTTCTCTTCTTCAGGTGAGCCTCTTGCAAAAGTCCCCTCCCCCCTTGCGGGTTGTAGGGTCTATTTGTAAATTTTTTGCAAGAACCTCAGGTAATTGTTATTAAGGATTTGCTCTGCACAAGAGCTCGGAACTGAGTATAATATGTTATCCCGCATATCCGGAAGGGAAATTTTCATGAGACCCAACATTGTTCGCTCCGTCTGCCCCTATGACTGCCCCGACACCTGCGGCATGCTGGTGGAGGTGGAAGATGGCCGCGCCGTGCGTATTACCGGAGACCCCGACCATCCCATGACCCGCGGTCTGCTCTGCCCCAAGATGAATCATTACGAGCGCACGGTCCACTCGCCGCGTCGCCTGACGACCCCTCTGATGCGTACCGGCCCCAAGGGGGAGGGCTGTTTCGAGCCTGTGTCCTGGCCCGAGGCGATCGAGCGCATCTGCTCATGCTGGAAGGGGCTGATCTCCAGCTATGGGGGGGAATGCGTCCTCCCTTATTCCTACGCCGGCACCATGGGGTTGGTGCAGAGGAACTGCGGCCACCCTTTTTTCCACAAGCTGGGGGCATCGCGTCTGGAGCGGACCATCTGCTCCCCGGCCAAGGATGCTGGATGGAAGGCGGTCATGGGGGATACTCCGGCCATGGATCCGGCTGAGATGGAGCAGAGCGACCTGGTGATCCTGTGGGGGATCAACGCCGTCGCCACCAGCATCCATGCCATGCGGGACGCCCAGGCCGCCCGGCGGCGCGGCGTCCGCTTGTGGGCCATCGACACCTACCGCACGCCGACCTGCGAGGCGGCGGACGATGCCTTCATCGTGCGTCCCGGCGGCGACGGCGCACTGGCCCTGGGGATGATGCACGTCATGGTCCGCGAGGGGCTGGCGGATCGGCTCTTTATCCGGGATAACGTGCTCGGGTTCGACGAGTTCAGCGAGAAGGTGCTGCCCGATTGCGACCCGGAGCGGATGTCTGCGGCCTGCGGCCTGCCCGCTGCCGTCATCGAACGCATGGCGCGGGAGTTTGTGGGTGCAAAGGCGCCCTTCGTCCGCCTGGGGAGCGGCCTGACCCGTTACGGCAACGGCGCCATGACCGTCCGCACCATCGCCTGTCTGCCCGCCATCAGCGGGGCATGGCAGTGGGGCGGCGGCGTCTTTCCCGGCACCTCCACCGGGGCCGCCTTCCCTCTCCACCGGGTCACACGGGAGGATTTCATGGCGCGGCCGACGCGGCTGGTGAGCATGAATCAACTGGGGGCAGCACTGACCGGGTTGGACGACCCGCCCGTCATGTCCCTGTACGTCTACCATTCCAATCCGGCCTCCGTGGCGCCCGACCAGAACGCAGTCATCAAGGGCCTTGGGCGCAACGACCTGTTCACCGTGGTGCACGAGCGCTTTCTGACCGATACGGCCCGCTATGCCGACATCGTCCTGCCGGCCACCTCATCCCTGGAGCATTCCGACCTGTTCCGTTGTTACGGCGGTTACCACAGCCAGCGCTGCTCTGCGGCCATACCGCCGGTGGGAGAGGCCAAATCCAACTGGGAAGTGTTTTCGCTGCTGGCTGTTGGCATGGGATGGGACGAACCCTTTTTCCGGCAAACAGCCGACGACCTGGTGGAGCAGTTGCTTGATTTTGACACCCCTTGGCGGGATAGGGGGATAACCCGGCGCCTGCGTGATGGGGAGCCGGTGCAACTGACGCCTCCTTCGGAGTCCAGAAGCGGCTGGAAGACCCCCTCCGGCAAGATCGAGATCCGTAACGACCGGGAGCCGGAGCCCCTGCCGCGCCTACTCCCCACCCATGCCGCGGGGGACGGTTTTCCCCTGCGCCTGCAGCCGGCAACCACGCCCTTTGCCCTCAATTCCAGCTTTTACGAGCAGGAGGGCCTTCGGAGTAAACAGGGGGGGATGGCGCTGATGATACATCCGCAGGACGCGGCTGAACGGGGGCTGGCTGACGGTCGGCGGGTGACGGCCTATAACGACCTCGGCGAGGTGGAGTTTGCCCTGAAGGTTACCGAGCGGGTCCCGGTAGGGACGGTGGTAACGGAAGGGGTCTGGTGGCGGGAGTTTTGCCCCGGCGAGCGGGGGGTGAACGCCCTGACGTCGCAACGCCTCACGGATGGCGGCAGGGGGAGTACGTTGTATGATGTGACGGTGGAGGTGCGGGGGGTGTAAGGCCCCCTCATCCTCCCCTCCGGGGCACCTTCTCCCCAAGGGAGAAGGGATACTAATTAACCCTCTCCCTCCGGGAGAGGGTGGCCGAAGGCCGGGTGAGGGGTAAGGCAGGATTTTTAACTCTATTGCAAAGTCTAAACCAAACAACGCTACGTTTTCTGACTCCTACTTCCTTCGCAACACCCGCTTGTCCCCTACCCGGATGGTCAGCTTTTCGCTGTCGAAGTATTCCAGGAGCGGAATGAGAAACTTGCGCGACAGGCCGGTCAGTTCGCGGTATTCGGGCGGAGTGATCTCCCCTTTGGCCCGGAGGAGCGCCACCAGCTTCTCCCGCAGGCCATCCAGGGCCGGGGCGGCGTAAAACAGGTCGCCGGAGATGCGCACTGCCTCTCCCTTCCTGGTCAGGAGGGCCAGGTTGTCGCGGACGGTCTTTTCGTCGCAGCGGAAACGTTCCATGATCTCCCTGACTGTCGGCGGCTCGCTTCCCTTTTCTTCCAGGAACGCGGCCATCTCCGCGGCCAGGCTGTCGCCGGAGGCGGAACTCCGCGCGGCTTGGCCGGCCGGTTTGACGATCTCCCGATCGGCAAGCAGGGTCCCCTCCCGCTCCATGGCCGACAGCACGGAAGTGAAAAAGCGCTGGTCGCTCCGCTTGGGCAGGCGCGTTTTAAGTTCTTCCTTGCCCATGCCCTCCTTGAGCGGGTTGGCTGCCAGAAAAGCGGCAACCTCGCCCAGAAGCCCTGCCTTCAAGGTTTCAAACGCTTCCCGTGACAAAAAGATGCGGGGTTCGCGGACCATCTGGAGGATTTCGCCGCCGGAGAGCAACCCGGCCAGGGCTGTTTCGACCGCTTTGCGCGGGATGCCGGAGCGAAGCAGGATCTCTTCGAAGGCGATTCCGGAGAGCAGGCTCTGATTGACAAGCAGGGCGATAATACTCTGGTGCTCTTCGCTTCCCAACAATTTCAGCAACCTGAGTGCATCGTCGCTGCGCCGGCGCCGGTGGGGAGGGAAGGGGTCCAGCACCACGCCGCCGCCGATTGTTGTGGCAGGGGAGGAAACCCGCAGGATGTAGCTATCACCCGGAAGCAGCAGGGCCGGTTCCCTCAGGCGCAACTGCACAAAAGCGCTCTCTCCCGGCAGCAGCGCGTCCCGGTCCAGCAGGATTACCTGGGCAGGCACCTCATAGGTGGCGGAATGGAGCCGTAGCGTGGCGCGATGCTTCAGCCCGCGTGGCGCGGTGGCAAGATGGTCCAGGCGCGCATCCACCGTCCGGGTCGCCCGGAATACACCCCGCGGCACGAGCACGTTGCCCCGTTGCACCTGGTCCAGGTCCACCCCCTGCACGTTCACCGCCAGGCGCTGCCCGGCCATTCCCGCCTCAACCTTGCTGCCGTGGGCCTGGATGCCGCGTACTCGCCCTTCCAGGCCCGAGGGGAGCAGTTCCAACTCGTTCCCCACCCTGATCTCGCCCGAGAGCAGCGTGCCGGTCACCACCGTGCCGAAACCGGCCATGGTGAAAACCCGGTCAACCGGCAGGCGAAAGTGCCCTTCCCGCCGTTTCTCCACACTATGCTCCGCCAGCTTGGCCAGTTCGGCCCGCAACGCATCCAGCCCTTCGCCGGTGCGTGCGGAGACCTGCATGATCGGCGCATGTTCCAGAAAGGTGCCGGCAGTGAATTCCCGCACCTCCTCGGCTACCAGGGCCAGCCAGTCCGGGTCCACCATATCCCTTTTGGTCAGGGCGACCAGGCCGCTTTTCACCCCCAGGAGCCGCAGGATGTCCAGGTGTTCCCGGGTCTGGGGCATGATCCCCTCATCGGCGGCGATCACCAGCATGACCAGGTCCATGCCCCCCACGCCGGCCACCATGGCGCGCACGAACCGTTCGTGGCCCGGCACATCGACAATTCCAAAAAGAATGCTGCCCGGCAGTTCAAGATGGGCGAACCCCAGCTCTATGGTGATGCCGCGTGCCTTCTCCTCTTTGAGGCGATCGGTATCGATGCCGGTCAGGGCCTTGACCAGCGAGGTTTTTCCGTGATCGATATGTCCGGCAGTGCCGAGGATGAGGTGTTTCATGGGATGGGGGGGATTATGCCTGTCGGCTGAAGCGGTACCCGACCCCGCGCACGGTCTGGAAATGGACCGGCTTGCCGGGATCGGGCTCGAAGTACCTGCGCAGACGGACGATGAAGTTGTCCAGGGTTCTGGTTTCGGTGTCGCTGGTGTAGCCCCATACCGACTGGAGCAACTCGCCCCGCGGGATGATCTCGCCTTCCTTCTGGAAAAAGAGCGACAGGACCCGTACTTCCATCTCGGTCAGGTCGATTTCCCCCTGGGCGGTGCGGGCGCGGTAGGAGAGCAGGAACACCTCGTTATCGCCGAAACGGTATCCCTCCTCCACCGGCTCGGGTCGGTACCAGGACGAACGTCGCAGCATCCCCTTGACCCGCAGCAGAAACTCCATCAGGTTGAACGGCTTGGTCAGGTAGTCGTCGGCCCCGTTCTCCAGCCCTTCCACCCGGTCGCTATCCTCGGAGCGGGCGGTCAGCATGAGGATCGGCACGCGCGGGTCCAGCTTGCGCACGGCACGGCAGACCTGAAAGCCGTCCATGCCGGGCAGCATGACGTCCAGAATGATCAGGTCGAAATGCTCCACCTCCAGGGTGATCAGCGCCTTTTCGCCCGAGTCGAAGTGGCTGACGCGGAACCCATCCTCCTCAAGGTTGAAGCAGATGCCGCGCGCCAGATGGATTTCGTCCTCCACAAGCATGATGTGGGGTTTGTCGTTTGTGATCATACGATTAACCTCAAGCAGCAGGGAGTTTGATGGTAAAGGTGCTTCCTTTGCCCAGCCCATCGCTCGTTACACCGACCGTTCCGCCGTATCCTTTGACGACCGACTGAACGATATACAACCCCAGTCCGGTTCCCCGCACATGTTCGCCCGCCTGCCGGACGCGGTAGAACATCTCGAAGACCCGTTTCAATTCCTTCTTTTCCAGCCCGCGCCCACAGTCCCTGACCGAGAGCATGAGTTGCGCTCCTGTTTTGGTCAGGGTTACGTAGATATCGGGACTCTCCGGGGAATAGAGCTCGGCGTTTTCAAAGAGGTTGCGCAGCACCATGCCCATCTCTTCAGGATCGACGGAGGCCTTGAGCCCCGCTTCCGACTCCAGGGAGATGCTTCCCCCCTCGGGGAGCCTGCTCCGTTCCCGTTCCACCTGTTCTTCAAGGAGTGCCGAAACATCGGTCAGCCGCCGCTCAGGCGGTCTGCGGCGCTGCTCCAGGCGTGCCGCCATGAGCAGGTTGTTGATCAGGTAGTGGAGGCGTTCCGTATCGGACAGCATGGTACCCACGAAGTTGTCCAGCTTTTCGCCTGACGGCCGCCGCAGGCGGATGGTTTCAAGGTGCAGTTGGATGGAGGCCAATGGCGATTTCAGTTCGTGGGTCACCTGGGAGATGATGTTGCGCTGCTGGGCGTAAAGGTTCGACTGGCGGTTCCAATAGTGAAAGATGACGTACACGCCGACCAGAATGGCCACCAGCATGACCAGCCCCTCGGCCATGACCGGCCAGTTGTACCCCTGGCCCAGCAATTCCGGCCGGTATTTCTCGGCCAGGTTGCGAAACTCGCGGTGCTTGCCGATGAACCAGTAGATCCAGCAAACCACCAGGGTGATCCAGACCACCTGGACGGCGATCAACGCCATGACCGGATTGAATAAGTGTCGGAGTAGTCGCATGTCAGTGAAACGCCACGAGAAGTTTTCTGATATTTAGCTGCATCATCTCAAGGTAGGTGCCGCCCATCATGCCGGGATGTTCGTTTCCCATCACCCCCAACGGCATAATGGCGGCGTCGAGCCTTTTGGCGATCTGCGCGAGCGGCCGGCTGGGGGGACGGTGGTTGCGGAAGATGAGGCGAACTCCTGCAAGCCGGCCCCTGGCGATCATTCTCGACATCCGCTCCGCACTGATCTCGGCCTTTTCGTCGGGCTCAATCACCTCCACCGGCATCAGGCCGTAGCGGTGGAAGAAGAAGCTCCATGCCCCGGTTTGGGCCATAAACGGTTTTGGAGGCATCTGTGCCAGCAGGGCGCCGGCTTCGTTATCCATCCGTGACAGTTCAAAAAAGAATCGCCGGGAGTTGCTTCTGAAATCTGCCGCCCAGGAGGGGCGCATCTCAATCAGGGCCTGCAATATGGCGGGAGCGATGCGGTCGCGCACGATTCGGGGGTCCAGCCAGACATAGAGTTGCGGTATGGAAGAACCGGCAACTCCCGGTTCGCGTGATCCCGCAAAACGGCTCACCACGGCAAGATCTTCCCTGCGGGCGGCGTTGATGATCATGGCGCCCGGGCCGGCTGCAGCGATAAGGCGGTCGCTCCAGGGATCTCCTCCCTCGCCGATTCGGATTACCAGTTCCGTACCCTTCATCCTTCCCAGGTTGCCTTCACGAAATACGTATTCCGAGGGGTATACGCCCGGAGCGAGAACGGTCGATACCACCACGTGCCGCCCCCCGATCTTGCGGACAATGTCACTCAGCGGAGATACCGTGCCGACCACTCTGACCGGTTCCTCGGCCGAGGCGACACAGTGAAGAACGGTAAGCCAGAGGATCACGGCCGTGACCGTTCTGAACGATGTTGCCACCATCTGACTGCTCCTTATGAAGGCTTGCGTATAACCGTGTTATTCTGTTATAAACTCAGGGCGTCGCCAACGCAATTCATTAATAGCATCGCGGAGAATAAAATACATGCCCAATCCTGATGTAAAACGGGTTAAACGCACCATGATGATTTACCGCGTCGTCCAGGCGCTCCTGATCGCCCTGCTGGCGTATATGTCGTTCAACTTCCAAAGGCTTTTTGCCATGCGCGGCCGGCCGGACCAGTTCATAGGCAGTATCGTTGCCGCCATCGCGGTCCAGTTGATTCTGCTCTATCCGGTTTACCGGCTTGCCTGGCGCGACGCCGGGATCGAGATCGAGGGAAGCGTGCCCGGCCTGTCCTCCGAGCAACTGGCTGCCTTGCGCAAGAAGCGTCTGCTGGGCGACCTGTGGAAATTTTGTGCCGTCGCCTTTTTCCTTACCTTTGTTGCCATCGCGCCTGACCAGGCAAAGGCAAAGGGGGCGCCGATGGTGCTTGCCGGCATCTTGTTTTCATTCCTCTTTGCCTGCCTGACCTATTTCCAGTGTTTTAATTTCAGCATCAGGAAGCGGATGAAACAGGCAAACTAGTCTCCATTCGGAAAGGAACTGACAAGGGATTTGCGGCATTACAAGGGTAACCCGTTAAAAAATGCCTCCATTCTCCTAAAAACCTCCTCCGAATCCCCTTTCACCACTGCCGTATCGGGCAGGGATCGCAGAAATATCCTGCCGTAGTTCTTGGTGATTACCCGCCGATCCAGGATCAGCACCGCGCCGCGGTCATCCCTGCTGCGGATCAGACGGCCAAACCCCTGGCGGAATTTTATCACCGCCTGGGGCACGGAGAATTCGCGGAATGGGTCTCCCCCGGCAGCCTGGATCTGCTCGGTGCGGGCCTGCTGTACCGGTTCGGTCGGCACCTGGAAGGGGAGCCGGGCGATGATGACCAGTCTGAGCGCCTCCCCCTTGACGTCCACTCCCTCCCAGAACGAATCGGTGCCGAACAGTACGGCGTGGTTTTCCTTGCGAAAGCGGGAGAGCAGGGCATGGCGGCCGGTTTCGCCCTGTTTGAGGGCTACCAGCCCCCGTCTGGCCAATTCCGGCGCCAGCGCGCCATGGACCCGGTTGAGCAGGTCGTAGGAGGTAAAGAGGATAAAAGCTCCGCCTTTTGAAATGGCCACGGCCCGCAGGATGTGCTCTTCCAGCGCTTCGCGGAATCCGGGTGCGGTCGGTTCGGGCATGTCCTCCGGGATGCCGGCGAAGACCTGGGAGGCATAGTCGAATGGAGAGGCCAGACGCAGTTCCTTCAGGCGCTCAGGCATCAGAAGACCAAAGCCGGTGCGCTTTTTCAGGTAGCCGAAATCGCCACCCACAGTCAGGGTGGCCGAGGTGACGATGATGGTCTTGATCCGGTCCAGGATGGTTTCCTTGACCTGGCCCGAGATGTCCAGCGGTGCTGCGCACAGCCGGGCCTGCACGCCGCGGTGGCCGGAGCGGGCCTCGATCCAGCGGCAGTAGCCTTCTGCGTCGGAGATGAAGAACAAAAGGCCGTCGGCCATGGTCTGGAGACGACCCTCGATACCGCCGGCATCCAGCAGTTGGTCGGCCAGTTTTTCCCGCAGTTTGTCCGGCAGGTCCTCGCAACGGCGCAGCAGGCTGCGCAACGCCGAGACGTAGTCGTTTACCGCGTCTGCCAGGACTTTGGCACGCTGTCGGCACTCCTGCCAGAAGGCCCCCTGCTCCACCGCCGGTGTTATGCGAAGCTTGCGCTCTCTCCCCCCCTCACTCCCCGCTTGCAGTTCAACTGCCAGGGCCAGCCAGTCCATGCTCTGCTCGGTCAGGCCGGCCAGATCGTGGGCCTTGGGAAGCAGATGGCTTTCAAGCAGGGCCGACAGCTCGGTATAGAGCGCCTCCATGGTGTCCGGCAGATCGCGTGCCAGACGGGCGGAGATGATCGTCAGGAGGCCGCTGCGGTTGGCCTTTTGGGGGACCAGCCGATGCAACTGGCGCAGGATGCCGCCGCGGGAGATGATCAGGGAGAGATGGCTGGTGGCCACATCCTCCAGGTGGTGCCCTTCGTCGAAGATCAGGCGGGTGAAGGGAGGCAGGATGGCGGTGGCGTCGTAGCCGGTCTCTTTGCGCAGCACGATGTCCGACAGCAGCAGGGCGTGGTTGACCACCAGCACCTTGGCGGCCGAGGCCTCACGCCGGGCCCGATAGAAAAAACAGCGGTTGAAATGTTTGCAGCGGGAGCGGCTGCATTGGTCCGCCTCGCAGCAGACCTCTTCCCAGGTGCCTTCCCGCGGCGTGAGGGCCAGATCGCTGCGGCAGCCATCCTGGGCGCTGCGGCTCCATTCGATGATGGCGGTCAACTCCGCCGCCGCCTCGTCCGGGAACAGGGAGGGCTCGGCCTCGGCATTTTCCAGCTTGCGCAGGCAGGCGTAGTTGCCGCGTCCCTTGACCAGTACGGCCTTGAATTCCATCGAGGAGGTGCGCGCCAGAAAGGGGAGGTCCTTGCGGATCAACTGTTCCTGGAGGTTGATGGTGTTGGTTGAGACCACTATCCGTTGGTTGTTGCGTATCGCCCAGAGGATTGCCGGCACCAGATAGGCGAGCGATTTGCCGGTGCCGGTGCCGGCTTCCACCAGAACCACGTGATCGTGGTTGAAAGCCTCGGCCACGGCGAAGGCCATCCGCACCTGCTCGTCCCGCTGCTCGTACCCCTTGAGATGGGCCATGATCCCGTCCGGCGCGAATGCCCGGGCGATCTCCTCCAACGAGAGCATTTCACCCTTTTTTTCGGTAAAGGGAGACACCACCTGGTAGCAACGGGTGCAGTCGTTGTTAATGATAGCGAAACCGATCCCCTGATTGCCGGCAACCGAGGCGATGTCCATGTCGGCTCCGGAAGGGGTCAGGTCGCCGGAGGGGTGGTTGTGGATGACCACATCGCCGCAGGCGGCGCGGGTGAGGATGGCGGGTACGGCCTGTTTGCTGCCGCGGGCAACGGTCTCAGTTTCGAAAACGATGCCGTCAACATTGGCCCGGCCAATGAAGAAGACCTCGTTGCCGGCGGCGGCCTCTATCTCGTGGCGCATCAGCAGCAACGCGTCGTCGCTAAAATACTTGTGCATTGTGATTATGGACTTCCTTCATAGAGACAGTATACCGGGGTATAGGCCGCCTATGCCGACGGCAGGCCTTTTTTCAAGTTTAGCAGTGCTGTCGGGGGGGGGCAAGGAAAAAGGGTGCCGTGCCCGGTTGAAATGATTGCCTGAGTCCGGGCCTCCGTGATACATTTGTCAAACCCTCGCAATAACGTACTATCAGGAGATTTGCATGTCCTTCCGCACCATCGAGTGGCGCGACAACGCCGTGATCATGATCGACCAGACCCGTCTGCCGGAAGAAGAGGTCTACAACACCTACGAGGATTTTAAATCCGTGGCCGAGGCCATCAAGGGGATGGTCATCAGGGGGGCTCCCGCCATCGGCGTTGCGGCGGCCATGGGGATTGCCCTGGGTGCGCGGGAGATCATCGCCGACACCCACGAGTCATTCTTCCGCCAGTTGGAGAACGTCTGCGAGGTCATGGCCCGCACACGCCCTACGGCGGTCAACCTGTTCTGGGCCATCGAACGGATGAAGCGGGTGGCCGAGGCCGGCCGCAGCAAGACCCTTGATCAGATCCGCGAGGTGCTCAAAAAGGAGGCCATCCGAATCGAAGAGGAGGACCTGACCATCTGCCGCAACATCGGCAAATGGGGGGCCACCCTCATCCCCCAGGAGGCCACGATCCTGACCCACTGTAACGCCGGAGGCCTGGCGACCGCCGGCTATGGCACCGCATTGGGGGTGATTCGCGCCGCCCACGAGGCGGGCAAGGATATCAAGGTTTTTGCCGACGAGACCCGCCCCTGGCTGCAAGGGGCCCGCCTGACCGCCTGGGAACTGGTCAAGGAGGGGATTCCCGCCACCCTGATCTCCGACAACATGGCCGGTTTTTTCATGAATCGCGGCGAGATTACCTGCTGCGTGGTGGGGGCCGACCGGATCGCCGCCAATGGCGACACGGCCAACAAAATCGGCACCTATTCGGTGGCCGTGTTGGCCAAAGAGAACAATATCCCTTTCTATGTGGCCGCACCGGTCTCAACCCTGGACCTCTCCCTGAGCGACGGTAGCCAGATCCCCATCGAGGAGCGCCATGCGAGCGAGGTAACCCATATCAAAGGGGTCGCCATCGCCCCCGCGGGGATCAGCGTGCGCAACCCGGCCTTCGACGTTACCCCGGCCCGTTACATTACCGCCATCATCACCGAAAATGGGATTGTCAGCGGCGACTACCTCTTTGGGCTCAGAAAGGCCGCAGGTATCTGATCTATGCACGGGGAAAGGTTTTTCCGGGAATTCAGCCGTATCATGGGCCTGGACGACCATGGCGGCCGCGCGCGGGAACTGGGCGTCTTCCTGGAATCCCGCGGCTATTCTCTCGGTGAACGTTCGGCTGAAAACGTCATCCTGATCAGCTCGTATTTCTCCCTCGATTCCCTGTACCGCATTGTTGCCGGCTCGCTGTTGACCCCCCTTCCCGACGTGGCGCTCAACGCCTTTGAGCGATTGGCCGGGGTCATCCCGCCCGAAGACCTGGCAGAGGTTGCGCAACGCAGAAAGCGTCTGGAACAGTTTATTCTGCTGTGCGGCTCTTCGCCGTTTCTGGTTAATCTGATCTATAAGGTCCCCGCCGCATTCCGTTGGCTGTTTCTTGAAAATGCCATCGATCTTGCCCGAAGAGAGGGGGAGATGCTGGCCGCCCTGCGTTCCCGAGTGGATTATACGACCGATTTCACGGAATTGTTGCGGGTGTTGCGCGGTTTCAAGCGAGTGGAGATATTGCGCATTGCCGCTCGCGATCTGAACGGCCTTGCATCGCTGGAGGAAGTGACCGGAGAACTTTCCAGCCTGGCGTCCGCTTCACTACAGGTGGCCTACGAGGTTTGCCGCCGCTGCCTGGTACGGGAATGCGGCCTGCCCCTGATGGAGAGCGAAGATGGGCCTCGCGAAGCCGAGATGACCGTGATCGGCATGGGTAAACTGGGCGGGAATGAACTGAACTTCTCCTCGGATATCGACATCATCTACTTCTATGAGTCGGACCGGGGCGAGACCAGCGGGATTGAGAACGGTGCCGGCGGTAGGAAGGGTGTTGTCTCACTGCATGTTTTCTTCAACAAACTGGGAGAGATGATCAGCAAGGCTCTCTCCCTGGTTACGGGGGATGGTTTTGTCTTCCGGGTTGACGTGGGGCTGCGGCCGGAGGGCAAATCCGGCGATATGGCGATTTCAGTGCGTTCGGCGGAGATCTACTATGAATCGTGGGGTCAGTCCTGGGAGCGCACAGCCATGCTCAAGGCGAGGCCGGCAGCCGGTTCCCTGGAGTTGGGCAACCGGCTGCTGAAGATGCTCCAGCCGTTCGTCTATCGCAAATATCTCGATTACAACCTGATCGAAGATATGAAAAATATGAAGCAGAAGATCGACGCCTCCCTGGCCCGTTCTATGGAAGGGGAGGCCAACCTCAAGTTGGGGCGGGGGGGCATACGCGAGATCGAGTTTTTCGTCCAGGCCCTGCAGTTGGTCTATGCCGGCAAGAACACCAACCTTCGGGAGCGCAATTCGCTCAAAGCGCTTGATGCCCTGCTGGCGGCGCGCCTGATCACTGACGATGTCCACCGCAAGCTCTCCGAGGCCTACCGTTTTCTGCGTACGGTCGAGCATCGCATCCAGGTGGTTCAGGAGCGTCAGACCCACAACCTGCCCGCCAAAAAAGAAGAATTGCGTGCCCTGGCCCGGCGCTGTGGTTTCCTGCGCCCCAACGGTCCGGAACGATTTCTGGAAACGTTGGAAGAACATCGCTGCAATGTTTCGGCCATCTACGGGAATCTGTTCCATGCCCGCGACGAGAAGCTCAAGCAGGATGTGGACCCCCAGGTGCTTCTTTTCCTCGACAGCAATGCCGATGCCGACCTGGTCAAGGACATGCTGGCGGAACGTCGTTTCGAGGAAGTGGAACGCGCCTACGAAAATCTGCAGTCGCTCCGGCGCGGCCCTGAAAGAGGTAACCTTACCGAACGAGGCCGCCGTACCCTGGAAAAGATCGCTCCACTGCTTTTGCAGGAGATCTTCCTGTCGCCCGATCCCGATATGGCCCTTGCCAATCTGGAACGTTTTCTGGTCATCATCGGCACCCGTTCATCCTACTACGCCCTGCTGGCCGAAAACCGCGAGACGCTCAAACTTTTGGTGTCCCTGTTCGGTATGTCCGAATTCCTCTCCAAGATCCTGATCAGCCATCCGGAGTTGTTGGACAGCCTGGTGGCCCGCAGTTATGTCTCCACGCTCAAGTCCAGGGATATGATGGGCATGGAGTTGGACCGCCAACTGGAGCGAGCGGGCTATTTCGAGGACCAGTTGGACATGCTGCGTCGTTACCGTAACGAAGAATTTCTGCGCATCGGATTGAACGACATTCACGGCAAGCTGGCTCAGGGAGAGGCTACCGCCCAGTTGACCGTGCTGGGAGAGGCCTGCCTGGGGGCGGCTTACCAACTGGCGGTGCAGGAGTTGAAACGCTTCGGCCACCCGATGTTCCGCTTCGAGGGAGGCGATGCCGAGGCATCGCTGGCGGTGATCGGCATGGGCAAATTGGGAGGAGGCGACCTCAACTACCATTCCGACCTGGACATCATCTTCGTTTATGATCGCCAAGGGAGCACGAACGGCGAGACGCAGATCTCCAACCATGAATATTTTGCCAAGCTGGCCCAAAAGATCATTTCAATTTTGAGCATGCAGACCCGTGAGGGGTATGTGTACAAGATCGACACCCGCCTGCGGCCGTCGGGTAACGCCGGCCCGCTGGTCACCTCTCTTGAATCGTTTCTCGATTATCACCGCAAGGAAGCGCAGATATGGGAACGCCAGGCGCTTACCAAGGCCCGGGTGGTGCTGGGGGACGAGAATCTTGGCGCCCAACTGCACGATGTGATTCGGCATACGGTCTATGGAACCTCGATTGATGACGAAGGGCGGCGCGAGATTCACCGGTTGCGGATGCGCATGGAGAACGAGCTGGCTCGGGAGAAGAGCGGCAGCTACAATATCAAGACCGGCCGGGGCGGGATCGTTGACGTGGAATTCATTACCCAGTATCTTCAACTCAAGTTCGGTTGCCGCTTTCCTGAACTGCGTACCACCAGCACCATCGTGGCCCTCAAGGAGATCCGCGCCTTGGGGCTTTTGCCGGAAAACTACGCCGAGGCGCTGCTCGCCGGTTTTACGTTTCTGCGCAGGTTGGAAAACCGCCTGCGCATCATCCACGACTATTCGGCGAACGATCTGGCCGGATCGAAAAGCTACATGAACAAATTGGCCCTGCGGTTGGGCTATGATCCTGCGCTGAGAAATCCCGGCGCTGCGTTGATCAGTGATTACGAAGAGACGACCGGCAGGATTCGGGACTGCTATACCCGGATCCTGGGAGAATCGGCGTCATGAAGGGAGGAGGTTGTTGAAAAACAGCCATCTCGCCGCCGTCCTCGAATGCCCATTGTGCGGCGTAGCGCTGCTACGCCTCCGCAGGGCCTTCTGCGGGTGCGACGATCTGACTATTTTTGAACAACCTAGTTTTTTTAACAGCTTGTAAGGCGGCGCCATACGCCTGCACGAGCCCTCATGGAAAATAAGGGTTAAAGGGAGGGAACATGAACATTCGCAAGAAGTTTCTCGACTACGAGTACGAAGAGGTGCTGGACGGCCGCACGCGCGAGTTGATCCGTGTGGGGTGCGCCATTGCCGTGGGGTGCCCCACCTGACTGAAGAAACACTTCGCGGCCGCGAAGTCCCATGGCGCCACGGACGCTGAACTCCGTGAGGCGATCGCCTACGGCGCAATCGCACCCGGCGGCAGGGCCAAGAATTTTGCCCTGGATATGCTGGCGGAGATGGAAGAGTAGTATTCATTTTGATTGCACCTTGGTGTCAGGCGGTTGTCGAGGCCGGCTCTTCCGGGAGAATCACCTGGCTCAGGGCTTCGTCTATCTTGGCGGTATCGACGGTGGTATTGCAGCAGGGGCCGAAGGGGCGATGGTTGAGAATGCCGATTACCGGAAACAATAACGCCCTTTATATATTTACATTATGCAACATATTTATACCAAGCCATCTGCTGCACTGAACATCATATTTCATTTAATGTGAATATATGAAGGGCGTTACCCTTGCTTGGTTTTCAGGCCCCTACTGTCCCTGCTTCATCCTTCCCCGCCGCCGCAGGTTGCATGTTGACGCCAAACGGCACGACTTGTATAGTATGTATATACAATATACACGAGGTGAGCCATGACCAGGCAGATGGTGATTCGTATCGACGATGAGACCAAGGAGCGGTTCCAGCGTGTCTCCCGCATGGAGGGGAAGACCGCCAGCGAGAAAATGCGGGAGCTGATCGAGAACTATGTCCGGAAAGCGGACCTTTCCCAGGTAGTTGATGACCTTTGGGATCGTATCGGCGCCAAGGCCAACAAGCAAGGGATAAACGCCAAGGACGTTGACCGGATCATCCGGGAGACACGGGCAAGTCGGTGAAAGTAGTCATCGACACGAATGTCTTTATTTCTTCCTTTTTGAGCCCGAAAGGAACGCCGCGGCTGATCATCGACCTGTGGAAAACCGGTCAGGTCACCATCTGCCTCTGCGTGGAAATCCTTACTGAGTACCTGGAAGTTCTCGCACGCATGGGCCTGGCCGGGGAGCCCGAATTGAAAGAGCTTCTGGAGCTGTTCAAAACCAGACAACAAATCGTTTTTGTGGTCATCGACAACGACCTGCATGCCGTTGAGGCCGATCCGGCCGACGACAAGTTCCTCGAATGCGCCCAAAAGGCCCGCGCCGCCTGCATCGTTTCCGGGGACAAGCACCTGAAACGCCTGGGAGAGTTCGAAGGAACGCCTATTCTTTCTCCGGCGGAATTCGTGACGCGCTGGCGTAACCGGTAGATAAGAAAGAGCAACCGCTCGGGGCGCAGGAAGGGGGCTGTTGAAGGGGCGGGAGGACTTTAGAGCATGGCAGTTGTCGAGGCCGGCTCTTCCGGGAGAATCACCTGGCTCAGGGCATCGTCGATTTTGGCGGTATCGACGGTGGTATTGAAGCAGGGGCCGAAGGGGCGATTGTTGAGAATGCCGATTACCGGCAAGGGGTAACAGTCCTTGATGCCGGAGGTGAGGTCGCGTTCGCAGGCCACGGCCAGCACCAGCTTGGGGCGTTTTTCCACGATCACCTTGCGTGCCAGTGTCCCCCCGGTGGCAACGGATATGTCCACATGGTATTTCTGGCCGATGCCCACCAATCCCTTGATGTCGCAACGGCCGCACTGCACGCATTTCCTGATGTCGCCGGTAACCTTGATCTCGCAGTCGAACAGCTGAATGCAGTGGGGGAGCAACACCAGGATGCGGTCGGGCCTGACCTTCTGGCGCTGCGAGATGACCAGGCTGTTGTTCATGGCAATGAAGGATTGGCGGATACTGTCTCTGTCAAGCCCCAGTCCGCGCCCTACCAACTCGATCATCGGCAGGAGAAACTTGATTACCACCAGGCGCATGAAGCGGGTGAAAAAGATATCCTTGCCCAGGGCTGTGGTCAAGACCAGCAGGCCGGTCCCCAGGATGGCGACGCCCGAGAGCACCACCACAGCGATACCGACGATATGGGGCAGTTGGGGGTGGATGTTGGCAAGGCCGCGGTTGGGAACCCACCAGGCAAGAAAGATAAGACCTACCACGATCAGGCAGGTAAAGCCCATCAGCGAGACGAATAGGCGTTTGCGGGGCGGGTTGTTGGTTCCTTTGGAGCCGGTCATTGCTTTCTATCCCCACTGTCGGTTTCACTGCCAAGCCGGGTCCCTTCCGAAACCGGGCAACCAGCCAGGAAACTGGCGGAATCCAATCGTTTTTTTCCCGCTGTCTGCAACTCTTCGATAATCAGGCTCCCGGTCAGGCAGGCAATTTCAAGGGTATCCTTGGCGGCCTGCAGCACCGTGCCCGGCTGGCCGCTGCCGCTGCCGACCCTCGTGCGGTAGATCTTCAGTATCTGGCCGTCCATGAAGGTATAGGCGACGGGCCAGACGCTCATGCCGCGCACTTGGTTATGGATGGCGCGGGCGTCACGGGAC
>Ga0326728_10003460_pt1 | contig 48926 bp, 51 predicted proteins | sample MB3enrmetagenome_FD_207602 | JGI IMG/M metagenome (GOLD analysis project Ga0326728, IMG submission 207602) | Lab enriched peat soil microbial communities from McLean, Ithaca, NY, United States - MB31MN | ecosystem: Environmental > Terrestrial > Soil > Wetlands > Peat | place: USA: New York... | reverse complement strand
ATAACCTACCATAACGATCTGTTCCGCACCGACTAAGTTCCATAAATCATGGTCTGTGGGCAGCAAAGATTTATCAAGCGGAACGTAAAAAAAAAGCTCATTCCTTGCGTCAGCTTCATCCAGCAACGAACCAATTGTCAACATGCACAGATCGGTCACCCCATCAGGGTGATGGTATCCATAGGCTCTCAAAGTTGTCTAGCGAAATTGCTGTGTGATTTAATAGATCAGGCAAACCAGACGGCTTCTTCCTGGTCAGCTTAAAGTTGCCCCTTGTTGAGTCTTCTATGACATGTTTGTTGGTGATAATAGCAGATACAAGCCGTCCTTCAACTTCAAAGTCACAAAAAAATCCGGTTCCGGTACTCATTTCCCCTGTTGAAAGTTCTGTTTCAATTCGAACAGTGCTAAACGCAAGTCGTTCGACTACAGAAAGTTGATCAACCATTTCTGAAGACTCCAGTCTGTCAACTATTTGCTGATCTCACAGACAGTTAATCATTTTACCGTGATCTGCCCTGGCTCCTTCACCACAATCTCTGGTCGGCCTTGATAGCTCTGAATCATCCCCGTTGCACAAATTTCCTTCCCGGAATAGAGCGTTTCTGGCGGCTTTTCAAACTTACTCCTGTCCGAGCCCCAAATCAGAGCTGTGAAAATCTGATTCGGATAAGGTTTGTCGAGATTAATGAAGGTAGGCTGTCCCTTTACCTTGGCTGCATAATGGGCGCTGGCAACTGTTCCACAGACGGTCTTTTGTTGACCGATAAATTTTGAGGCGTCTTCGGGGGTGATGGTATCTTGGGAGTATGCAAAAATTGAAGCTGATCCGACCAACAGAGCAACTATTAGCAATAATTTGAATCTATTCATTTTCGCCTCCTTGAATTGGAGAGCCATCAAGGGAAAAAGGCAAGGCAGGCAAACTTGATGCTGAATGCATATTACAGCCACATTCCGGTTTCGCAAGAATATTTTTGGATGGTGGATCAAGGTGCAAGGCGCAATGATTGCTTTCTACTGCTTCCACCACACGTAGCCGACATAGCCTCCTGAAATAAGGAAGATCAGGAAGAGAAGCGAAGTCCATCCCTTAAACAACTCAGGCCACGTCGATCCAATGATTATACCGAGGGAGAGCAGGGCAATTTTGAAGATACCCGCCTGCCACCACTTGAGCGTAAAATCCTTGAATATGTTCATTTGAAACTCCTTTGCAATCTGTATCATTGCTCATTCAAGCCATCTGAATTATATCGCTCCCGCCGGACTTGTGCACGCCTGACTCGATAAAAAAGACTGTTTCACATGAAGACAGTTTGGCATGTGAGTGCCGCTTCCCAACTCACTCCAAAACACTGACCTGCTCAACCATTCAACTGTCCGACGAACAGTCTGTTCATAAATTGCAGTGTGATTCATTGCATAGGATTTTGGCACTGAAATGAGTGATCTCCAAAATCCTCGAGCTTTCCCTAGTCTGAAGAAAGCAGCGGTTGAGACATTGCGCGACGGACTTGAAACCCGAGTTACTGCTACTTTAAGCCCCATTCAGTTATCGTCACCGCAGAAAGGAAGTTGGTTTTCGAATGTCACCAATTCCGCCGAAACCAAGCAGATGGGAAGGGGTTGAATTTCCCATCTGCCGTCAACTTTCAACTTGGCACGTCATAGCATATGTTATATTGCTTCCCTGGATGCACAACCACTTGGCGGAAGGACTTTCTCATGGCCCTTGATCAAGGGAGTTTTTCGGAAACGGTAAAGAGGGTCCGATCTCAACTTGGACTGAGCCAAGAAGATCTTGCCCACACGCTGGGGGTGAGCTTTGCCACAATTAACCGTTGGGAAAATGGCAAGACGTCGCCTTCGAAGCTGGCAAGGGCGCAATTCAGGATGTTCTGTGATCAAAAGGTGGCACAGGGGCTGCTCTCCATGGAGGAAGGCATAAAATGAGCACGGAAGCAGATGCTCGTATGGTGATCGACAAGCTGCTCGAAGCGGCTGACTGGAACATCACCAATAAAGCTCAAGTCTCCACGGAAGAGGCTACCTCCGATGGTCGGGCAGATTATCTTCTCAAAGACTCTCGGTCACGCCCCTTGGCAGTCCTTGAGGCAAAACGCTTCGCAGTCGATCCCTACACCGCCAAAGAGCAGGCTAAGGCTTACGCACTCACCCTCGGCGCCCCGTTCGTGATCCTGAGTAATGGACAGGAACACTATTTCTGGGATTACGCCGACGGTGACGCCCGGCCGATTATGGGTTTTCTTGGGCAAGCTGATCTCGAACGCCGAGCAAATATCAAACTCCACCGCAAGGGCGATATCAAGCTGAGTCTCGAACTTGTTCCTTTGCCGAGTCACTTTACCTTCAAAGGCGAAGAGATTGAAGCTCGTCCTTATCAGATCAAATGTCTGCAAAGGGCTGATGCTGCTCTGGTTTCAGGACGCCGCCGGATGCTTTTTGAAATGGCGACCGGAACCGGCAAGACATTGACCATTGCCATACTCATGAAGCGCTGGCTCCAATCAGCGATTATATCCCGCGTTCTCTTTCTTGTTGATCGCATTGAACTGGCCAAGCAGGCCAAAGAAACATTTGATGAATATCTTCGCGACTGGCCTACAGTCATTCTTTTCGGCGGGAAGCGCAGTCTTGAGGGTCAGATAGTTGTTGGCACTCTAGATACCATTGCGACCCAACTCGGGGGCAATGGTTTTGGGCATGGTTACTTTGATCTAGTGGTGACCGACGAATGCCACCGCTCGATCTACAATATGCACCGGGCGACTCTTGGACATTTTGATGCTATTCATATCGGTCTCACTGCAACGCCGAATCCTGGAGAGCTCCAATGCATCAGCGAGCATGAACGCCGGCTTGTCCGCAACACTTACATTTTTTTTGACTGCTGGGACGCTGCTAAAAAGGAAGGACGCCCAACCTTTGAGTATGGCATTCAGCGCGGAATCAATGACCATTACCTCAGCAAATACCGGGTCTATCACGCCGAAAGCGTTCTAACGTACGAAGGGGCTGAGTGGGAGGGCGAGGAGATCAAGCCCGGTGCCTGGGGACGTGAGGTGGAATCTGAAGACCGTCTAAAAACCATCATCCAGGAATATTATTCTGCTGATGCCGAACGCGCCCGTGAACGCCCGCGGAAAACGATTGTCTTTGCTGTTTCAGAGAAACAGGCCTCCATTCTGGTACGTCTATTCAACCGGCTTTTGACGGATGAGGATTGCCTGCGCATCGCTAGCCAGACCAACCGTTCCCCGTCTCAGGTTCGGCAGGATTTCGCCAAGAAGATCACCTGCTACACCAATAACGGCAATCCCAAACCAGTGATTGACGAGTTTAAATATGATTCGCTCCCAATGGTCGCGGTGTCTGTGGATATGTTGGATACCGGCTATGATCAGAAGAACATCGAAAATTTGGTCATGCTGCGGCCCACCAAATCACCCATCAAATACGCACAGATGCGTGGGCGTGGCAGCCGTCTTTGTCCGCAAATCAACAAGACCGAGTTTATCATTTACGACTTCGTTGGAAACTCAAAAAGATTCAACGATCCAGGCGAAGCGTATCATAAGCCCAGACTGGTCGGTATGGCTCCCGTTGCTAGAACGGCCCAAACAACTGCCAGCGAGGAAACGGACGTTCAAGATACGAAGCCGAGTGCCCCGTGCTCGGAAAGTGGTGCTCGTGAGTTTAGGATTATCGTCGAGGGACAATTGGAAGACGAAATCCGCGCTCGGGAAATTATACTGGCAGGTCCCGAAGGACTGGCCATGGACCGAAACACCTACCGAGAAGAATGGGAAAAGAAGGTGATTGAGCTTCGGAGATTCGATCCTGCAGTAGAAAAGATATTTCGAGGCGAAGAACTCACCGATGCCGAATGGGAAGATCTCGCTCGTCGTCTGAATTCTCCGAAATACTACTTCAATGAAGATAGCCTGCGTAGGGCCTTCGAGCAGCCGACCGGATCACTTACTGATTTCATCCGAGTAACTCTGGGATTGGACCGGTTCCTGACACGGGAAGAGCGCATTGAAAAAGCTTTTAGCGCCTGGGTAACCGAACACTCCAGCAGCATTAATCCGTCACAGGCCCAGATGTTGCGCCTGCTTCGGAAGCGTGTCATGGCCGGCGAAGAGATCAATATGCGCCTTTTTAGCCAGCCACCATTCTCGCTATGGGGAGGGTTGACTCGTATGGAACAGCTTTTCGGCAAAGAACAGCTATTGCAGATGGTCGATGAACTCAACGCCCTTTTGGTGGCCTAACGGATAAGGACGAACACCCATAATGGACAGTGGACAGGTTCAGAATACACTTAAGACTCTTTGCAAGGTGATGTGGGACAACAATGTCACTAACCCCATCACCTATGTCACCCAAATTTCCTATTTACTCTTCCTCAAGATGCTGGAAGAAATGGATTATGAGCAGCAGGAAGCCCGAAACGGCAACTACCGATCGCTGTTTGGAAAGTACAAAGTGGGTGCTGAGGAACTGGATTTCGACCCCTTGCGCTGGAGCGTGCTCACATCCAACCCGAACAATGAAGTGATGCTGCGCACTCTGCGTGATACGCTGCCGAAGCTGGCGCGCCACCCGAAACTTTCCCAAGGGGCGCGGGCCATCTTCCGCAACGCGGCCATCGTTATTCCTAACGGAGCGACCTTACGCCGGGCGGTGGACATCATTGCCCCGATTTCATTCCTTGGGATGGATGCGGATATTAAGGGCGACCTTTTCGAATATCTGGCCAGCGAGTTGGGCGGGCAAAAAAAGGCTGCCCAGTTTCGCACCCCACGCCATCTAATTCGGGTTATCACCCAGATGGTCAACCCACAGATCGGCGGCACCGTATGTGACCCGGCATGCGGCTCCGGCGGCTTCCTCATTGCCGCCTACGAACACATGCTCCTAGCCAACACCAGTCCTGAATTCATAAACGAAAAGGTCTCGCCGGATGGGGCAGTGCGCAAAATCGGGATTGGCGACAAGCTCTCACGTGCCCAATGGGATTTCTTGCAGACCGGTGCGTTCTACGGCTTCGACGGTGATACAGACATCCTGCGCATGGCTGCCATGAACGCCATGCTGCACGGATTTGACCGTTGCCCCATAGTCCAGCGCGATTCCATTTGTGGTAGCGAGGACAAATGGGACGAGATTCAGTTCGACTATATCTTGGAGAATCCGCCCTTCTCCGGTTCACGCGGCGACGCAAAGCGCTCACTGCGCATAGAAAAGGGCGACAAGTACGTCCTATTCCTTGCTCACGCCTTACGTAGCCTGCGACCTGGCGGTACGGCTGGCATCATCTTCCCTAACGGTATCCTCTTTGGCGATACGGGAAGTCACCACTCTGTCAAGGAACGCTTGCTTCGTGGATTCGACCTGCAGGCCGTTGTGACCCTGCCTAAAGGGATGTTCGAGCCCTATACCCCTAATCCGACATGCTTCTTTATTTTCCGCAAGACTGGCAAGCCGACAAAAAACGTCTGGTTTTTTAAGGTGGATGGGGACGGCTCGTCGCTTTCCAAAGCGCGTAAGTTCGGATCGCAGTACCGCAATGACTTTCCTGACCTGCTCAATATGTGGCTAGGCCGCAAGACTGAAGATGGCCGTGCCTGGTCGGTTCCGGCAAAGCAGATAATCGACAACGATTACAACATGACCCTCTCCAGCCTCGGGTTGATCGAGGCCGAAACCATTGAACATCCGGAACCGGAAGAAATCCTTGCCTCTGTCGCTCTCAAAGAGGAGCGCATCCTCCAGCTCATTCAGGAAATGCAGGAGTTGCTTGTGGGAGGGAATAGGGGATGAGCAGACTTCCTTCTGGTTGGAAGTACCTCAAACTTATTGAAGTTGCGGAAATCGTATCGGGCGCAACACCTAAAACAGAGGTTGAAAAATATTGGAATGGAAATATCCTTTGGGCTACACCCAAGGACTTAGGGCAACTTAGGTCAGCTGAAATCTCGGATACAGAAAGGAAGATCACTCAAGCTGGCTATGAAAGCTGCTCAACGAGGCTTCTTCCTTCAGGCTCAGTTCTTTTGTCAAGCCGTGCTCCAATCGGACACCTTGCAATCAATATTAAGCCAATTTGCACCAACCAGGGCTTTAAAAGTCTTATCCCCAAGAATAATATTTTTAACAGATATCTCTATTGGGTTTTAAAAGCTTCAGTTGTCCAACTTCAGGGATTGGGGCGTGGATGCACGTTCGACGAAATTTCAAAAGGATCAGTCGAAAAATTCGAAATACCCGTTCCACCCTTGTCCGAACAGTGCAGGATTGTAGCGAGGGTAGAGGAACTGACCAGCCGTGTCGAAGAATCCAGAAACACCGCTATTGAACGGGAGGCCCATTTAGATGTTTTGCTCCAGGCCACTTATTGGCGGATAATTGATGGCGTGGAATGGGAGCCCCTTGAAAAAGTCGCCTCATTGGTGCGGCGTGCGGTCAAGACTAAACCTTGTGAAAAGTATGAAGAAATGGGGATACGTAGTTTTGGGAAGGGGACCTTCAAAAAACCCATACTCACTGGAAAACAGATAGGAAACAAGCATATTTACTATATCCACAAAGGGGATCTCGTTTTCAATAACGTGTTCGCCTGGGAAAAGGCAATCGCTGTCGCCAAAGAGGAAGACCATGGTCGGGTTGGATCTCATCGTTTTATTACGTATGTGCCTCGCGAAGGAAAGGCAACTTCTGAGTTCCTCTGCCACCACTTTCTCGGCGAGCGGGGGATAGAGGATATCCGAGCCGCATCACCCGGATCAGCAGGAAGAAATCGCACGCTCGGATTGAAAAAGCTGGAGAAGATTTTGGTGCCCGTTCCCGACTATGATGAACAGAAACGCTTTGCCGAGCTCGCAAGGCGACGTCAACTCGTGCAACAGGAGTCGGCTGGTATTGAGGAAGATATGAAGTCGTTTACATCGGCTCTACTTGTCAAAGCATTCCGGGGAGAATTGTAAGGATGCCAAAGGTGATCCAGATTCCCCGTATTAACGACGAAAAGAGAGACTTCGCTACGCTCTTTACCATTTGGAGCCAAGTCAACGATTATTTCGAGGATGTGCTCTTCGATTTTTCACTGTGTGATTTCTTGCGTCCCAATGCCGTGGCCTTTCTTGGTGGATTGACGAGACTGATCGAATCAAGGGGAGGGACTGTTGTTTTCGATTGGAAGACTCTAACTAATTCTTGGGTTAGAACAACACTTCGCCAGAATGGTTTTGCCAGCGCCTTTGGTGATCCTTCATCTCGGTGGGACGGCAACTCAATACCATACCGGGAAGACAAAGTGAGAAAGCCCGATGAAATTATGGATTACCTTGAGCACTATTGGATTGGGAAAGGCTGGATTCAAGTTAGCCCCAGACTCATGAACGCTATAGTTGGTCATATGTGGGAAATTTACAATAACGCCTTCGAGCACAGCGGGTCACAGATCGGTGTATTCTCTTGTGGTCAATGTTTCAGAAAGAATAATGACCTCATCCTCTCTGTCGTGGATTTCGGACAAGGAATTCCTGCGAAAATAAGGAATTTCTTAAGTTTTGATTCTCGTGCCAAAGACCTAAAAGCATCTGCCTGTCTGCGTTGGGCCTTCCAGGCTGGCAACACAACTAAGACAGATGAGCCAGGCGGATCAGGGTTGGACTTACTGAAGCAGTTTATTGCAATCAACCAAGGTGAACTGGAGGTCTACAGCAACGAGGGGTATGCAATTATCGATAAGGACGGAGAGCGGTACGAAAACATGATCATCTCTTTTGAGGGCACGGCGGTCCAGATCACTTTGCGTTGTGACGAAAAACTTTACCAATTTAAAGATGAACTCGAACCATCGTTTTAAATGGAGAACCTGGTATGAAAATCTCTATTAAAGACAAGATCGGCCCGCGCTGCATCATTAAAGAGGACGGGCAGAAGATTTATGACGAGATTCACAGTCCCTTGAAACAGGGCGAGACCATTACACTGGATTTCAATGGCGTGACACAATTTGCCTCGCCTTTTTTCAACCTCGCCATCGGCCAGTTACTTAAAGACCTCAGTGAGGATGATTTACGCCAACTGCTCCAAATTGAAAACTTGACGGAAACCGGGAGACTGGTTGTAGAGCGTGTTATTGAGAACGCTGTCAAATACCATGGCAATAAGGATCACCGTAAAATTGTGGAAGACATCCTCGAACAACAGGCTAAGGAGTCTGACTGATGGCGATCAATTATACCATTCAGGCATCTATCATTGACATCACGGTCGATACACCGAAAGCCGGAGATGTGTTCCTGGTGGACACCAATGTGTGGTACTGGATGACATACCCCAGTGCTGCATACTATGCTGCAGGCCACTTTTCTAACTACCCTGGATATCTGAACAAAGCCTTGGCGGTGAATTCTAAAATCCATCATTCTGGTCTTTCGCTGGGTGAACTTGCGCACCTAATCGAAAAGACCGAACGAGAAATTTATGAAAAGGCAGTATGCACAATCAAGTCAAAGGAATACCGTCACAATATTACGAGTGAACGTTCTCGTGTAGTATCAGAAATTCAAGCTGCTTGGGGCCAGGTTACAAGCTTGGCCAATCAATTGACATTAACCATCGATGCCCAGACCACCACAGCAGCCTTGGGTCGTTTGCAGGGCGAAAAAATCGGAGGTTACGACCTCTTTCTTCTCGAATCAATGAAGAGCAATGGCGTTGTGCAAATCATCACCGATGACGGCGACTTCGCTACTGTCCCAGGAATTCACGTCTTCACATCCAACCGGAGCGTCATCAACGCAGGGCGAACTCAGGGCAAATTGCTTAGGCGGTAAATACTGGGACGTGTCAATACATAAGGTTGCCATCAAGGGAGCTCCAAATGGCTCATAGCTTCACTTTGAAGAAAATAGATCTAATTAGCGAACCTGCTCTGATTCAAGGCGGCTCTTTGAAAAGAGAGCTTTTTAAGGGGGATAGGGTTCCCGGTGATTGGAGCATGCCCCTGACGGCCACCTCGATTCCCCCACTTATGGCCACCTGAAAATCCCCCACCCCTGAAATCAAAAATTGCGGGATGAAAAAGGAAATACTATTTAAGATCAGATCTCTATATGGCCCTCGGCCTCGTAAGTTGTTTTTGAAGGTGGGGGAAAAGTACCCGGCCACAAGTGGAGGATTTGTAAGTGGCCATCCCGGGCATACGAAAACGATTTTCATACATGGCCTATCATGGAAGCAGAATTTTCCCACAAAAACTCGAAATGACGAAATGCCAATTGTTCCCCATACTGCGAAATGTTATCTTCGACATTCACGATCAGGCATCGTTCCTTCCCGCCATTCAATGGACCGCGAAGTCCCCTACCGATCATCTGCTGGTATAATCCGCGACTGTATACTGGGCGAGCGATATAGAGGGCACGGACGGCTGGAGCGTCGAAACCCGTAGTGAGCACGTTATAGTTTGTCAGGACCCGGATTCGCCCAGATTTGAACTCTTCTATGTAATAGCGGCGGGCACGCATGTCAGTTTCTGCAGAGATTGCTTTCGCTGAAGTGCCTTCCAAGCTCAGCAGAGCAGCAAGCAATCCAGCATGTTCAACCGATGTGGTGAATACGAGTACGGGCCAGTCATTGGGTAACTCCTGGATTGATTTAAGCAAAGACGCATTCCGATCGGTGTCTTGTCCTAGCCGAAGCTCGGCAGAGGGTGGCAGTACCTGATACTGCTTCAAATGCTCGAGTTCCTCGTAATTCAAGTCTAGCCAGCCGCCCGTCAGAAGCTGATGGTCAACCGAGGCCAGGATCCCCATAGTTTGGAGAATAGGATAAGGGTCATCACCATCGAGCACGCCGTGGTCGAATCGGTGTCCTCCATAGCGCCCGACGAGACGACGAGTCTCTCCCTCGTCCGCCCCGCCCCGAAATGGGGTCGCTGTAAGACCAATGAGGGGTCGCGCAGTCTCTCTATGAGTGAGCCCGAGCGAGGTAAGAATCTGCGTGTAGGAGGGGGTAGTGGAGCCGTGTGCTTCGTCAATAACAACGCAAGAAACATCCTTGAGCCACTCGTAACCAATTGCCTCCACACGTCGCACTAATGTCTGAAACGTTGCCACGACGAGATGCATTAGCCCCTCAACGGAGACCACACGATTATTGGTGCCCCCCCAGAGCCGACTAATGCGTAGTTTGCGGCGTGGACCTAGTGATCGCCACACGTCCATCCACGTTTGCACTGCCTGTTCGCATAGTTCATCGGACTGTGCAATCCAGATGAAGCAACCGTCCAAAGACCCTGCACAGGCACAACGTACCAAGGCTTCTACCACTACCCTCGTCTTGCCTGCACCGGTTGGTAATGATAGGAGACCGCGCGAAGGCAATCCCTTGGCCATAAAGCTTCTGATCCGCGTGGCGATTTCTTCTTGAAAGCTATGGAGAGGCTTAAGTTTAATGGGACCGTCAACTTCCTCTATGGGTGATCGACGTATAGCCTCGAAGCCGGCGAACTCAGATGGAAATCCTAATTCCTGTACGAAATCAAGAGCACGTTGGCTCCCATACCATTGTCTCGGTGGATCGAGGCCCACCTCATCCAAGGTGGCTGCACACCTCCTCAGCACCTCAACTCCGTGGACCGCAATAGCTGCGGCTGCGGCATCTTTAGGGGTTAAATTCCCTTTTCTGCTCACGAGTTCAGCAATAAGGCTTTCCGGGAGTAATTGGCGTATCGCGTCCGGCCCAATTGCCGTTAATAGTTTTTCCTGGGGTGTCTGGCACGCTCGGATCTGTGTCAAAAGGTGCTGACGTTCCTCGCGTTCAAGGTATGACTTCACTCCACAGAGTTCAGAATCCTGGAGATATAAGTCGAGTTCCTTAATAATCCTATCCAGAAGTTCGTCAGTGGTCAGCGAATCCACAAAGCAGAGCAAACTCTCAGATTTAGCCACTGCAAGGTTTTGGCGAGAGACATCACCACTGGGCGACCGAACCTCCACCCAGATCTCTGAGCAAGGTTGTAGCCGGATGTCTCCTCTATTGTCACCGAGGAACGTCTTCAATCCGGGGAAACGATCTATGAGATCGATCTCATCTGCTGATGCAACGAAATCGATCTGAATCTGCCCGGGAGACTGGAGACCCCAGTGCTCACAAAGCGCGGCTGCTGACTCCCGATCAGGAACAACGAGAAAAGGTGTTCCAGCAGCTCGTAACAGGAAAATTTCGGTTTCGCTCCAGGTTGCTACGACTTGTCGAGGGTCTCGCAAGCACTCGGCACCACCACCTAAGATGCAGCGAATCCTCTCTGGAGGCGGTTGTATTTTAGCAATGGCCGCATAAAATCGTCCGACAAGAGAATCATCTTCTGCTGATTCAACACATCTGAACGCTGATTGCCAAATTTTGTCCGTCAGAGCTTGGAAGGATTCCGGCAGACCAATCAATCGTGCTTGCTCCGCTGTGCATTGAGCTACGGGCAGGAAATTCTGCCACTCCACCAGAGCTGGGGCCACTGCCTCGGCAACAGGGAGAATACCCAGGCTTGTGTGCAGCCGCCCAAATTTGCGAATTACCCAAAGGCAAGGTGGTTCCATCTCCACTGAAGGATAATAATCAGACCTAGTTTTGTGCTCCATTATCCAGGGTGACTCAGTCGTCGCATACGGCAGTAGAGCTTTAACAAAATAGGCATTGCCCTCGTTGCCAAGAAACTGCAAGGGATCAAGAGGTCCACAAGTTAACGTGCTGGTGAACTTCAAATAATCCCACTGTGGTTGCGAGCTATTGGGCTGTAATGCATCGTAAAGCTTTTGCCTGGCCTCTCTGCTATATTGAGTGAACCAGTTATCTCCAACCTGCACTTGTCGAGGGACAGGGCTTTCTACCAGTCCAAGGCGGTCCAGTAAGACAAGGTCTTGCTGATGAAACTGAGTGTCGAGGGCCACCAGCTCGTCACGTTCCCCGGTACTGGGAACAATAGAACCGGGCTTGAGGACCCTTGATATCGTTTGGAACTCCCCTGCGAGTGTTCTGACACGTACCCTCCTTATCACATTCGCTGCCGCGAGGATGTTCACTGCTTCCTCGACTGAAACGTGACGAGCCATACCCCAAAACTCCTGCCAATCGACCGAAGCCCAAGAGGAAACCCTTCTCGCCCAGGCCTTAAACTCGGCAGACGGACTTATCGTCATAATTCCAATTTTAGTAAGCACACTTCGAGTCTCATCATTCTCAGCCAACTCTGGGTGAACGAAACAGACATCATCTCGGTCGTAGCCTATGTCGGCAGGCAGGAACAAATCATCCTGGTCCGGGCACGCCAATGCGCCATCCGTGGTCAGTACGAAGGCTGTGCGGCGCAACAAACTCTGTTCATATTGGTGTAGTTCTTCCCAAAATGCTCCTACGAGGGCAATTGCCCTAGCAGAGGCGTTTATGGTACGTGCACCTGCAACAGCACTAACCCAATCCTCGATACTTACCTGCCCCTCGCAGCCGAGCTTTTTCGCCCGTGCCCGCCGCTCTCTTTGTTCCACAGTGGTATGACACAAATCGTATGCGCTGACTCCGTCACTATTGCCAGCCTGGAGCCATTTCTGCACCCTGTCTTTGAGCGCATATTCCGGACGCATGCGCAGCTCGGATGCCTTAACAAGCACAGAATTTATATTCGGTACTGACGGTTTCTTGGAAAACTCATCATATATCCCCTGTTCCAAACGATTGTCAGCCCAACCGACAGTGTCGCGTGCTGGGAGCAGATCTAATATTCCTCCGGGGTCCGCAGAATCCAAGAGAGCAGGCAGTGATCCTGTTACAAGCTGTACAGCATTGTCGAGCAGGTAATTATTGAAAGCCCCTTCCAGCAGGTTCTGACGATCTGAGTTCGTTTTCCATGGAGCGTTGAGAATCCCCGTTAGAGTCATCTCTTCCTGCGTTGGGAAAAACGCCCAGAACCTACCGCGGCTTCGCTTGACGTCCAAAGGAACAGCCCAAATAACAGGAAGATCCTCTCGGTCGACCACTCTGGGATTAGCGTCCTGCCTAGCAATCGGTGTAAGGTCCTTGGTTGCGATAGACCCGTGGAATACTCTCCAGATGGAGGTGCTGGCTCCTTCACTGATTGTAGTGACCCCTGCCGAAGTCGATAAGCTGATTTCACGCCGCTCGTGCTTCGTACGATCCTCTAAGATGAGAAGTTTCACGTGAGGCGAGAAAAGGAGAAAAGAGGCTGGAAAGCTCTTTAGATCCTCCGAAAGCCAATCTGAGTGCAATTCTCCGCGCGGCAATCGCACTACCGTAGTAGCCCAGGGCATCAGTTTGGAAAGGTTAGGGTCGGATTCGGCGGCTGCCGCAGGGTCCAGTGGCCAACCGATACGAAGAATTGGTGAGCCTTCCGCATTGGGCACAGACTTACGAATACGATCTGCTGCTGCGTCAGCATCGAAGCCAAAGGACCCGGAGCGGCTGAAGAACTGGGGTTCCCGGGTTATCGCTAATACCGATTTGAACCCTATGCCAAAGTTACCGATCTGCGATCCCTTTTTTCTCGAAACGTGGGATGTGAGGATAGCAGTTACCCCATCCTTGTCGATTGGTTCGCCTTCGTTCGCGCAGTAGAGAGCCGATTCTGCCAGGAGTACATGGACCCGTCCCCGTTTACCACCTGACAGGATTGCGTCTGCGGCATTTTGGACTAATTCATAAATTTGGCGGTGTCCGTAACCCCCGGTTAGAATGGATTGCTCAATAGCTACGTGCTCGGCTACGAAGTTCGGCTGCACGCGATAAGCGGCGAGGGTGTTTTCTGCTTCGATCCGAACATGGTTAGCAATTTCAGAATCAAGGCCGTTCCAACCTGGTGGCGCGGCAAGTGATAGATCATGTTTTTCCATAATCAATATAGCAGGTGCCCCTCTATAGCAGATCTTTTATAGCAAGCGCTGTTTTCCTAATTTTTTCGGAATCCAGACCTCCGTTCTCTTCATCTTCTGTAGTAAATAGTGTACTTCCGATAGTAAACCCATTGGTAAAGTACCAGGCTTCTTTCCACTCCCATGCTCGCTTGTAGTCCCCTCTTGACAGCATACCAAGGTGCTCCCAAATAATTGGATCACCGCCTGCGTCGATAAAAGTGAAATCCGGTCGTAGTCGACCAGGTTCCTTTGTCCCATCCAAAGGCCGTTCGTAATGATAATCCTCGAGCCCTTCTCCCATTTGAAATAGCATATTGGCAATCGCCAATTCAGATTTACTCCTGACCATATGACCCTTAAGAGTTCGGTGGATCAGGTGGTCAGCATACGGGATTCGATCCTTATCCTCACGAACAGCACCTTCGCTCTCGAAAAGGTTCGAATTTCTACGAGCTGTTTCAGAGCACTCCGGACGGGTAAGATCGTAAAGAACGCTGACATCGTCACCCTCTATTAAGAGGATCAATCGTTCTTTGGAACGTGTCAAAGCGGTATATAAAAGCTCCCTTGATACTATTGAGCATTGCTTTGGAAGTATAACAAAGACTTTTTGGAACTCACTTCCCTGCGCCTTATGGATTGTGAGCGCATAAGCAAGCTCTATGGGGCCGCTTCCGCCCGGGAAATCCCTCCCTCGATACCCGAAGGTATTATGCGGGCGCCCCGCAAAAGCAATATTGAGAAAACCGCTTTTCGAGGTAGCCACTAAACCTATTTCCCCGTTTGCCAAATAGTCCTTGATTGGTTGCTTTTGAGTCTGGTTAAAACCATCACGCCATTGATTTCGAACTTGGATTACCTTGTCTCTAACAACTATCTCTTCATCACCAAGTTTCGTGCCCCACAGCTGTCGACCGTTCTCAAGCTCATTATGCCGGAAGTAGGTTTGGACCCACCTGTTCAAGTCATAAATGCCGTGAGGATGCATCCTCATGGGCGATAGAATCTGAAAGTTTTCGACTCCATCAGGAGAATCAAACGGCACCCGTCCATCTGCATCAATCCCGAGGGCACGGTTAAATCCAAGAGTGTCTTTTTCATTCAGTAATCCCAAGTATTTCTTAAACATCTCTAATATCTTGCGGTGAAGATCTTCGGGGGTTTTCCAAAAGCATATTTCTAAATCGTTAAACACCTTGCCTAGTTCCAGGTCGCTGATTACACGATCCGCATCCACAGGTTGCGGCTCTCGGGTAAACCAGGACGCTAGACGGAGAGTATCCGAAGGACTGCCAGCTTGGGCTCTCACCTCAACACTCAAACGCGCTAATGCTTGTGATAGATGCTTATGTTCCGGCTCCTTGATTTCTGACAGTTTATCGAGATGGCCGACAAAATCAGCAAAGGGGCGGCCGACACCTATGGGGGGTAGCTGGTTTGGGTCGCCGACGAGAATTATCCGTGTGACATGAGCAAGATCCATGGCCTTGAAGACGGCGCATAAGTCATCGAGCGTCAGCATCGAACATTCATCAATGACAACCGTTTTCTCTTTACGGTATGTCTCTCCTTTGAACAAGGGGCGTTGGCGAGCGCCATCGTACCTCTTAAGGCTGAATAGAAACTGGGCTATTGTCATTGCCATCTGATTTGTTGCCTTGCCAAGCCGAACCCTAGCCTTTCCCGTTGGGGCAAGGAGTAGAATTCCATCCTCATTCAGTTTTCCGCACTTAAGCAATGCTCCAAGCACAGAGGTTTTTCCAGTCCCTGCCTTTCCGACCAGCACAGAGAGTTTTCTCGTCGTAATGATTTCCAATGCATCTGCTTGCTCGTTCAGAGCCGAAATGTGGCGAGGGTTCTTTTCATCAAAGGAACTTTTTGCCTCAGTTATTGCCGCCTTGAGGAGTGTTGCCCAGTCGGCTGATAACGAATCGACCTCTCTGCCTGCTCGTGTCTTTAAGATCCTTGCTAAATATTTTTCGCGTTCCTTTATCTCTGTGAGTTGAAGTGAGGTAGTATTTTTCCCACCAGGTTCATTGGACTGGATTTCTAGAAGTTCGATTACCCCACCCAAAGTATCTTTATTGGAGTAGATCCAATCGGAAGTTGCGGGGCAAGCGGCTGCAAGATCCAGTTGCTCGACTCTTTGCATTACTTCTTTAATGCTTAAGAGCGAATCTCCGTCAACAGCAGCATTTCGTAGCACGGAGACTAAGGCCGCACGAATACGGCGGGGATCTCCTGTGGACTCAATTTCGCAATTTTCGGGGAGTGGGTGACGTGCCTTTATTGTGTCCTCAGGCAGCATTCCTCTGTCGATAACACCGATTGATACGGGTGGCTCCTTGGCGTCTCCAAGATCAAGCTCGGAAACCAGGTACGGGTTCGCCAGTATATCTGCATCAGTTACAGAACTTCTTGTGGCCGAGTCACGATTGCCTTTCGCGTTAAACCAGCGTACAGCTTGCCCGGACGATAGATTAAATCGCGACAAGATATTTAGAAGGTCCCTCCGCCCGTCGGGCAAATCTGTCCACGTCTTTCTCACCGATCCAAGGTCGGCCTTATACGCAGGATTTGGTGGCTCTTGGATTCCCTTAACTATCTTGTCGACAACAGGCCAAGGATTATCTTCGGTGGAGATCAGCCCTGATGAAATTAAATCGAGGCTGAGTGAGGTTCCGAGACGCATCCCAAGAGCTTCGAGCGCAGGCCCTATCCCGGGGAAAGCTCCCCTATCCTTCCATGCTTGTGCTATTTGGTGGTTCAGCCACTCCTCGCGTTTATCCCACGGTCCTTCTGCGATCCCGTGTGCTCGGATCTTGCGAACTGACTCAAGACAGCGAACAAGTGTCGATAAAGCGACATCGGCCGTGGCCAATTCAGACGCATAGGAAAAATCCCGCGTGTGGATTGATTCAGGAATTACAGCAACCTCCTGAAGCAGCTTCAGACGACGAATATCTTCTTCCTGATCGCCAGTAAGTCTTAGATATTCATGGTAAGGAAATAAGAATCCATCTGTATCATCGAGCCTGATTGAATGCTGCACAATCCTATCCCAGAGTGGATACGATTGTTTCTTATCTGTATCGTACCATTCAAGTTTCCCCAGATTTAAAATTCTTCCCACACCGACCACAAGCCTGGAAATATGATCTCCAAGTGGCTGTCCCTCTTTTGTGTAAAAAAAAATAAGTGACTCCTTCGGCGTAAGTCGACTGAAAACCAGCTTCAGTAGAGCTTCTTGACGTTCATGGCCGAAGACCCATGCGGAGTGAAATGGTGCTGCCACTTCAGGAGGGAGGGGAGTGGGAAGAGAATCATCAATCTTATCTTGGTTTTCAACAAGCATCCACGAAAACGGGACGGCGATTGTTGAATAAGGTGGGATCTTTATTGTTTTTGGCTTTAAATGACCGTGAGTATCTTTAGTTTTCGCAATTTCAAGATAGGGGTGCTTGAAGATCCTAACCCATTCGATATTGTTCATGAAACCACCAGATTCTGCTATGCACGGTGGAAGTTCATCCGGAGGAATCACATTCCATGATTGGCCGGCGAGAGCAACTTCTTCGGGATCGTCTCTTTTTGCTCTAATTCGATCGAGGGCAATGCAGAAAGAATTGAGAGAAGGATTTTTACAAACTGTGCAATCCCACTTATTGTCATGCCAAGCAACACGTTGTGTTAAATGGAACATGGGCACACCTCTCAATCTTTATCCGTAAGCAACTCCGCACGCCAAATGTTGATTTTAGTGGATTACGAATGATCAAGTGGTCTCTTGAGGCGCGATGGCCACGGAGTTGTTTTTAAACTGACCTCTACAAAGGTCATTCCCGCTTTGATTTTGACACCAAACCAGACCTGTGTAAAATGATCTTAGGTGGTTTTCCCGCTAAGCACAAGTAAGATTGTGATGCAGAAGAATTCTTGCTTTGACTGGAGAAATGGTATTCGGCTTCAAACCTGGAATCCCATAATATCATCTTGCTTACCCCTTAAACACCTAATCTGAGCGATTCAGCCAATCATCTTTGGATATACTATTTTCCTTCCCTGGTTGGCCTCGGGCCAGACGAACAAGGAAGGTTCCCTGCTTGCCTGATTGAAAAACGTTAGGAAACTCGAATGGTGCAAAATTCAGATAGGCAACTATTTCATTTTGAGCTGCGGAGAATTCACTGCAGCGAATTCATCGACCACTTTCCCCAAACGGGACGAATTGTGGTGAAATGTGACGAATTTTAGCGGACTCAAAACAGCCAGACAGAGAGACTATGTTTTTGTAAATGTTGAATTTTATTGGATCTAGCGGGTCAACCGATTAAGTCAAGTCTGGGCTTCAACTCCCGCGTCATTCACAGTATCAGCCATAAAAAAAGGCTTGGAGCTGGAAAACGGCCAATCCCAAGCCTTCACTGTTTCAAGCCGCCATTCGTATCTTCCTTCGCGGCAAATCCTCCAACGCCCCATCTACGGCAACTCGCAACTGGTTCATTTCATCCGCAATATACCGCCGCAAATTCGCATCCTACCTTAATTCATCGGTCGAAAGTCCATTGACGACATCTCGGGCCTGGTCAACCAGCTCGGCAAGCTTGTCGTGTTTAAGAGTGCTGAAGGGCTTTGAACCAGATGAAATCTGGAGGTACTTTTAGTCGGAGTCAATCCACACTGGGCTTATTCCAAGTTTCGAATACCTTTCGCATACAGCTTTGGATGGATGAAATCTTTTCCTTTCCAGAATGGAAAAGCGTGAAGTCGTCCAGTTTTCCCTTGCTGTAGGCCTGGAATTCGCCTTGGAATGATTCGATAGCCCACTTAACTGCAAAGTATAAATCTTCACTCCCAAGTTGCTCACAAGCTTTTCGATAAATGAACAGGTACCTTTCCTTGCTTACTTCAGGATAGCGATCAAGTTCATCCTGGAATGGCAGAACTCGCCGTTGAGTTCTGTTCTCAGAGATCTTTCTTCCGAAGGACAACATCTCATCATAAGTAAGCCCGAAGAAACGCGCTATTGCTTCTTGCAGCTCCTGTGAAGCCCGCTTTCTCTGTCTAAGGACATGGTTCACGTTCTCAGGGCTCATGTTCAGGAACTTGGCCAGTCTCCTCTGAGTACCCCTCTCTCGCTCGGAAATTAGCCTCTGGAAGGCGGCTATAAAATGCTCATATGAGGTCGTTTTCACGACACGGAACATAGCGCAATAGAGATTCTCTTAATATTGTCCAGTTCGGACATCCTTTTCGGATTGACATGGTGTACGTAGGACAATAACGTGTGGAACCATGCCCCACTTGGACAATAACAGCCGACGTTGATTGGAAATTGATCCATTGCTGACATCTCGATCACGGTGTCCCGGGAGGAGGGCACTGATTACCCCAGAAAATGAACGGCACTCAACTTTCGGCAAGGGCGGTCTGGAAAAATATTGAATGGACAGATCTGACCCGGTCGTGCTGATGTGAGTTTAGGCTGTTATTTGTGCGAGGTACGCTGGCCAAAGAGATGCCAGTGGGCGGGTGACATTGGCTAAAGCGTGCGAGAGTTTTCTCTACCTTGCAGGAGGACAGGCTATGAAGGAAAGGGACCGCATAATAAAATTGGTTTCACAGTTGTGCGAATCGAATAAAGAATTTCTAAAGAAGATCGGGAAGGACCATAAACGGGTGAGCAAAATTTTGAATGCGTCCGCAAGCAACACAGAGAAAACCCGCGAGCTGTTTTCACCTTTGATGATCGATTTTAACTACGTAGGAGTATCGGACAGGATAGCTGATAAATTCCTGGAAGAGCATGGGGATATCACTTACCTTCAGATAACCAGAAAATTAAACAAGTACAGAAAAGAACGCGGCAGAATCTGTGCAAAACTCCAAAACTTTGACTCATTCTCCGACTGTGGCTACCTGAAAGGGTACGAGGAGGGTGAGGAGACATGCAATAATCCAAATATGTACGGGAAATGTCCTTTGCCGACCCACCCTTTAAGGAGAGGGGGTTTAAATCGGACAGCATATTCTCTCTACTTCTTCTTAAGAGATCTTTGCCAAGGTGATCTTATCTCACATATCGATCAAATAATTGAGTCTCATGTGAATTCGCCGCATGAAGAACCATGCAGTCAGGCTGTTAGAGAGGCCGGTAAAGAGCTGATTCAAAGCTTCTCCAGAGTTTTTGGCGTTGGAGCTAAGCTCGCCAACATGACACTCGCTGATTTGCTAATGGTCTACAAAAGAAATCCAAATTGGCCCTTGGTAGGATGGTCACTTGTTGCAGTCGATTCTCTGGTACACAATTTTTTGCATAGAACGGGTGCACTCAGGGTTTATGATTGTGAACACGGGTACGGAGGAAAATCCTGCAGCGATAAGTGCTCTCAGGTGATATATTCCCTCGCAAAAGAAATCGACGCTAGTGAGCATAACCCGAAACATCCCAAGTGCTTTCCCAGGTTCGTCCAGCACTCTATTTGGGCATTCTGCTCTGAAAATGGCTCTAACATTTGCAACGGCAATAACATTGATGATAGCGGACCTTGCGGCATGGGAGAAAAATGCCCGGTAAATGAATTCTGTGTTAAGGTCCCTTTTTGAGGAAGGGAAGTAAATCGCAATCAAAGTTACATTACTTTTCATCAGATGCCATTCTCTTCTTTTGCAGTTCCAAATCCTCAATCATTTCGAGTCGTAGTTGTTCAGGCCTCACGACCTTGAAGTGTGGGGTCCAGCGATACAACCAGTACTTGAGGCCCTCAGTTCCTGAAGTCACAAACCGGACCTCAAGCCAGCCGTTGTCAAGATCTCTATTTTCCTGAGAAGGGTGCCAAATTCGTCGTTCAACGTAAGGCCGAATCTCGGGGCTAAACTGGACAACCACTTCCTCGGAATCCCCGTCCATAAATGTCCCAAAGCTGCTCGCAAGTTCTTTTCCGGCATCGTCGCCAAATAATCTAGGAACGAAGCTTTTACCCAAGAGTTTAAGGGATTTAATCCGGTCTAGGGCAAAGACCCGCCAATCATTGCGCATTCGGCAAAAAGCTCGAAGATTCCAAAAACCATCATCGGAAAAGAAGAGGTAGTACGGCTCTATTTCACGCTCGGTTAACTCTTTGGAGTGTAGGCTTTCATAGGAGATTGAAATAAGGGTGTGATTCATGATTGGTACAACGAGGTCTTTGGCAATTTTCGAAACATCGCTTTTCACAACCGTTTTCTGAGACGGGAGAAGCATTGCGGCGGTAGGCACTGCGGCCCCTTTGGAGGCAGAGACGCTGAGAATCTTCTTTTCCAAGCTCTCAAAAGCCCCTTCAAATGCTTTTCCGAATGCCCCCAGCACCTTCTTGGCCATTGCCAGCGCCAGAATCTCATCGGTACCCAAAGACGCTTTTTTCAGATGGAATCCCTCGACGAACGAGTAACTACCACGAGCTTCATCGAAAAAGATTGGAAAACCCGCCTCTTCCAGGGAATTCTTGTAACGAAAAATGCTACGCTCATCTACGCTCAACTCCTCGGCAAGGCCTTTAGGAGTGCATTTAGCGCCCCGGTCGACAAGATTTAGTATGTAGAGCAGTCTTTCAAATTTGGTGGCCATCCATTCCTCCCTGCCAAAAGACATTTTCTTTTCACCATATCCTACCTAACTGACATGCCTATGTCACTACGGCTCGTAATAAACTGATAAAATACTGTCGCAAATCGATTGGCAAAAATTCACAAATGAAGCTGCCGGAACCCTGTCAGGCACACTTTGCGAACACGTCCTGGACCCAAAAGGGAACAAAAGGGGATAATACGGCAAGCAATGAGGCCGTGGCTGAACGTGAGACAAAAGGCTATTGCCACAGCCACTTTAGGTCAGTTTGGCCGTTTGGCAGAGCACAAGAACTTCGAATTCATCCTCAGTGGCTGAGAAATGGTCACCCAAAAGGAAATCACGGTTCTCAGCCAATGGCAAAATGGCTTGTATCGCCGTTTCGTAATGCAGACCTTCTACCGAATCTCTACCTCTAAAAGAAAAAATACACGCTATCGCGTGAGAGTTTCGAATGGTCTCTGAGTGTTGGTCAAAAAACTCTTTGAGATCCGGTATTCCCTCTTTTGAAGATCGGTACTCGATTGCCAGCACCGTTGAGCCTCCCAAAACCTCTCTAAAGTCGTTCAGGCCGGCCATTCCAGGCACTGCAACCGCGGCATACACGTTGTGAATGATCCTGGCAATCTGATAGGTGTCCTCGAGTGCTTCAAACGTGATTACAGTCTCATTTTCGGATGGGTCCGGCCAATTCTGTGCCTTCTTAGACGAAGCGCAGGTCAGTAGGAAGTAAGGATTAAAAGATTTGACGAAGTCCCTGGCCGACCAGAATGCACTGTCATCGCAAGATCCAACCAGAAATAGGGGATGATATCGGTCCAAATCCGGTGTTTCGAGGCTTACTTGGAAGTGGTAAATTCGCATGGGATTGCATTCCTGAACGCACATTTCAACGTATTCAACGGCTTCATGACTCCACACCGGTTTTTGCAAGAAGGGGTTTTGGCGAAGCAAACTTATAACTTCAAACCCTGTATCCCCCACTCCTATAGTGCAGGCTGTCCGCGGCTCAGTATGGTAACTCATCCCTGGCTCGGTGTGGTTGACCATGATGTTTTCAATATCGCCGTTTTCCAGTAACGAAAAAAGAAAAGCCAGGCCAGAGATGCAACCGGCTGCCAAAGTGCCCGTAGTTTCAAGAAACTTTCTTCTTGTTAGATTTGATGCCATTGTGTCCCCCATTCTTCACACGATTGAGATTTCATAAATTGGTTGGTACGGGAAAGCTTTGTGAGCCGGAGAGAAAAATTCCCGGTCTTCCCTTTTGTACTTAGCGACAATGCGTTTTACGGCATTGAGGTCAGCTACATACGGCCGCATTCGAAAGCGATCAAGACCTGGCCCTTTATCGCAAAAATGCGGCATGGAACTGGTGATTGAGACAATACGACCTGTGGCCATTACTTCTCCCACCTCAGTTTTTGAGATGAAATCGTTAAACTCCCATGGCTTCACTGTGTTTGAAAAAGCGCCGTAGCCACTGTAGCGAGTGTTGATCTTCAAATAGCTCTTGAAAGGGCGAGTAAAGTTGAAGTGGAAAGCCTTGAACATGCCAAAGATACTTATGAGGTAATGATGGCAGTCGTTTCGGCCGGCCTGGCTTTCCGGAACCGGGTATTTTTTCAAAGGTAAAAACGTAAATTCATAGATATTGTCAACTACGTGAACCGGAATATTGAGGCCCACGCGGGCTTCCGTTTGGCAACCGAGAATCTTAACAGTTGGTATAAACTCGATAATCTCATGCCGATTCAGGTGGAGGTCTTTGATGGTGCGGTTAATTTCTATGACCCCGCCATCCATGAAGAACCTTGGAGCGGAAGAAGGCGGAAAACAAATGCCCATGCCGAAGCATCCCAGCGCCAATGTGCCAGTAAATTCGAGAAACTTCCTTCGTGAAAGGCCAGACGACATTTTTTCCTCCCGTTTTTCTCACGACGCTGATCCAGTTTGCCGGTCATCTTTGATAGTATAGGAATTTTGATATTTGACATTGATATCGACCCAAACCCTGTCGATTCTTGAGATCCCGTCAAAGTCCAGGCCTGCACGGCCGTGGGTACAGCGAAACAAATAGCAATAGTGTTCGTTCCGGAGAGGATGATCCGGATCATTTCGAAAAAGATTCTGATTTACCCCGTCACCCAGGTCAGAAAACGTTTCAAGTGCGCTTTTGCCATGGAAAGTCAGGTTCCCAAGGATGTTGTCGTTATCCTCAATGTAATCAGGGTCGTTTTCGGCAAGATGGAAAGACATGTTGGCCTCGATTTCATAATCTTCGATGGCGCCCTCAGCCAGTAAAGATTTGCAGTGGGCCGATGCCCGCTCAAAGTCTCTCTTCATCCCCTTTTCGACAGTGAGGAGTTTTTCATTTATCCTGCGGTAGATCTCTATACAGTCAGCCGAGTAAACGGCCATTATTCCTGCTTCGGTGAGGGTTCCAAAGGCCTTTTCCCACATATCGGGGAGATCATCACAGTAGCCCGTAGTTTCTTTTTCGATCTTTGCCAATTTGTCCGATATTTCGCTAAGAAATGACACAGCCGGTCAGGGACTTTCGGCTACCAGTTTTTTTATCAGTTTCTCGTGGCTCAGTCTTCCCGAGTAGACCGTATGTGTGATTTCCTCCAGGCTTTTGGCCACTTTTTTGAAAAATGTCCATTTTTTCAATGTGCTCGCCTCCTCTCATCTCAGGTTGTAGAGGTACAAGAATGCCGCCCAACCGCTTGGCAGTCGTAATGTTGGATATTCGAGTTCTCTGCCGTATTTCACGGCCACCTCCAGGAAGAATCGAGCGTGAAAGAATGCCTCCAGGATCGGCCTTGTTACAGCAGACCAGTTCTCGTTATCCCCACGACTGAATTCTTTCCCCGTTCCCCCCCGGATAATGTCGAGAAACCGCTCACTCATTGGAGTTGTGGGCAGAAGCCGCTGAAGCGTCTCGACAACTTTGGAAGTGTAATACTGAAGCTCAAAAACTTTGAAACTCCCATGGTAGAAACGGTAAACCTTATCCTCACAGGTCCACTCGTCATTACACTCGGCCAGAAGTTCCTCAAGGCCGGTCAAATCCTTCTTGATATTGGCAAGCAGCTCTTTTACCAAAGGCCGGTCATCCGCGTTGCACTCCGGCAGTGTGAATTCTTTTTCAGCGTTCATGTTCACCTCCTTGCTGTTGAATGCTACAAGGCCGCCATCCGTGAAAAGCCGCGTTGGCGAGCCTAAGAGGGGGAAGAGACCCTCATGCCGAAACATCAGGCCGCGAAAGCACTGGGAAATAGCTCGGATGGCATTTCCGTCTCCTCGTAAAAGCATGTCGGGTCTATCAATCAAACCTACCAGCGTAGATGAACGGGATTACACCCGTCAAACAGGAAATGGTATGAATATTGGTTATTATAGATACAAGTAATAATATCTGTAATATCTTGAGGTAAGGTAATCTGCGAATCTTTATCTTCGCCATTACATGTTGCTTCCATCCCCATATATGATGGTGAAAAAGACTTTCCATCAGCCATGATTTGAAACTGCATCTCGAGTTTAATGTTTTTGATATCTCCTTCCGACAATTCATTTCGCACCATGTTTTCTATGTCGTTAATATGTTCATACGTTTGGCCATTTTTTTTGGAATGGAAAACTATTTGTGACTTGCTGTTTAATGCTTTATCTATGTTAATATAGCCGATAAAGTGCACTATAACCTTACCATTCTCCATAGTTATCACTTTCCAATCAGTCTTTAAAAAGTAGGCGTAATTATCGAAGGCTTTGCCTATAGTTGTGGATTTGTCAAAATCCTCCAACATCCCGTTCTTTACAAGGCTGATCGGGTTATTTCCGCAGCCAGCCAGGGCCAATACTACGATTGATAGAAACAGAACTGATTTTTTCATGGTACTCCTCCTTTTTGGAGTTAAGACTTTTGTGGATGTTTAATGGATCTAAGCTTCAGTCACTGTTGCACAAACATTTGTTCTTTAGGAAATTTGCCCTCCTTTCTATGATTTTCAGCAGTACTACAAAGTGGTCCCTTAAAAGTCTTTTAACCTCGAAATGCTGCTTATTGATTTCCCAGGATGTTTTGATCCGGCCAGACCAGCGAAGTGGCAAATTATTGACTCGTTTTGGTCTGGGCTGATTAACTCGGTTTCTTTTCCCCCGTTTTCCAGGGAGACTTTTGAGAAACGGTGCTTTCCATCCAGGTATTTGCGGAGGTGTACTCTGCCGTTGTCTTCGTAGACTTCGCCGCCGTTCGAGGTCCCATGAAAGAGAACAAAGCCAGTTTTAAGACTTGGAACAATCGCGGAAACAAAATAGGGGTTGTCGGACTCATGCCAGGTCTGAATGAAGTTGCACTGCTGGCTTTCGGCCAAATCGATCTCGGCAAGCTTGAGTAAGCTCGATATACCGCACCCGCGGAAGAGTTCCCGGATAAACAGCGAGTTCACCGCGCAAAACTTCTTACCGCCTCCTCGAACCAGCATCCCAACGACCGGCCAGCTAAATCCGGCCGAAACCGTTACCTGGCCAAGTCTTAGTCGGATGTCCAGAAGATGCATCTCAAAGGGACAGTTTTTGTCCGAGTCAAAGAAAAGCTGGGGGTATGTGGTCCTGAACTCGCCTACGGGATCTGAAAAATCTTCAAAGTCTTCGGGCGGCTCAACCACACCATTTGGTCGGTTCAACACAAAGCTCCAACCGTCGTCTTGAAGGTGGAATCTACGGGTCACCAAAAAGACTTTAGGAAGATTCAAAAGGCCGAGCCGCTCTTTTAGCTTTTCCTGACTGGCTTTTCTTTTTTCGGCAAACTGCTTTTTCGCCATTTCATCCTCTCCATGTCCAAAGGCAAATCAGTTGGTTTGGGGAATCTACCACCCAACGGTGACAGCCTCCTGTCATGGTCTTCTCATTTTTTTAACCAGATTTTTAGTTTCTGAAGTTATCAGGCAGCAATAAATGATTTGTACACAATGTCATAAACTTATGATTGTGTGTCAATTATAGCATATAAACTTTTCTCTTGCAATATTAAAGTTAATTTGTTAGCATTAGTATTAAAGCTGTGAATGGCAATAATTATTATAACATTTTAAATGTTTTAAGTCTTACATATATAACTCGGCAAAATATTAAGATCTTTTGCCGAGTTTTTATGTTTAGAGTAAGCACATTCATAAACCACCAACTCAAGCAAAGGAGGATTAGATGATTCGTGATTACTTAAAAGCTGGCTACCCAAGTCTTTGCATTTTGACACAGGAGCCTGACCGGGCAGAGTCAATTTTGTCTACGCTTGATGGCTGGACTTTCCACAGTTGGGATTGCATTCGAGGGATCCGGCTGGCTGGTCGACCTCAAGTAATTGAGGAGATCAAAGATCCTGTTGAGGCGGTAAAGTGGCTAGAAAACTACCAGGATACTGTGTTGATCGTTCACAACCTGCATCTGTTTCTGGATATCCCGGAAGTGGTTCAGGCAATCCAAAATGGAGTAATCCGTTGGAAAGCTATGGGATCCTGTCTTGTGATGATCTCACCGGTCATTCAAATGAAACCGGAACTCGACAAAATCTTCACTGTAATAGATCTCCCTTTACCTGAGGAAGAGGCACTTCTGCGTCTTCAAGGAGAACTTGCTCAGACTATGAATGTGCCGGTTAACCCTGTATCGGTCAGGGCCGCAAAAGGGCTTACCGAGTTTGAGGCCGAAACAGCTTTCGCCTTGTCACTCATAAAGGAAAGACGGTTTTCAACTGCGGTAATAAGTCAAGCCAAAGCGCAGATGATTCGAAAGTCACAGTTAATGGAGTTTTGGGAGCCAACGGAAATCGCAGATGTTGGTGGTCTCGATAACCTCAAAAAATACATTCAAAACCGGGCACAAGCCTTCGATTCAAATAATCTCCATTTGCCGAGACCCAAAGGAATCTTACTGGTTGGCATTCCCGGCACCGGAAAGTCCCTTGCCTGTAAAGCCACAGCCTCAATACTTGGCTGGCCGCTAATTCGACTCGACATAGGTGCACTTAAAAACTCTCTTGTCGGTGAGTCCGAGAGGAGAATGAGACAGGCAACCCAGGTGATCGATGCATTCGGTGAAGCCGTCATCTGGTGCGACGAGGTGGAAAAGGTTTTCGCCGGTTCCAAGAGCAGTGGTGAAACCGACGCTGGAACGACCGCATCAATGTTTGCTCATTTCCTCACCTGGATGTCTGAGACCAAATCGCCAATCCTGGTTATGGCAACGGCAAACGACATTTCAAAACTCCCGCCCGAGTTTGTTAGGGCAGGCCGGTTTGATGCGCTATTCTTCGTTGATCTCCCTACCCTTGCGGAAAGAAAAGAGATCCTCGACATCATGAACCGAAAACACAAGACTGAAATTCCATCGGGTTTTTCCGAAAAACTTGTCGGCTTTACAGGGGCAGAAATCGAGCAACTTGTAAAAGACTCTCTTTTTGACGGATTAGGTGAGGCCTTTTCCGCCATAGTGCCTCTTTCCAAAGTGATGCGTGAAGAGATCAACTCACTTCGCGACTGGGCAAAGACCCGCGCAAGACTTGCCAACTCCATAGATGAAGCCGTTTCCGACCAAAGAACAGTCCGAAAACTTAGTCAGTCCAGGTAACCCCGAAACACAACCAAATAGAAAGGGGGTGGTATGAGTGAGAATGCGCTACTGCATAGGCTGCAGGTATTTGGTCATAACGAAAGCAGCAAATGACCTAACCGAAACAATTTACAGATGCAGGCATTTTCCCACCCAAGCTCCACCACTTACCGTAGTCTCATATAAAACAGGTCAGTTTGAATACCCAGAACCCATAACTCGCCGCTGCTACCGATCAAAAGGGATAGGAGCAGTCAACATTTCGGAGGAGGAGCTGCCTAGTGAGCCATATCAGTCGCATAGAACTTGAAATAAGGGATTTGGAGGACCTCAAGCGGGCGTGCGACCGGCTTGGGCTTCAACTCATAGAGGGTCAAACAACCTACAAATGGTACGGAACCTGGGTCGGTGATAGCCCACTGCCTGAAGGGTTAACACCCAATGATCTCGGTAAATGCCATCACGCCATAAAGGTTCCAGATGCCCGGTACGAGATCGGCATTGTTCAAAAAGACCGAAAATACATCCTGGTTTGGGATTACTGGTATCGAGGAGGACTTGAGGAAAAACTCGGCAAAAATGCCGGACTTCTCAAGCAGGCCTACGCGGTTGAAAGGGTTAGAAGGGAGGCAACCTTGAAGGGTTACCGAGTTCATGAAACAAAGTCAGAGGCCGGTATTCGAGTGCATCTAACAACCCATTGAGAAAGAGGTGCAAATTGCCGCAATACATTTTGAAGCCGGAAAAAAAGTTCATACCCATTCGGCTGGGCTACTTTTCAAAAGCTTTTTGGGACCAGTGGGCCAAGCTCGCCCAAATGGAACAGGACGCCTACATTCTCGGCTGGCTGGCAAGAATCGAAAAGCTCGTTGACGGTCTTGAGGAAAAAGTGGCCGAGCTTTTACAGGAGTTACGAAATGAGCCAGATTCTCATTGATATCTCCGATGAAGGGGAAATCAAAATCGAGACGCAAGGTTTTCGCGGAAAGACGTGCCTTGAAGAATCAAGGTTTTTGAAAACTCTTCTCGGAAAGGAGGTGTACCGGCAACTCACCCCGACTTTTTGGAACCAGGAAAAGAAGAAGTACCTAAACATTTGCGGCTGAAAGGAGATCACCAATGAGTCAGAACATTTTTCAGCAAGCCTGTTTGGTCCAACTTTCTACTTCATGCTGGCAAGGCTGCAAGGCACTCGATCCTTCAATTATGGGGTCCCGGTTCAAAGGGAGTGTTGGCGAGTGGCTAAGCGGTACAAAGCATCTGGTAAACCCCGAATCCCTTGGGCCAACAAAAGCAGTTGTTGCGAGGGCCAGAACTTTTTTGGAAAAACTTGCTCTTCCGTTTCCCGTTAAGGGCCTGACACTTGTTCCAAAGGAGATGCTGACCCGAATCGACGAGGGCCTGGCGCAAATTAAGGACGAGTTTTTTGCCGAGGTTTCCGAGTTTGTGGCGGGCTTTGATGATGAGCGAATGGTGGCGGAAACGAGCCTTGGCAATCTTTTCTGCGAAACCGACTACCCGATCGATATCCGGTCAAAGTTTAAATTCGAGTGGCGGTTTTTGACCCTGGACGTTCCCGGCAAATCAAAGATCCTTCCGGCAGAGGTCTACGAGCGCGAAAAGAAAAAGTTTCAGGACATGATGGAAGAGACCCGTGAGCTTGCCATGACCGCCCTTCGGGAGGAGTTTGCGGGCATAGTATCCCACATGACTGAACGCCTCTCCGGAGAAGAAGACGGCAAGCCCAAGCGGTTTAGAAGCTCCATGCTGGAGAAAATGAACGAGTTTCTCGACTCTTTTGATGACAGGAACCTCTTTAACGATGAAAGACTGGCTGAGTTAGTCGGCCGAGCAAGAACCATCGTTTCCGACCTATCAGCAGAAACCCTTCGGGAAAACCAAAAGCTCCGTAATCGCATCAGCTCCAAGATGGGCAAGTTAGTGCAGGCAATTGACAAAACAATGGAAGACTTGCCCCGCAGGAAAATTCGCCTCGCAGCATAGCCGGCTTTTCACAGGCCGGTAGTTTCCCGTGGGTGCTCGAATGTGGCTTACCACCACAGATGGAGAGCTGTTTACTCATTCGGGCGCCTCTTTTTTTCAATAACTTCAACACATCAACAAAAAGGAGAAATCAATGAACCAGTGTTTTCTTAGCGGCAACTTGGGCGGGGACCCTGAACTCAGGTATTCAAGTGAGGGAAGCCCCATCGCATCCTTTAACCTCGCCTTTCGTTCGTACAAGGACAAAACGAACTGGGTAAAGATCGTGTGCTTCAACAAGTTGGCCGAAGTGGCTGAAAAGTACCTCCACAAAGGTGCAAGGATTGCGGTCACTGCCACCTTCGATCAGAACAGGTGGGAGAGCGAAGACGGTATCGTTCGAAGTTCCTACAGCATGATCGCAAATCAAATCGAGTTTATCAAAACCGACGGCAGGGGCTTTGACGATGATGGCGAAGGCCATGGAGAAGGTCCTTCTGCAAACGGCGAAAACCCGAATGCCGATGCGGATATTCCATTCTAAAGGAGAAAAGTCATGAGCGAAGGAACTGACAACACCATGGCATACAGGCCAAGGATAATGAAAGTCGATGAAGGCGAGTTTTACGTCGAAGGCTCGCCTGAGAGAAAGTTTTGCTACAGGACCATTGTATCTGATGAAGAAAAATCATGTTCGTGCGGGGACTACTCCATGAAGGTGAAAAAAGACCCGGACTATGTTTGCGAACACATCGAGTACATCCAGGCGGCCCTGGAGGGAAACTTCGGCGCAAAGGATATCGAGATTTTCGAAAAGCGCAGGCCGGCCAGGCTCGATGAGCGGTTTATCAAAAACATTCAAGGCCGCGACTTTGTGGTCTATGCCGGGCTCCTTGACCTTGCTCACCAAAGTGGCATTCGCTCAATGCGGGTTGAAGCTGTGCAGTTCCCGACATCAGAAAATGGTTTAGAGGCGATCTGCAAGGCCACCGTTGAAACCGAGTCAGGTGAGCTTTTCACTGAAGTGGGTGATGCCAACCCGAAAAACGTTAACCCTATGATAGCCAAGCACGTCTTGAGGATGGCGGCAACAAGGGCCAAGGCACGGGCTTTGAGGGACTATACGAATATCGGCATGACTTGTCTTGAGGAACTCGATGACGATGATGTTATCCCGGAGACCAAATCAAAGAGCCAGCCGTTAAGGTTTGAACCACGTGGGAAGGAATCGGTCAAAAAGCCCCCGGTGAAAATACCCAAGCAGGAATCGAAAGAAAATCCTGATGGAGAGCCGGCGGCTTCAACACCACCATTAGTAGAACCCTCACATGCAGGATCGACCGGTAAGGCAACAAAGCCTAGCGAAGAGGACTCCAAGGAAAAGTTTACAGCCAAGCTCAGCTCGGCTCAGCTTAAGGCCATCGAAAACCTGGCACGCAGGCGAGGTATGAACTCGACGGAGTTGGCATCGCTGGCCTTGGAGACCTTCGGCCGTAAGACGCTTGACGCTCTCACACAGGTTGAAGCATCGAGCCTTATCCGTACACTTCAGCAATCGGCTTAACCTTCTTTTGGGGGTGGGCTGTGCGCTCGCCCCCTTCAACAATCAATTTTGATATTTCCAAGGCAAAGGAGGCCCAATGGCTTACATGCCGGAGTTTTCACAACGGGAAGTCATCACATACAGGCTCTGCCAGGCGGGAGGTAACGATGGACCTGCATGAACTGAGAAAGCAGCCGCATCTTTCGGCTTCGGCTATCAACGACTATCTCACCTGCGGATACCTCTATAAGCTCAGAAGAATCGACAAGGTGGAGGCCGAGTTTACCTCAGATGCTCTGGAACTGGGAGGGGTGGTCCATGAGGTGTTGGCCGAGTACCACCAACACAGGATGAAAGGCAGGAAGCTCACCAAAAAGAAATTGCTCTCCCTTTTTGCTGCTCGTTGGAAACAAGCTGCTCATGAAGGCATCGAGTATGCGGAGGGTAAAGATTTCAAAACACTTTTGGCGGAAGGCAAATCACTTCTTGCAGCATACCATGACGGCCACGATGACGGATTCAAAGTCGTTGGCGTAGAGCAACCGGTTCGTTTCATGATCGGTGATATTGCCATGCTGGGGGTCATAGATCTGATGGAGGAAGATGAGTCCGGCGCCCTCATCATTACCGACTTTAAGACTACCCGCAAGGCCTATGGTCAAGATGATGTGGACAATAACATGCAGCTTACCATTTACCAAATGGCGATGAAAGCAAATGGCTATGAGGACCGGGAGATTCTCCTGAAACTCGACTGTCTCATCAAGACCAAAAAGCCAAAATTTGAAACCTACTACACCAGCCGAAATGAAATCCACGAAAGGCGACTCGTAAAGAAGGCCATGATGGTCTGGGAAGGGGTCCGGAAAGGAGTGTTCATTCCCAATGATGGGAACTGGAAGTGCAATAACTGTGAGTACATCTCGTATTGCAACGAATTTCTTGAAAAGGAGGAGGTCTTATGAACATTGCCTTGAATGAACGACAGCTCGAAGCAGTGGAGTTTAGAGACGGCTGCTGCATAGTGCATGCAATTCCCGGGAGCGGGAAGACAACCGCGGTCGTCTACCGAATCATCAATCTGGTAAAGACCGGTGTGCCGCCCGAATCGATTCTGGGCCTTACCTTTACACGGTCTGCCGCCTCTGCGATGAAGGAAAAATTGGCTGATGTGTTGGGCGAAAGCGCCTCGCGTGTTTCTCTTTCAACCATTCATTCCTTTTGTCTCGGATTTCTCAAGCGAGAGGGCAAGGCTTTCGACCTGTTAACCGGCAAGGACCAAATATTTTTCATGAAAAAAGTGCTCAAACAATTGAAGGTCAAAGACATCGTCCCGGGCATGGCGATACGCGACATCAGTTTGGCCAAGAGCAACGCCATTACGGTGAACGACTTTAAGGCTCTCTATGAAGGCGATGCCGTCATGACCAAGGTGGGGGAGATCTACAGTGCCTATGAAATAGAAAAGGAAAAGGAGTTGCTGCTTGATCTCGACGATCTCCTCTTCATGACCTATCGGCTGTTGAAGGAAGACGAGGAGATTAAGGAAAAGTACCAGCAAACTTTTCGCCACATCCTGGTCGACGAGTTTCAGGATACCAACCCTCTTATGCAAATTCTAATCAGAGAATTCGTGGAAGGTTTCGGCAGTGAGTCGAGCTTCTGGGTATGCGGTGATGAGATGCAAAGCATTTTTTCATTCAATGGGTCCAGCGTCGGCGCCATCCTGCACTTCAATAGGATCTACGATAGACCGGCCAAAAGGATCGTTCTCGATATAAATTATAGGTCCAGTCCCGAAATTGCGAAGGCCTGTGAGAACCTAATGCGCCACAACGTTAAAAAAATCGATAAAGAGCTCAGGACCGTGAAGGACCACGGTGACAAAGTTTTGGTTATCGAATGCGAAGATGAAAAGGACGAAGCCACCCAAGTGATGAACGAAATCCATGACCTGGTCAACCGAAAAGGGTTTGCCTACAAGGATATAGCCATCCTATACCGGGCCAATTTTCAGGCCAGGGTCATGGAGGAAGTCCTCTCCGAGAATGATATCCCATACAGGATCGAAAGCGGTACGAGCTTTTTCGAAAAATATGAAGTGAAAGGGATGCTCGATTACTTGCGACTGATCAATAACCCGGAGTCTGACGATGCTGATATCGCACTAAAAAGCATCGTAAACATCCCCAACCGTTATGTCAGCAGAGCTTTCCTCAGTGAGCTTGAAACTTTTTCGATGCAAAAAGGGCTGCATCTTTACCAGGCACTAAGAACCATTAATATCAAGGTTCCGTTTTTGAAATATAACATCAAAGGCCTTGTTAAATTCTTGAACCCCTTAATCAAGAAAGCAAACAACATTGGGCCATCTGAAATGCTCAAGGTTTTGCGGATCTCACTCGACTACGACCAGTTTATCACGCAGGACGAAATTCCCTCAGCAGACGATATGCGAATAGCCAACCTGGAACAGCTTGAACTGGCAGCCACCGACTTCGATGACATAGCATCCTTCCTTGAACATGTGGACAGCTTCGATGGGGATGAAGGCAATAATGAAGAAGGAGTTGTCCTATCAACCGTCCATAAGTCCAAGGGGTTGGAATACCCGGCCGTGTTTGTGATCAACATGGTTGCAGGCCTTATGCCTTACAAAAACGGTGTTCTCGAAGAAGAGCGACGCATTTGCTTTGTTGCTCTGTCCAGGGCGATGAGAGTACTGCACCTGTCCTATCCCAAGATTTATTTCGGCAAACCGGTAATGCCCTCCCAGTTTTTGAGCGAGATCAGAGATTCTGTTCAAGGGTAGATCCACCAAATCCTTAGCCCGCCAACTATTACCCCCAAATTAACCATAACAGGAAGGAACTTGCCATGAAGCGGGAGAAGTACGTCTCGCCAGGGGTTCACGAGCCAATTGCGCCATTCATCCGTAAGCACAAAGGAAAACGTTTCATTTTGGATTGAGGTCACCTGGCAACCATCGGTGATGGTCGAAGTAACACGATCATTCTGACAGCCTATGGGAAGGCCGTATGCCACAACTGCGGTTATTAAGGAGAAAAGACTTATGCATACCTTCATGGGGTACCACCGCACCCATTGCTACTGCCCGGAATGCGCACCGAACTGCCAATACATTCCTGGGTATTTGCTGCCAATTGATCTGCCCAGACTTGCCGCCTTCCATGGTGTAGAACTTGACCTATCTTTTGACTGGCAGCATCAAAACACTTATTTCCACCAGTTCATACTGCAAAATCTTCTCGCTTCACCAGGCGCGCTGGTTCTCAAGAACGGAAAGCCCTGTAGAATCCGCACAATTGTTCCTGCACGCAATGACGGCTGGTGCAAGTTTTTCGATGGGAAACTGTGCACTATTCACCCGGTTGCCCCGTTCGGCTGTGCATTCTTCGACGCTCATCAAGACCCACATTTGAGCAGTGCCCTTTCAGCGGCAGGACTGATGATAATCGCCAGGCTCTGGGAGGATGATCCTGACTCTATATACTGTCAAATCTGGAATGAGCTGCACCGGAAAGGTCTGAGAGCTCCATCCCCTGAGCAGTGCAGGCAAAGGATGAAAAACACAGCCTGAGGCATGGTCAATAAGGGCGGCGCTGATACGGGCCGCATCTCCCATTGACCACCGTTTCTTCGGATTCCCCAAAAGATTACCTGATCATAGAAGCAAAAAGAATCATCACATGGAGGCTGGTTATGCTGGACATTAATAAAGCACCGGACAAAAAGGCATCGACTTTAGAGAAATTCCTTGAAAACTGCGAACACGAAGATCCCTATATCCAAAATATCTGGATGGCCGCACGGTACCTGGTCAAGGTCGGAGTTGGCCATTGCGAGTATCAGACCCAGTATGGCAGCGGCAGAACCATTTGGCGCACTCCCTGCTCACATCACTCCATTCCTCGAATCCCTTATCATTCAAAGAAGCCCATAATCGTCGTCACGATACATCACGGACTTCTCGCTTCAGTGGTGAGTGATGTTCCGATCGATATCACAATACTGAAGGTCGATGAGGACACGGACGACACAATTTATCGAGAGGAAAGCATCGAGGTCAATCCCGGTTACGTTATTAGGAAGTATACGGAGGCTATAAAATTTTGGGAGGAAGAGGCAGATGATTAGCCAGCGAATAGGAGGTAACTCATGAAATCAAAACTTGCAAAATTTGGACGCACAACGACGGCATTTAAAGGCCCAACTGAGCCGACAAACCAGGAAAGAGCAGACCGTATCCGGCAGATCATCGAGACAATCGCTCCGTATAACGAGGACTCTGATGACTGGCAATCCGGCGTAACCAACATCCTGACCGACCTTATGCACTTCTGCCGTAAGAATAAGACCGACCCGTACGGGAATGACTTGAACTTTGACAAAGAACTTGAGATGGCCCGGATCAACTTCGAGGCAGAAATAGAGGAGGAAGCCTATGGCACAGTAGCGACACCAGCAATGCTCCGCATTCCTGAAGACCAATAGCAGTGGGTGGAGATGGTGGCGAGGAACCAGAGTAGGTCCGTAAATCACCCGGTGGTCCTCGCACTGTCCAAATTGAGAAGACAGATCTTAGGAGAAGTAAGGAAAGGAGAGCACCTATGAGCAACCCGAAACGACTTAGAAAATACCTGGAGCAAGGCGACGGCTGTTGCAACTGCGAAGACTACTCCATTGAAGGTGGACCCTTTGAACAAGATGGCATGTTTGTCTCCCAGGAAGTTTGGTGTACTGCGTGTGGCGCTGAATGGACCAACATCTTCAAACTCATAAACATCAGAGACTTCAAGATTGACGATAAGGAAAATGAAGCCGGTGAAGACGGAAGGTAACTTCGTCGTCTATGAAGGCGAGGCCAGGAGAGCGGCGTTTGCAACAGTAAGCGATACGCTCAGGGTCAATGGGGAGAGGGACCGCCTGAGGATGCCAAGGAGAATGACTATTCAACTTTTTTGAGCGAGATAAAAACAATACCATTATTGTAGACTGACACCACGCCGTCAGGCACATAATCTTAGAAGGAGTTAAAGATCTTGAAGCTTTTCTGGTTGGACACGGAAACGACTGGCCTTGATCCGTCAAAGAATTGCATTATTCAAATTGGATACATGATCGAAATCGACGGCAAAGTGATCGAGGAAGGAAGCATCCTTTCCAGACCTTTCGAATCGTCGGAAATAGATCCCGAAGCACTCAGAGTTCATGGACGATCAGTGGAAGATATCAATTGTTATCAATCCCCAACGGCGGCGCATGAGGAATTGGCAAACTGCTTGAGCAAATACGTCAATCGGTTCGACAGAGCTGACAAGTTCGTGCCGGCCGGATATTTTGTAAATTTCGATACGGACATGCTTCGATCATTTTTCCGGAATAACAGTGATGAATTTTATGGAGCATGGTTTACAGCCGTCAATATTGATGTTGCGGCTTTCGTGGCCTGGAAAGTGGCTGAAGAGAGCTTGCAGTTCAAAGATTACAAGTTGGGAACGCTATGCAATCATTACTGCATAGCGATTGAGGCCCATGATGCTCTTGCGGATATAAGGGCAACGAGGCAATTGTTTCGCCGATTGGTCAATAAATCATAAAGAACTGGTTGGTTCGGGTCGCTCTGCCCAGATCCATGTCCGCCACATTTGTTAGCCTTCATGGGCTGCCCACCAGGATCGCAAGCCTCCGATTCATTAACTGAAGTTTTGCAGTGCCAATGCTTTATGCGCCAATTCGTCACAGCGCTCATTCTCAGCATGTCCGTCGCGTCCTGCCCCCCAGTGCCACTGGATTTGATGTATGTCGCCCACTGAGAGCAGTTGACGCCAGAGGTCGGCATGATTGACGGGCTTTTTGTTGGTGGTTTCCGAGCCATTGCGCTTCCAATTCTCTATCCACCAGTGATTCCTTTCTGCAGGTACTGGGAGACCGTGGTCACAGTCACATTGCAGGGTTTCTTAAGGCACCTGAAAGACAAAGGAGTCGAGTGTGAATCGGTTTGCCATCACCGTCCATCCTTGATTTTTTGCCTCCAGTGTGACATGAATCGTCACACGTTGAGCGTAATAAAATAAACTTCGGAAGAAAAGCCACCCCCAGTGCGAAGAGCCTCGAGAGTGAGTCGCTGTTCAAAGTCTGCTTTTTTGGTAGAACTGCATTCCATTGCCGGAGTAAACAGCAATGTACCTGGATCAAAATGTCACATCGTACTCTGAAGCGACGGGGGAATTGTTCATAAATCTCATGCACATTAATGTCAGATTAAAATATGAGCCTTGGAATTCATGCGGGATGAAAATATATAGGCGTTCTTCTTCAAAATGGGTTCCTTTCAACGAGGATCCCGGCATACCTGTCGTAAACATACATCACGAGGAGAATTCTGAATTACCGGTTAATAGGTATGCGAGTCACATTCCCAAATGGATTGTGTCCAAGGCATCCCACTTCTATTATCTGCAAACAAGTATTTTGCAGTCATTGTCTATTTTATACCGGGCAAAAGATTTGTTCGATTCAAACCCACTGATACTATGGTTACTCGTTGACGCTATAAAACCACACAGATCGCGATTCCTTACTATTGATCGCATTCTGAAATTGAAGATGGTTGATGTATTGAGACATATAACCTTTGATCTCAATATTCAAAAGTCATGTGTCAAGTTTTTGCGGAAGATACAGCTTTCCAGAGGTGCATTCAGCGAACTTCAAATAATAAAACGCTGCCTCAAAAATGAAAGATGCATTAGAGATTTCCGCCATTGGGCTGTGCTGCCAATTCATATATTGGCAGCTTGGGAAACTTTCCCCGATATATTTGCGTCTAATTTCGGACAAGAGATATCGTTGATAGACTTTAACGACTATACAGAGGTAGCCACACTTGTGGAAAAAGTTCACGGGCACTGGGATGATATCCTGCGTTTAGCCGACTGCCTGAAGATTGGAAATGTGAGAGAATCGATGCTGATGAAATGCAAAACCGAAATGGACTTTCATAAAGTGCATGATGATCTCGTCCAGAAACTTAACCGAAGCGGAATATTCGTCGACGGACATCCTTTCCCCAATCCTCCCATCCCGGGCAACGAAAACATACGTCCCATTCTTAACTCCAGAGGGTTACTCGAAGAGGGTAAATTCATGGGACATTGTGTGGGTGGATATACAGATTCAGTGAGAAAGGGACAGTCATTCATCTACAGTGTTCATTACCCAGAAAGATGTACAATGGAGATTACGGGCTCTGGCTTATCAGTGAGGATTCGGCAACTCAAACTTGCGAACAATGGAGAGCCTGGTGACGCAACCTGGAAAGCGGTTAGAAAATGGGTTGATGATTTCCAACAGAACCAAAGATTAGACTGCGCTCCTCCACATTAATAAACGGGTATTGTTCAAAAAGGTTTCCGAAAGCCTTACCGAAATTATCCACAAAGTTCACCAGGCGAAAAGGGACTTCGAAAACACGATATACAAGCTGGAAAGTGAAAATTTGGCCACACCCGCACTCTTTCTTCATAAAATATTCCCCCACCAATGAGGACGATTCTCTTTTTTTGACTGCCGGAATCAACTCCCCGGTCAAACCCATGTGCTCAAAAATCCATTTCAAGTATGGCAGAATTCGTCACAGGTTCGTGTTACTTCGCTTCTGAAGAATGGAAAGACTGGATTTGCCCGAAAGACAGCGATGATCTGGCGGGGCAAAATTGGCCGGTCTTGGTCAATTACCATAATGAGGAAGATTGGAGATGAATACGGTGACCACCAGGCGGCATTTTCTCAGGCGTCTGGGTCTGCTTGCTTCCGGATGCGTAATTGCCGACGCCTCCGCGATTTTTCTTTCGTCGCATGGCGCGAACTCGAATGAAATAAGATCAATTTACACACACTTCCCTGCTCTTGATAGAATGATCAACGGTTTTAGACCCTCTGAACTGGTTCTGCTCGCCGGTCGCCCGCATACCGGCAAGACCTCATTTGCAATTGATATTGCGGTAAGCGCCGCAATAAATGACGGCATGCCTGTTGGGATTTTTTCCTTGGACCGGTCGAAAGAAAGGATTGCCTGGGACATCCTCTCCCGAGTTTCCGGTGTCAGCAGCGAGTCCATGAGAAAGGGGAAGTTATCGTCTTCCCAGATCAGTCTTCTCCTGGATCATTCCAAAATTTTTGATAATACTCCCATTTGGATTGATGACACCCCGGCCATCTCGGTCAGGGAGTTTTCGAAAATCGCTCACGATTTGATAAAACAGCGCTCCGCTAAACTGATAATGGTCGATTACCTCCAACTCATGAAGGATTGGAGAATTAATGGTGGGGTCGTCAAAAAGTTGAAGGCCCTAGCTGTAGATCTTGCTGTTCCAATCCTGCTGGTTTCTGGCCTGCCCCGCGGAGTCGATCTTCGACCAGACAGTCGCCCAAGGCTTTCAGACCTTGCACCCCAATGGAAAGGAAATCCGCAGGAGATCATTGAGCCATATGCCGACATCGTATTGTTTACATACAGGAATAGACTCTTAACAAATCCCTTTTTTAATCAGGGGCAGCCCACATTGATTGACCCTGATGTAGAGGGCAAAGAGATCTCTGAAATTACAGTCGCCAAGACGCGGCATGGATCGACTGGAACTGTCAAATTGAGATTCGATGAAGAGCATGGTGGGTTCATGTCATAGAAGGAGCAATGGAATGGACGAACTGGAATACTATTCACCTGACGAGATTGAGGATATGGAACTGCAGGATTGGGAAGTCCTCGGAAAGTCCGATTTTGACCTGATAGATGAGTTGGCTACTATCAGGGCAATAAACGATTACGAGATGGACCCCCACCTCGATCAGGACCAACAGGCACTTCTGGCGGAAGCAGAACGAAGGGGCCTTCTTATTCGCAAAATGGATGACGACTGTGACTGTGAGGAATGCGGCGACCGCAATAGCGTTGATTGCGATTGCCACCAAAGCTGTAGGGCGCTGAAAGACTTGCCTTTTTGAACTGGATTGAAGCCAAGTATATCGTAAAGTTTAAAGACCACGACCATCGTTTCGAGTGATATTTGAAGGCAGGTTCCGGATAGAGGTAAATAAATGAAGTTTGAACAGCACTGCGAGGAATCGGAAAAGCTCTTCGGCAGACGATTCGAAAAGGTTCACCTCTGGCTTGACGAACTGTTTTACACCGGCGAGGGTGCTCGGCACCGGAGAATAAGGCACAATGAGGTCGGCATTAAAAAAGCCATTGAACTCTTCGGCAAGGAGGCCGGTGCTGTAGCAAGGCAGCATATAATTTCCGATCTTAAAGAGTATGGTTGGACTGAAGCGGATCGCTTCCCGAAAGACGAGGAAGACTACCTGAAGATAATCGGCTTCTGATGAGAGGAACTGTGGACTCAAGCTATTCGGTGACCCCTGTGGTCCGCCGCGTAACAAACCAACGGCTAAGTAAAATAAGCAATGCCCAATGCAGGGAGCAATATGTGTGATTCATCTATGCCACGGCCGGCTCTCATCCGAATTATCACAACGGAAGACAACTGGATAGAAGGGGAAGCAATTAGGCAGCTCGAAAAGACGGCGGAACTGCCCGGAATGATCATGGCTGTTGGACTGCCCGAGCTTCACCCCGGTAAGGGAATTCCTGTAGGGGCCGTATTCGCAACAATCGGCATTTTTTATCCCTATTTGGTCGGCAATGACGTCGGATGCGGTATGGGACTGTGGAGAACGGATCTTAAGCGACGTAAAATAAAGCTGGACCGATGGATCGCCCGACTCGATCTTGAATCTTCTTTAGACCCCGACGTTGCTGTTTCCAGTCTTGAGCAGGAAGGTATTTCTTCCGGCATTGATGACCCCGGTTTAGGATCGATTGGCGGCGGCAATCATTTTTCCGAGCTTCAGATGATCGAGAAAGTGGAGGATCTCGAACTGTTCCAAGAACTCGGACTCTCGACTGAAGAACTTGTTCTGCTGGTCCACAGCGGATCAAGAGGGCTTGGGGAAGGTTTACTGAGGTCCCACGTTGACAGACATAAGGCGGGAGGACTCTCGGACGATTCTGAGGACGCTGCCCGATATCTTCAAGGACACGATCATGCATTGGCTTGGGCAAGGACGAATAGAAGACTTATCGCAAACAGATTCCTCGATGCTTTAGGCTCCGAGGGCAAAGTAATTCTGGACGTTTGTCATAACAGTATTGCACGGGGTATGGCCGCAGGATGCCCCTGCTGGTTGCATCGCAAAGGAGCTGTCCCATCTGAAGGGCCAACCGTTATCGCCGGTTCTCGCGGCACGCTGAGCAATCTGGTCATGCCGGCTGGTGACCAGGAACAATGTCTTTACTCCATTACACACGGCGCGGGAAGAAAGTGGAAACGAGGCGATGTGAAGACTCGTCTTCGGTCCCGGTTCAGTCCCGAAGCTCTCACCCGCACCGAGCTTGGCAGCCGTGTTATATGCGATGATAAGGAACTCCTATACGAGGAGGCGCCCCAGGCATACAAGGACATTGAAACGGTTGTGAAAGCCCTTGTCGATGCGGGGCTCATACGGGTGATTGCCACCCTTCGACCGGTTATCACGTACAAAACGAGGAAACCGAGATAATCCATGACAGAGTGGCTTCAAATCACTTCCGGTCGAGGGCCGGTTGAGTGTAGCCGGATTGTGAGCCGTATATACCAACAAATCCTTAAGGAGGCGGAGAAAGCAGGTTTACAGGTCCGGCTCCTTGAGCCCGTCCCTGATGAATATCCTGACACATGCAAGTCCATTCTACTTGCTATTGACGGCGAAGAAGAGGTACGTCAATTCGTGTCTCAATGGGTAGGAACGGTGCAGTGGGTGGGTGCAAGCCCTTTTCGGCCTCATCATAAACGTCGCAACTGGTATGTCGGGGTCGATTTGATCGCTGTTCTTGCCACATTCGAATCATCGGCAAACGAGATCCGGATTGAGACGATGCGCTCTTCCGGTCCGGGTGGGCAGCATGTGAATAAAACTGAATCGGCCGTTAGAGTTACCCACATTTTAACGGGCATAAGCGCCATAGGGCGGGAAGAACGCTCACAGCACCTCAATCGCAAGCTTGCCATGGCTCGACTGAACAGGTTGCTCGAACGGAAAGCGGCAACCGGCGCCCAAGAGGCACGCAGGGAGAAATGGGACGTACACAACCGGCTCGAACGTGGAAACCGTGTTCGGGTGTTCAAGGGAGACGACCTTTTGTTGTGATGGGGATTGCAGGGAAATGACCCATTCCCCAGGAACTTATAACGTCAGAAGGAAGATTACTTGCGAGTTTGGCGTGAACATGAGCCCCCTAACCAAGTCAGGCCAACTACTGAATCTACTTTTTCTCGAATTTCATTTAGATCCACCACCAGGCACATATTCGCATGTAACAAGAACTCTTTGGGGATAGATCCCTCGATCAACGAATGCTCGTGGAGTCCGTAAGGGCTTTTTGGCGCCATCCTCCGGATAAAAACAAAATCCGCTCCGAATTGTTGCAGTATCGGATCAAATTCGAAGCTGATCCGATAAGCTATTTGACTGGCATCACTCAGACTGATCCCAAAGTCGACCAGCTCCTTAAAGAGAATAATTCTGGTCACAGCTTCACAGGAAAACAGATGAAATTTCCCTTGTTCATTATCGATCTCCATAAATTGTTCTTGGCCGTCCACCTCGCTAAATTGTTTCAAGAATCCGTTATCGATCCACCGCTGCAAAATACGGCGATTGATCCCGAACCGGCCTTCGATATAAAAGGTTGAATACAGCGCCATGGATTTTCCATTCAGCTTCATCGAGTGCGAATGTTGGGAGAAAATCTTTGCTCAATAATTATACGCGTTGTATCCATTCAAAATACGCTAACCCAAGTCGTCCCTCATATCCCTTAATTCCATAAGTGGCGCCGTTGAAGTCGATCGATTCATAGATCTCGTCCACTTTGAAAAAGGACGGACCGTGCGAGCACATTTCCTCTTCACAGCCACATCCGATATATTTCAGCCAGCGAACACAGGGGCTTATTCTGAATAATCCATCAACAAATGATGGGTTTACCTGTGCAATTATCCTCCTCACGGTCCTGGCCATCAGGGTGGGGCAATCTTTACGTGCTTGCACGAATATCACGTTAAAGAGCCTTTCATTTTCGAAACCAAAGGAGTGTGACGTCACTTCTTTACCGTCAAATTCGTCCGAAACAACGCGAAAATATGCAGAACCGATCCGTCCTTCATGGCCTTTTATCTTGTAGGTTCCGCCGTTGAAGTCCTCTGATTCATATACTCTGCCTAATTCGAATTCGTCTGAGCCGCATGAACATTCATTCTTATTACACCAACAACCGATATACTTTAGTTTGCGAACACATGGCCTTATTTCAAATAGCCCCTTGGTGAAAGATGGATTTATATGAGCAATTATCCTTTCGACAGTGCGAACCTTCAATCCTACGCAGTCCTGGTAGGCTTCACTGCAGATTCTGTTGAATTCCTCTTCTTTTTCAAACCCAATGAGATGTTCTGGACTCATACTTTCAACCTTTTTCTTGCCGGCACTTCCCGAAGCATTCCACATTGAAGAGCATATTATTCCCTTCCCTTTTCTGGGGGGCCAGGTGCGTTTTGCAGCGTACCTGGTTAATGTGACACTTTCTGTCACACATCGGGAGTAAATTGGGTTGGTTTTCCTGTATCCGTGCCTGAAATCAGCTAATCGATCATTTGGGTTAAAGCTTATGTTTTCACCTTACTGGGCCGATACTAAAAAAGTGAGCCGTGGGAGAGTCAAAATCATGATGAGGGTTGCCGCCTATGGTTGGAAAGATTCTGATAAAGGTCCTCAAGGCGCTTGATCTTCTCTCGAGACCCCAGGGAGCGACCACCAACGAGTTGGCTGAACACCTTGATGTTGACCGGAGGTCAGTCTACCGGATAAGGGCGACCATGGAGGCCTTGAGCGTTCCGTTATTTGAATCCGAATTGTCCGGCAAAGAAAAACGATGGACGGTTTTAGACTCATACATCAAAAAGCTTCCCAATCTCACCATCCCGAATACCAGCCTGACCCTCTCCGAACTCGTCGCCCTGTACTTGCTTAAAAATGAGTCGGGTCTTTTCTCAGAAACCGAGATTGGGCAACGAATCGATTCCGCGTTCAGAAAAATCGACCAGATAGTCCCTAATGGTCTGGGCAGTCAGATGCGGAGAATAACTGGCCTTTTTGTCTCATGCCCAAAATGCTCCAAGGACTATTCAGGAAAAGAGGAGGTAATCGACGCCTGCACCGAGGCCATGCTCCAGAGAAAGACTTGTTACGTGGAGTATCACTCCTTTGCCGACGACGAGGTGAAGAATTTTAAAATCGATCCCCTTTGTTTTTTCGAAAACAACGGCGGACTTTATCTCTTTGTTAATGCAACGACCTTCGACGAGATCCGGATATTGGCGGTGGAAAGGATACAGGCGATTACGCCCACCGATGCTGCCTTTGACCCCCCAGAGGATTTCGACCCAAAAGCTCTTTTGGGTCCCGGCTTGGACATAGTTTACGATGATCCCCTTAAGGTGAAAATTTGGATTTCCGCCGATCAAGCCAGGTACGTCAAGGAGAGGGTCTGGGCTAAAGCGCAGGTCATCACCGATCAGCCGGATGGCTCTATTATTTTGGAGATGACAACGTCGGGGTGGTGGCACATAAAAAAATGGGTACTCTCATTTGGGACCGAAGCCAAAGTGTTGGAACCGAAGGACTTGAACAAAGAAATAGCAGTCGAGTTGTGGCAGACATTGAAAAAATACCCTGATCGATCTTCCTGATGAGAAGAAAACCTGTATCGCTGGTGATCTTTGCGCCCTGTAAATCAATTCTGACGGAGCGGTCATGTTCGGGCCTGATGGCCCCCTCTGTTTGTCACCAACCGTGCGCATGAAGCTCTCCTTCCCTCTGACGCATTTCATACATAGTATCAGATAGTTGTGGCAATGGCAGTACAATTCTCGGGCATGCAGACGCATAATCCAGGATTATGTCGAAGCAAGAGACGAAATAGCTGATCAGGTACAGGCGATTGTGCATGAGTCGATGGAGGAGTCGTTGATGTGAGCGGATTATCCCCGGCTAATTTGCGGAAATATATTATCGACGAGGAAGATCCGCCCAGGCAACTGCGCTATTTGGCAACTTGAAACATTGTGCCTTGAATGGGTCGTTTCCCTGCCCCTAGCCTTTTCTTACTGCCATTTGTGGAAGACGCGGGAGTTGAAGCCGAGACCCGACTTAATCTATGGACTCGCCAAGTCCAATAAAATTAAACATTTACGGTAACATAGTCTCTCTTTCTGGCTGTTTTGAGTCCGTTATAATTCGTCAAATTTCGCCAAAGTTCGTCTCGTTTGGGGAAAGTTTGGGGAAAGTGGCCGATGGGCATTCTCGACCTGCCACGTTAAAGGTTGCGATCTAGGTTTTGCGCTCAGGTCCGGTCAAGGCTGTAAGCCATTTTGATCAATAGGGAAACATACAACGGTCGAATTCAGATTGGAAATGGCAAGGTCACTTCCAATCTGTCGACATCAGCAAGAACATGGGCCGCAAATAACACCTCGTGTTACAGCTATTAGATTGAATTCACATATTCATTAAATTCGTAGTTCTTAAGTTTGGATTCCCACGTATTCCCATACTTATACTCAAAGTAAGCGCGTGATTTTGAACCATCTGGTTTTTCTTTTTCTGGGTTATAATTAAGGCATGTCTCCACCAGTTCTCTCTTTTCCGTCTTGGCATCGTAAACACCTTGCCAATCAGATCCCCGGGCCAGGTAGATTTTTGGCGCCTTGTCATGGATGAGACGAACAGAAACGAACAGAAATTCTTTATTCAGAAAATCCCGGGACTTCAGCGGCCCGTCTTCATCGTTTACATAGATACTTGGATTCGACTCCGTCTTCCCCTTCGCCGGCCTGAACGTTATTGTCTTGACCTGAACATTGTACATCGGCATGGGGGCATCGGAGTTTGACTTTCTCCTGACTACGAAGTCAACTCCGCGGTCGTCCCATTCCAGCGTATACACCTCAAAACCATTCTGGATGAACATTATTTTCGCAAGAGCCTCACCGAAAGTACCCTTCTGCAAATTATTAGACAGATATTTATGGTATTGTTTATGAAACATATCTTTGCTCCTTTCGCCCTCCGGTATGGTTATCCAACTCGATTCGGCCCGATTTTAGCTCTCAATAAGTGAACTGCCTTTCGGTTTCTGTGAGCATCTCCTTTACGATAACTTCGCCAAAGGGATCATCGGCAAGTTACGATCTTAATTTTAACGACGTCGGGGACGTCTGAGCTTGGCATCGTGCCATTGACTGTTCTGACTCCAGGGTGGCCCCCTGTGGCAGGCTCAATCTGCACATGAATTAAAAAATTACTGTCGTGGACAAATCCAGGGCGTTCCGGCCCCACTCCAACTCAAGTTTCGCTCAGAACGGATAAATCCGCCAGGCTGCTCATCAAATCTCAGTCTGGCAATACCTGCCGAACCGTGACGGCTCCCTGGCGATTATAACTTCAGTAATCGATCAATGATGCTGGACACTCCCTCACTCTAGGTCATGAGCACCCCCGGTGCACTGTTCTCTTTGGGCTGGATCTCACGGACCTCGACATACTCACTGCTGATGCCGGTGATGAACTGGCCGTAAATCTCTGGGTGGGCAAGCTGAAATGCATCCCATGCAACGGAATGCGCTATCCTCGTGGCGATACGTATCTGGAAAGTTGCTCCATTAACTATAACCCGCAAGTTGGGATTCCCGAGAGCCGAAAGATCATCCTTGAGTGAATTCAAGATCGTCTTCTTCTCTTCAGTGAGCAACTTTATGGTATCTCTCAATTCTAAAAAGCGAGCTAGCTTTTCCTGCGAGGTTGCTTGCAGTTGCTGCTGAGGTAATTTAATACCGGATTGTTGGTCACCTGTTTCTGAGGAGCCGTCCAAATTCAATTCTGAAGTACGCACATTCATTTCTTTTTCTCCTTGTTGTTATGGAAAGCCCGCAGCGATCCAGAATGTCGGAGAGATCAAGACTCCCAAGTCTTAGACGAGGATAGGGGCTGACATGATTGGGTATTTGGAACCGCCAACTTGCTCTTTCATCCCAGGAAAGTCCATTGGCCCTGATATTCTCCACGACCTCATCGGCCATATCTTCGGCTACTGTCGTGCATCAAAACAGGGTAAGCATTTTCATATTTGAACGAACCTCCTTGACGCGGGCAGGCGCAGGTTAATCAGTCGGCTTCACAATGATGGGGAAGGCAGATCACCAGGTTCGACCTGTCTTTAAGCGACTGGTATTGTTCGGAAATGGTAGGCAGCATTGTGGAGTTTTCGAAAACAACGACCCTGAGTTTAAGATCATGGCGATAGATTCGGGACTCTGAAAATAAAAAGAGCGCCTTCCGGGGCGCGGTGAGGGCCGGACTTTCACTGACCTCCTCACCGCCGAGACGCTCGTAGACTTCGGTAACTTCCTCATCTCTTTGAACGCACAATACGATCATGACGATAGCATTTTGGAGTTGCTGTCTGTCGGCGGTCTTCCATCGAGCTATTTCCTGGCACCCTCCAGATTCACACTCGTAGAGCACCAGCATGCTTCCGTTGTTATCAATCAGAGTAATCATATGGCTATTTCCTATAAAAAAATAGCCGTGACATATCGGAACATAAGCAATCCTTCCTCGGTGAAGTCGCTAAAAGGGAATCTCGTCACCATCGGAGTCCTGTTCGGCGTCCTGGCCGTCAACCGGAGTCGATGCTTCACGCTCCACCGCCACGCAATACGCAATCAGTATTTCCGAAAGGCGACAGGACACGTCTCCAACGAGCCTGACGATTTCGGTACGGATCTCAGCGTCCTCCTGCAAAAACTCGTAAGCGATCACCTCAGCCCAGTGACACAGGTACCGGAAGGCACCTTCCCGCGCCCATTCGAGCAATTCGCTGCTCGGGTTTTGTGGCAAAGGCGCGGTCATCGCTCTATCGCAATCGGGCCATCCGAATTCAACGCAGGGATGTTCGAAATCATCCATAGTTAGCGTCCGACGGCACTTTAACGCAAGCGCTTTTCGCCGTTCCTCAAGCTTTGGCGATTCCTTGCAT